>Ga0181534_10000626_pt1 | contig 24620 bp, 20 predicted proteins | sample PEATcosm2014_Bin_37_FD_119758 | JGI IMG/M metagenome (GOLD analysis project Ga0181534, IMG submission 119758) | Peatland microbial communities from MTU Mesocosm Facility, Houghton, MI, USA - PEATcosm2014_Bin17_10_metaG | ecosystem: Environmental > Terrestrial > Soil > Wetlands > Peat | place...
CAGGACGTGACCAAATCGAGCAGCGACCGCACGTTGTATCAAAACGAGTTCAACACGTTGGCCCAATACGTGAATAACGTGGCCACCCAGAACTTCAACGGGGTCAGCCTGTTCAACGGCAACTCGCTCGCGGTGACGGTTACAAGCGATGCCAGCACATACACCAACAAAGGCGTGGACCTCACGGCCGGCGTCTATAGCGGGCTGGCGAGTGACTCGATTGCCACCACCAGCGGGGCCTTGACCGCGCTGGGTGACGTGACGAAAGCCATCAGCCAACTGGCGTCGGATCGTGCCAACGTCGGCGCGAACATCGAGACGTTGACCGACTACAGCAACCAGCTGGGAACGTTGAACAACAACCTCTCGGCGGCCAACAGCCAGATCATGGATGTGGACGTGGCCCAGGAGAGCACCAACTACGCCAAGGAAAACATCCTCGTGCAGACCGGCACGGCGATGTTGGCCCAGGCCAACGCCCTTCCTCAAATCGCACTGAAGCTCTTGAGCTAATCAGTCAGGTTTGATGAAACGGTGAAAATCCTCGGACGGCGCAAGTGCGCCGTCCGAGCTTTCCGCTGTGAAAACGGCCGGGCGGGATTGATATAAGCAGCATGAAATAAAAACGAAAAAATAGAACGGATTAAATATGTCAACCACGACCAGCACAATCAGCTCGATCAACGGCACCAGCCTGTCCTCCCTTTTGTCCTCCGGCTCCCTGGCCACCGTCGGCAGTTCCACCAACAGCAGCAACACCAGCCTGGCCTCCAGCCTGGCCGTGTCGGGCCTGGCTTCGGGCATGAACTGGCAAACCACGGTTCAGGAACTGGCCACCGCCGAGCGCGCACCGGAGACACAATGGAAAACCCAGCAAACCTCGCTCAACGCGCAGAACTCCGCGTTCACGACCATCGCCAGCGCCATTGCCACGCTGAAAACTGATTTGCAGACACTGCAAGACCCGACGCTTTACGAAAGCGCTCTGGCCCAAAGCTCCGCTTCCGGCATCGCCACCGCCAGTGCCGCTTCCGGCGCCACCACGGGCAGCTATGCTTTCAACATTTCCCAACTGGCCACCGCCGCCCAGCTCAACGGCCAGAGCAACATCAACCAATCATTGGTTCCCGACGGGAATCCGGCCGATGTGACCATTGGCACAGCCGGATTTTCCACGCCCGTGACCGCCGGCACATTCATGGTGGATGGAGCGCAAGTAACCATTGCCGCCACCGACAGTTTGCAGGATGTCTTCAACCACATTGCCTCCGCCACCAACAACAAGGTGACCGCCACTTACAACTCCGGCACGGATGAAATTACGCTGGCCAGCAACGACGGCAGTCCGCTGGTTCTGGGCAGCGCGGCGGACACCAGCAATTTCCTTCAAGTCGCCCAGCTCTACGGCAACAACGCCAGTTCCGTGACCAGCGCCAACGCATTGGGCAGGGTGAACCCAACGGTGACGATGACGGATTGCGACCTGGCCACTCCCGTCTCGGACGGCGGCACCGGGCAGGGTGCCTTTACGATTAACGGAGTGACCATCAATTACAACGCAAGCTCTGACAGCATTCAGAACGTGCTGGACCGGATCAACAGTTCTTCCGCCGGCGTCACGGCCGCTTACGACACGGTGAACAACCGCTTCGTCCTGACGAACAACTCAACCGGCAATGTGGGCATTTCAACTCAGGATGTTACGGGAAATTTTCTGGCCGCCACCGGGCTTTCCGGCGGCACCCTTGCCAGTGGAAAAAATTTGACTTACACCCTCAACAACAGCAGCCAAACGCTGGTCAGCCAGTCAAACACCATCACCCAGGCCAGTTCCGGCATCCAGGGCCTTTCGGTCACCGCGCTGGCGTTGGGATCCACGACCGTAAGCGTGAGTAATGACCCCAGTAAAATTACTTCTGCCATCCAGCAATTTATCACCGATTACAACTCGGTGCAGAACGACATCAGCAGCCAGCAAATCGTCTCCACCGCCGCTGATGGCACGGTCACTCCCGGCACGCTGACCGGCGACCAAACCGCCAACGATATTGCCAACAACCTGCGTTCTTTGAGCTTTATGGCGGGATCCGGATTATCCGGCGCGATCCAAACATTGGGTGACTTGGGAATCCAGACCAATGGCCAGGACAACACACTCACCTTGAGCGATTCCAGCACGCTCGACAGCGCGCTGGCCAACAATCTAAGTTCCGTTCAATCATTCTTCTCGGATGCAACCAACGGCATGGCGACACAATTAACCAATTACGTCACCAGCATCACCGCCTCTGATGGCGAGCTGACCAATCATCAGGCCAGCCTGACGCAACAAAGCAACAACATCACCACCCAAATCTCCAATCTGGAGACCAAGATCACCTCGGACACCGCCCAATGGACGTCTGAATTTCAAGCGATGGAACAAGCCCAAGCGCAGTGCAACCAGGAATTGACCTACCTGTCCGAACAAGTCAGCAATGGGTCGCTCTAAAATGAACCAGCCCGCCCCAGCCAGCAATGCCACGACGTTGGAAAATCGTTGCGCGAACTGGATTTTGCGCGCGGCCGGGAGCCTGATGGTCGCGGCGGCGGCGTTGTTGGCTGGCTGTGAAACGTCCCGCTTGACGATGGCTGCATTTAGTTCGCCATACAAACCGGACAATATTTTTATCGCCGCCCCCCAATTGCCGGGCGATCTGAAGCGCGTAGCGGTGTTGCCGCTGGCTTGCGGGGAGCGGCGGACGGATTTGGTGGAAGGGCGTGACGCGCTCGGGCCGGCTTTGGCCGCCGAACTCATCAAGGCGAAAAAATTTGAAGTCGTCGAAGTTTCTCCCGACGAATTAAGCCGCCTGACCGGCCGCGTGGAATGGACCGGCGCAGAAGTTTTGCCCGCCGGTTTTCTCGATTCACTGCAGAAAAAATTCGGCTGCGATGCGGTTTTATTCTGCGAGTTGACCGAATTTCACGCTTACCCGCCGCTGGCGGTCGGCTGGCGATTGAGGCTCGTGGCCGTTCACGGGCAAAAGACGCTGTGGGACGCCGACGAGCAGTTTGACGCGGGGAAACCGGCGGTGATGGCCGGCGCCCGGCTTTACCAGCAGCAGGAACAGCGGCAGATGGGCGATGAAAACGCGGGCTGGCTGGCGCTGAACTCGCCGCGGTGGTTCGGGCAATACTCCCTTGCCTGCCTCCTCGACACGCTGCCCGCCAGATGAAAAACAGCTCAAGTTCCAGTTAAAACAGCCGATGAACCAGTGAGTAATGTTCAAGCATAACGAGAAAGTCGGACGTGGATATGGAAATTGAATTCAATCCCAATCGGATTACCGGTTCCGCCGCCAGCCAGCCGGTGGCCAAAAGCGGCGCCCCGGCGCCCCGGCAGGACAGCGCATCGCTGGGCAAAACCGACGCGTTGAAGTCGGCCATCAACAATATTCCGCTCGTGCGGCCCGAAAAAGTGGACGCCGCGCGCGCCGCAATTTCGGACACAAAATTCCCGCCGGATGAGGTGTTGAAAGCCGTCGCCGCCCTCATCGCGGAAAACCTCCAATAAGTTTGCGCCCCAACCTGCACGCCATGCCCGCCGCCAATCCCTGGAAATCCTACCGTCAAATCGCCACGCAAACCGCGCCGCCCGGCCAGTTGATCCTGATGCTCTTCGACGGTGCGCTGCGGTTTCTGGAGCGCGGCCTCGCCGGATTCGCCTGCCACGACCTGGCCGAGGCGAACATGGCCATTCACAACAATTTTCAGCGCGCGCAGGAAATCGTCCGGGAATTGAACCGTGCCTTGAACCTGGAACAGGGCGGTGAGTGTGCCGAAACGTTCCGCCAGCTTTACGATTATTTCGAGCGGAAAATTTGGGAAAGCAATTTGAAGAAGCGCCCCGAAGGCGCCCGGGAAGTCATCAAACATCTGACCGTTCTGCGCGATGCCTGGGCCACGATGCTGGCCAACCCGGGAACGCCGACGGTGGAAGCCGCCGGATCCGCCATCACCCGGGCCGCCGCATGAATTTTTACTATGAGTGCCGACCGCGATTTGCAAAACAGTTACCGGGAGTGGCGACGGCTCGCCGAGGCGGAGGGCGAGGCCATCCGCGCCGGCAACTGGATGCTGGTCTTCGACTGCCAGAACGTTCTGCGCCAGCTCCAGCCGCGCATCGTCCGCCAGACCGAGGCCGCCCATCGGGAATGGGTGAATCTGGGCCTGGATTCCGAGGTGATGGAAAACAATTTGAACGCGGTGATCCATTCGTTGATTGAACTCGAATGCCGCAACCGTTCCCTGATTGACGCCCGCCAGCGCCTGGCCCGGGAGGAACTGGCAAAATTGGAACAGGCCAGCCTCACCCTGCGGCGCATCCAGCGGAGTTACCTGCCGCCAAACTCCGCCCGGTGGATTTCATTTTCCTAGCCGCTCCGGCAATTAAAAAACGCTCAAGTAATTTCCCCCGCCGCCGATGAATGGGTGATGCCATGGCGAGGTTTGGCCTCCCGGTTTGCGTCTCTGTCCGGAAGCCGGAGACGCCGGGCATTCAACTTGAGGTTATGTCGGAAAGTGGCACAAACGATTTGCGGTCGGCCGCGTCGAACCGCATTCTGGTGGTGGACGACGAGGAGATTGTCCTGTCCGCGTTGCGCGACACGCTCCGCCGCCAGAATTACGAAGTGGTCGCCACCACCCGGCCGGCAACGGCGCTGGAGGAGCTGCGCAAAGATCCGTTCGCAATCATCATCGCCGACCAGCGGATGCCGCTCATCAGCGGTTTGGAATTGCTGGATCAGGCAAGGCAAATCCAGCCCGGCGCCACGCGCATCCTCATCGCGGCGGTGGTGAGCCTGGACACCGTCATTGACGCCATCAACAAGGGCGAAATCTACCGGTTCATCGTCAAGCCGTGGCTGCGCGAGGAACTGCTCGTGACCATCAAGAACGCGATGCAACGCCACGAACTCATCCAGCAAAACCTGCGCCTGCAAGACGCCACGCAGACGATGAACGGGCAGCTTCTGGAATTGAACCAGTCGCTCGAGGAACAGGTGAAACTCGTCGCCCGGCAAAACCAGCAGCTCGTGCAGATGAACCAGACCCTGGAGCAAAATCTGCTCCGCTCCATGGAGCTTTCCCTGCACGCCGCGCAGACGTTTTATCCGACGCTCGGCAGCCAGGGCCGCCGCGTGGCCCAACTTTGCCGGCCCATGGCGCAGGTGCTCAACCTTCCCCAGAAAGACCGCCGTATTTTGGAAAGCGCCGCGCTGCTGCATGACATCGGGCTGGTCGGCGCGCCGCGCTCGCTGATCCGGCGCTGGCAGGAAAATCCGGCGGCGCTCACCAGCGCCGAACGTGCGCTCATCGAACAGCATCCGGTGCTCGGCCAGGAATTGTCCGCCTTCGGCAGCGGCATGGACCCGGTGGGCGTGCTCATTCGCGCCCATCACGAGCGGATGGACGGCGCGGGCTACCCGGACAAACTGGCCGGCGACAAAATTCCGTGGCTGGGCCGGTTGCTGGCCGTGGCCGTGGCTTTTGCCTCCAGCAAACTGGTTCACGACGACGCGGTGGAGGAAATCAAAATGCAGGCCAACACCGCCTTTGATGCGGACGCGATCCGCGTTTTTTTGCGGGCATTGCCGCTGGCCCACGCGCCGCGCAAGGAACGGCAGATTCTGCTTTCCGAACTCCGGCCCGGCATGGTGCTGGCGCGCGGGATTTGCGCGCCCAACGGCCTGCTGCTGGCGCCGGAAGGCCAGCAGTTGAATTTCACTTACATCGAAAAACTTCTCAACCACAACCGGATTCAGCCGATTGATCAATCGTTGGTTGTTTATTGTTGAACCATGTTGACACCTGCGGCCATTTCAGACCAGTCGGGGGAAGGCATCACTGTGTCGCGTCCTTTCTCCGATCAATGGTGGCGCAGCTTCTTCGAATCCTCCGAAGATGCCCATGTCGTCTGCCGCTCGGACGGATTGGTGGTGAAAATCAATCCCAAGGCCGCGCGCCTGCTCAAACTGAACCGCGAGGCGACGGAAGGACATTTATCCATTTTCGATGTTCTGCTGTCCCCGGCCGGCCCAAAATTGCGCGAGGCGCTCCGCCACGGCCGCGCGCGTTCCGACACGCTGCATTCCGTCGTCATCTTGTCCAGCAGCCGGCAAAACGGCATGGCGGATCTCGAACTGGTGCCGCTGGATGAAAACCACACGCTCGTCACCTTCAAGGACGTCGCCCGGCGGATGCGGCTGGAATCGCACGTCAACCGCCTGGTCACGGCCATAGACGCCACGCCCGATGTTTTTTTTCTGACCAACGCCGATTTTCGCATCACCTTTGTCAACCCCGCCTTTCACACCGTCACCGGCTACGGCATTGAAACCGTGCTGGACCGCACGGACGATTTTCTGCGCGCGCCGTCCGAGGCGGAAAAGGTTCGCACCTACCTGGAGCAAATCGGCCAGGGCCGCGAATGGATTGGCGAACTGGTCAACCTCCGCAGCGACGGCACGCCTTACCAGGTCGAAGCCACCATCTCGCCGATTTCAGACATGACGGGGCGGTTCATCGGTTATGTGGCCTGCGAACGCGACATCACGGCGCGCAAGGGTTTGGAGGGCGATCTCCGCCTGCAGCATGATTTTGTCCGCAGCATCCTGCATTCGCTCGATGGCGCCATTTACAGCCTCGACCGCGAATTCCGCGTGACGCACGCCAACGACGGCTGGCGGCAACTGCCCGCCCATCACGGCGGCCTCCGGCTGGATGGGCCGCCGGAAACCGGCCGCTCCCTGCTGGATTATGTTCCCGACGCCGCGCGCCGGACGGAATTGAAGGAAACCTTCGAGGCCGTCCTTCAAACCGGCCAGCCGCAGGACAATCGTTTTCAAGCGCCGGACGGACACCACTGGCTCGTGAAAATTTCGCCGTGGGTTCACGCCGGCCAGGTGCGCGGCCTCATCTGCAACATCTCCGACCAGACCCGTTATCACGAACTGCAAAACCAGTTGTTCCAGTCGCAGAAAATGGAAATCATCGGCACCCTTGCCGCCGGCGTCGCCCACGATTTCAACAATCTGCTGCAGGCTATTCGCGGCAACACCAGCCTCGTCATGATGCAGGCGCCGCAGGATTCGGACCTGCACCGCTGGGGCGAACAAATCAGCCTCGCCGCCACGCGCGCCGCCGAAATCACGCAGCAGTTGCTTTCCTTCAGCCATCGCTCCGAGGGCAAGCAGCGCGCCGTGCTGGATTTGAACCAGATTGTCCAGGAAGCCGGACAGCTCGCGCGCCGCACCCTCCGGGCGAATGTGAATTTTGAAATTATTGCGGCGCCAAAGGCCATCCCGGTGAAGATTGAATTCAGCCGGGCCACGCAGACGCTGCTCAACCTTTGCGTCAACGCCCAGGACGCCATGCCCGGCGGCGGCAGGCTCACCATCACCAATGCCCTGGTGAAATTGTCCCCGGAAATCGCAAAACGGCATGACGTGTCGGCGGCGGGTGAATTTGCTCGTTGCAGCGTTTCGGACACCGGCTGCGGCATCCCGTCGAATTTGTTGCCGCGCATTTTTGAGGCATTCTTCACCACCAAGGGACAGACCGGCACCGGCCTCGGCCTTTCCATCGTCAAACGCATCATGCAGGAAGCCGGCGGCTTTGTCGAAGTGGACAGCACGCCCGGCCAGGGCACCGCGTTCCATCTTTATTTCCCCGTGGCCCGCGAAAATCTCACGGTAAAGCTGCGACCGGCGGACCACGTTCTGCCAAGCGGCAAAGGCCGGGTGCTGGTGGTGGACGATTTGGATTTGTTGCGCGATTTTGCGAAAAGCTTTCTTGAAACGACCGGCCTGACCGTCCTGGTGGCCGCGTCGGGACGCGAGGCGCTCCAGCTTTTGGAAAAAGAAAACGGCGCGGTGGACATCCTCTTCACCGATTACAGCATGCCCGGCATGAACGGCGCCGACCTCATCGAACAAGTCGCCGTGCGCTGGCCGGAGATTCACCCGGTGCTGGCCTCGGGCTATCTCGAAGACCCGGTTGTGAAACGGCTGGAAGACCTGAAAGCCAAAGTTCTCGCCAAACCCTACGAAATGCAGGAGGCCGCGACCATGCTCGTCGGTCTGCTCCCCAAGCGCGGCTGAAGTTTTTCGGAAATGATTTTACCGGCAAAGCCGGACAAAGCCCGAAGCATTTGCGCCGGGTCAAGAGACGGCGGCCACGGCGGCTGTGTTTTTCCGCGTTTCCGCGTTGACGCCATCCAAAATTCCCGCCGCCGAAGGCAAAACCGGGCGCAGGGTTTCCACCCGCGAATTCAAACTGACAATGGCATCGCGCGCACCGGCCGCCACCAGGCAGCGATACCAATCCACAAACGCCCGGCTTACGGCGGCCTCTTCAGCCTCGCCGCAAAGTCCTCCAATCACTTGCGACGTCACGGTTGCGCAGAGAATTTGCGCGGCCACGGCGCGCGGCGGTCGTTCGCCGTTGACGGCGCGGTTCCAAAGCGGCAGTGCCGCCGTTGTCTCCTGGCTCAAGAGCAGCGCTTCGGCGCGTTGCGCGACGATGATGCTGTTGTCCGGCAACTGGCGGATGGCTTCGCCCGTCCAGTCGCGGGCGAACTCCAGAAATTCCGGCCGGCCCAGGGCGATTTGTCCGCCCAACTGCCATGCCTCCACATGCAGCGCGTTCCCGGCCACCACTTCGTTCAGCCGGTGCAAAGCATCCACCGGACGGTTTTGTCCGGCGAGAAACCTGGCGTAATCGAGTCTCAAGGCATCGCCATGACCGGTTTCCTTCAGGCCGTCCTGAAACGCCTTTTCCGCGGCGGCCGCCTCGCCGGATTTCACGAGGCACAGGGCCAGGCAATGATGCGGCGCGGCGGTGTTGATTTCCCGGTTGATGGGCGCGAGGCTGCGCTGCTGGCGTTTCGCGAGGCACTGCCGCATCTGATCGGCAGCCTCACTGAACTGCCGCAATTCAAGTTGCGCCAGGCCAAGCGAAAAATGCAATGACGCCGTCAACCCGCCATGCATTCCCGCCAGCGGCGAATTGAGCACGCGCACAACTTCGTCGAACCGTTTCGCCGCCGCCAGCCGCGTGCTTAATTGCATCAGCAATGTCTCGCGCAGTTCCGGCACAATTTCCGCGGCCGGCTTCGACGACAAGCTGTCAAACGCTTCCCGATAACGTCCCAGCGCCTCGGCTTCGCGCCCGGACCGGGCCAGCTCCAGGCCGAGATTCATCAGCAGATGCGGCTCATCCGGCAATTCCTGAACGGCGCGCTCCAGCAGGCCGAGGTTGCGTTCGATTTTGTTCCGGTCGCGCGTCAGCTCGGCCGTGTATCCATGATGGATGAGCGTCGCGTCGCCGATGCGGTTTTCCAATCCCCATTCGCCACGGCGGACTTCGAGGCTGCTGAAAACCTGCTCGTGAACGCGCCCGATGTAAAACAGTCCCGGCGCATTGCGGTAAAATCGCGGCACATATGAACAACCGTCCGCTTCGCGGCCCACGTCCACGATCGGCAGCCGCCAGGCCATCACGGCGGAATCGTTCATCGCCTGCTTTAATTTTTCGCGGCCCACGGCGGACAATTCCTCGTCCGCATCCAGCATGAGCACCCAGTTGCCGGTGGCGTGTTCCAACGCGGCGTTGCGGGCGGCGCTGAAATCGTCGCACCACGCAAACGAATGGATTTCCGCGCCGAATGCTTTCGCAATTTCAATTGTGCGGTCCGTCGAGCCGGTGTCCACGACCACGATCTGCGACGCGATCCCGCGGACCGATTCCAAACATTGCCCGAGAAATCTCTCCTCATTTTTGACGATCAGGCAAACGGAGAGGCTTTGAACTTCGGGCTTTGAACCTTGAACCGCGTCCGGCAACTTCAACCACTCCGGCCGTGCGCCGCCTTTGAGGCGTTGGTTCAGAAATTTTCTCGCCGGTTTCCAGCCGGGCGCCAGGCGGCGGGCGTGCTCGGCGCAAAGTTTGGCCGTCTGGCCGGCGCCGACAGACTGCGCGATTTCCGCGAGCAGCAAAAAGGCTTCGGGGTGGAACGGGCGTTTGGCCAGCGCCGACATCGCCGCCTCCCCGGCGGCGCGGAATTTTTTCTGGCGGACCAGTTCGCGGGCTTCCGCAAGATGACCGGCCAGGGCGCACGGCGGCAGGGTGATTTTGATTTTCACGACGGGCGCAGTTTCCGCGGTGGCAAGGTGCTGCCGCGTGTCCGGGCCGGCCGGCAGGTCAGCTCCGCCTAATTCGCGGAGGCGTTGCGCGGCGATGGCGGCGGCGTTTTGCCAGGAACAGAATTGTCTGGCGTGCCGGGCGGCGAGTTGTCCGCGCCGGCGCGCTTCCGCGGGGTTCGCAAAAGCCTCGCGCAGGAACCGGCCGAGTGCGGATGCATCCGGTTTTAACAACCAGCCGGCGCTGGCAAGTTTCAGGCCGCTGACTTCATGTCCGAAAATCCAGCGTTCGGCGGGAATGCGCCAGGCGAATTCGTCGCGGACAAAATCGTCGGTCGCACCGCCGGCGGTGACGATGACCGGCAGGCCGCACGCCATGGCCTCCAACGCGGGCAGGCCGAATCCTTCGCCGCGATAAGGCAGCACCAGACAATCGCACGCGGCATAAAGACCGGGCAGCGAATCCGGCGGCAGTTCTTTGTTGAGATAAAGAATTTCCGGCGCGGCGGGTTGCAACTGCGCGGCATGAATTTTTGATTCAACCGTTTGCCCGGCGTAAACGGTCTTGCCGCCAAAATCTTTGATGACCAGGCAGACGTCGTCCGCCGCCGTGAAGTTTTCGAGATAAGCCTTGAGCAACAGATCCGGCCCCTTGCGGAAAATCGTTCCGCCGACGAAAAGGAATTTGAATTTCTTTTGCGTGGCCAGTTTCATCGGCCTGGCTTGTGGCTGAAATTTTTCCAAATCCACGCCATTGGGCACGACCTTCACTTTGTCCGCCGGCACGCCGGATTCGACAAAAACGTGGCGGACGTATTCGGAAGGCACCCAGAATTCGTCAACGCTGGCAGAATCCTTCAACCATTGTTCCGGCAGCGATCCGAATTCCCATGGCTGGATGACGACCAGTTTGCCGTTCTGCGGACGCCGCCAATCCGGCGGCCAGGCGTGGCGCACAGTGACGGCGGCTTCCGGCGTGGCGGCGGTTGAAATTTCGCGGGCCAGATTTTCAAAGTGGGGCGCAACGGTGGCGCCGTTGGTCACACAATTGAGCTGAATGCCGGGCAGCGATTTTAACGCCTTGGCAAACTCGCGATTGACGTGCGACAGGCTGCCGTGATCCAGAAAGGATCCGATCCAGGTGACGGGGATTTGTTCAGCACTTGCCAGCAGAAGGCTGCGGCTGGCGGTCACTATGCGAACCGGCCTGGTAACGACGAAATTTTTCCGGGCGTCAAACGATTTGCCCCAGCGCCCAAAGAACAGGCGGAGGTTTTCGTTGACGTGGCTGAAACGTCCGGCGCTTTGGCCTTCGAGGTGATAAACCACGGCCCTGGGTTCATAGACAATTTTCCGGCCCGCCGCCCGGGCGCGCAGGCAAAGGTCAATGTCCTCGACCCCGTTGCGATAGGTTTCGTCGAAGCCGGCCAGTTGAATGAACAGTTCGCGCTGAATCAACAGGCAGGCGCCGGTGACCATGTCAAGTTCGCGGAACTGGTTTGCCTCCGCTGCATCGGCTGGTGCATGGCGGTGGGGATGATCAGGAATGTCATTGATGAATCCGATGCCGGCATGCTGGATGCGGCCATCCGCATAAAGCAGTTTGGCACCGACGATGCCGACATGTGGACGGCGCGCGGCCTGGATCATCGCGTCGAGCCAGCCCGGAGTGACCTTGGTATCGTTGTTCAAGAAGAGCAACCGGGAGCCGTGGGCGGCCTGCGCGCCCTGATTGCAAGCGCGGGCGAAGCCTTCGTTGCGCAGATTGATGATGAGCCGGATGCCGCCGGCCTTTTCCTGTTCGCGCAAAAATTCCGCGCTCCCGTCCGTGGACGCATTGTCCACGACAATGGTCTCAAACTGGGTGGTGGCTGGCGTTTTCGCCAGCGACTCGAGGCACGACCGGGTCAATGGCAGATTGTTGAAAGTGGGAATGATGATGGAAACGGCAGGGGTGTTCCCCATCATGGCCGCTGCCGGAACGGGTGCTGCCGATTTGAGCGGTGGTGTGGCCTTCCGAGGTGGCTTGGATTTCCCCCCGGGTTTGGGAGCGGGACTTTTCCGCAGATATTCCGCGCGGAGTTGTTCGATGGTTTGCAGGGCGGATTGGGAGCGGATGGATTTGGCAAGTTGAGCGCCAAGGTCGAGCAGGCTGCGGCCACGGGCCGGATCCAGGGCTGGAAAAGCGCGGGCGACTTCGAGGATGACCTTGAGCACCGTGAGCGGATTGTCACTTTGTTGCGCCAGTTGCAGCGTTTGCAGGTAGAGTTGGACGGCGGAATGGTTTTGCCCGGCATCCGCGACGGTTCTCGCGGCATTCAACCGGGCCGTGAGCTCCGAGATTTGATTCAGGTTTTTGAGCACATTGCGATAATGTTCCAGAATGGCACGGACGAGCCTGCCCTGGGCCGACTCGGCGGGGACGCATTTCGGGACGGCCTGTTCGCAGAGTTTGGCCGCCTGCTCGTTCTCGCCCTTGGCGAAAAGCGCATTGGCTGCATGGAGCATGATATGTGCGGCGGCCCGGTCGCGCGGCGGAGAAATGGTTTCCACCGCAACGGCTCGCGGCTTCGGACCGCTGACGTGGAACGAGCGATACAAGGCATCCCATTTTTCCGCACCAACGTTCACGCACCGTTTCTGCCGGACGGCATCGTGCGCCTGAATGGCAATCGAACGCCGGAGTTGATGGTCGTGCATGAACCGTTCGATGGCTTCCACCCACTGTTCCGGCTGGTTGTCCACGAGCCAGCCGGTGCGGCCGTGATCCACGGAACCGGTGTAGGGCGAAATGGTCGAGTAGATGGCGGGGATGTAGCAGATGGAATATTCCAGCCATTTGAGATCGCTCTTGGCGTGGTTGAACGGGTGATCCAGCAGCGGCGCCAGGGCAAGGTCAATCCGACTGTTGACCACGTCGCGGGCGTGCAGGCGCAAATCGGGCTGCGAGCCGCGCATCAATTGCACGCCGGGAATGCCTTCCAAGTCCTTCGGCAGGTAGCCCCAGAACTTGAAAACCAGTTTGCCGGCATATTTTCGAGCCAGTTGCACAATGGCCGGCTTGACGATGGCCAGATCCTCATCATGCGTGGCGGTGCCGAACCAGCCGATGACGAACGGTTCGGACAATTTCTCCGGAGGCGGCACGGCGCCGTCCCAGATGTCGAGATTGATGTAATTGGGCAGGACGTGGGTTTTGCCCCTGGCTCGCGGTTCGGCTTCCTCGAGATAACGGCGCAGCGGTTCGGTGGTGACGGTGACGAAATCCGCGTCGCGCAGCATGGCCAGCACGTCCGGCGCGATGGCGGTGCAATAGTTGTGGTTCGGATTGGTCTCGGGGACATTGATCAGCAGGTCGTCCAATTCGAAAACCACAGGCCGGCCCAGTTCCCGCGCGGCCGCCATGACCTGCGGACAGATGCGCTGGTCGCAGAATTCGCGATGCAGGACGAAGAGGTCGCTGTCGATCAGCTTCTCGATGTCCATCCGCGGATCGCGCGCGGTGCACCATTGCAATTGCATCCGGTTTTGGCGTTCCAGGTGGCGGATGGTGCCGGCCAGACGAAGCAACGCCACGGCGCAATTCGGCGGCTCGTGCGAGAAGACCCCCACGTGAAGGGCCGGCTTCAGGCAGCGCAAAAATCGCATTGCCTGCGGAGTGATGAACTCCGGCTGAAAATTGCGATCCGGGAAAAATCCCTGTTGCCGGAACAGGTCAATCCAATAATCCGCCGGATGGATGTTGATGTGTGTCGGTTCGCTAAAATCAGAATCCGTGGACGAAAAGATGACGTGCTCGGTGTGGCGGCAGATTTCCGCGATCATGGTGCGGGCGTCCGCTTCCGGCATGTGTTCGGCCACTTCGATGCAGGTGATCAAGTCGAACCGGCCGGACAGGGGTTCCGTGCCGCTGGCCACGCGGCAATGCGGGCGGACATCCTCGCGCACTTGGGAAATGGCATAAGGTGAAACATCCGTGCCGAAGGCTTCGACACCGTCATCGCGAAGGTGCTCGACGAGAAATCCCTTGGCGCAACCGACATCGAGAACGGTGCGGGGCCGGTAACGCTCAATCAACGCCCGGGCCAAGTTCTGAAAATGCTTCTGCCACACTGGTTGGTCACGGTCATAGGCCACCGCGCACATCCGGTCGTAGTATTCTTTGCCGTAGACGGCAGCCGGGTCAGCGGGAATCTGGTTCATGGAGTTCACCGGTTGATCAGGCAGCCAGCGCCGGAGCAGCCTCGACGATATTGCGCCAGGATGGCGGCAGGTTGCGTTCCACCTCGATGCCCTCGAATTTCCGGCTCGACTGGATGCCCGTGGCCCTGGCCCATGCGGACATGCGGCGGATACCCTGTTCCAACGGCACATTGGCAATCAGGTCGCCGAAGACTTCCTTGACCCGGTCGTGTGATGAAAACGCATGCACCACCTCTTTGCGCGGATCAAGATGGACGATTTCCGGTTTGACTCCCAACTCGCGGGCGACGGTTTGCGCCAGTTCCAACACGGTGTAGGGCCTGTCTGCGCCGACGTTGAAGACGCGATTGTAACTTTCACGGCGGTGAACGGCGCCCGCGATGACCGGGGCGACATCGCTGATATAGCTGAAGGCGCGGGATTGCCGCCCGTCACCAAAAATGGTCATCGGTTTGCCCTGCATGATCTGGTTCATGAAAATGCCAATCACGTTCCGATAGCGATCACCGAGATTTTGGTTTTCGCCATAGACATTGTGCGGGCGGAAGATGACATGGTTGAGGCCAAACATTTCGTGCGATTCCTTGAGATCGAGTTCCACGGCGTATTTGGCGATGCCATAGGGGTCTTCCGGCGTGGGCGTAAGATCCTCGGTCATCGGAACCTGGTTGGGGCCATAAACGGCGATGGAAGAGGTGAACACGAAGCATTTCACGGTGCCGGCATTGACGGCGGCGTTGATCAGATTCACGCTACCGATGAGATTGTTGGTGTAATTGAACCGTTTGATGAAATGGCTCAACCCTTCGGCGGCGTAGGCAGCCAGGTGGAAGACATAATCGAAATCGTGTTCTGCGAAAAGACGGTTGACCAGCTTGTGATCGGTGATGGAGCCTTTGTAAAATCTAGCTTGCGGGGGCACGTTTTCGAGTTTGCCGCCGGACAGATCGTCCAGACCGACGACCGTGTGTCCGAGTTTGGTGAGTTCGTCCGAGATGTGCGAGCCGATGAAGCCGGCGCAGCCGGTGACTAATGAGGTCGGTGCTTTCATGGTTGTTCGATTTTAGATTTGAGTTTCTGTCCACTGGCCTGCGCCGCGAGTCCCCCGTGTCCGCGGCTGGCAGCTTTCATCGGGGTCGGAGCGCGGAACAATTTTCTGGAGCACAAACGCCATGAACCGGTTTTCAAAGTCGCATTCCACACGCTCGACTTCAAAATGGCCATCACCGCACGCGCAGCCGACGGCCAGCTCGTTCAAAAAACTCATGTGCGCCTCGCGGGGATGATTCGGATTGGGCGGCGGCAGCAGGGCGACGAGCCGGCCGTTCTCGCACAGAACGTCCGCCAGCCGGCGCAGCAGCGCGTGCAATTCGAGACTGTGTTCCAGGTCGTGCCGGAAAAAAATCGCCTGGGCCTTCTGCCCGATGCGCCGAAGCCAGCGCAAAAAAATTTCCGCGTTGCAGCAATGCAGGGTGCTCGCGTCAAAACCATGGGTCCGGCGTGCCCGTTCCACCTGGAGCGCCGACGGCTCGCAACCCATGGCGGCAAAACCATGCCGCCGCAGGGTTTCCATCATCTCGCCGCGACCGGCGCCGAAATGGAAAATCGCGCCGTTGGCGGCGTTCAATCCCGGTTCGAAATGACTGACGATGGCTTCACAGTTTGCCTCGGCCTGTCCGACTTCGGTTTCGAACCATTCCGGCCGGTCCGCAGGGAAAGCTTCAACCGGCAGCGGGCAGTCCCAAAAACCGGCGGGCGCCGCGCCGCGCCAGGAATCATTTGAATCCAGGAACGGCTTCCGTGCGAGAAGATTGGCGGCGCTCATAAAGGTTGTTATTTGTTCTTCTTTACGGGCGGACCGACTTAGCATCGGCCCGCCCGAGGAAGGAGCCAGCGGTCCCGTCCATCGGACGGACGAAATTCGCTGACCATGTTACTGGCACAGCCCCGGCGTGGCTCGCGGCGCGTGGTCAGTCACGCCGGTCGTTTCACACCGGACTCTGCCAGAATCCGTTGTCCGGCCGGGATGGCGGCCGGAAAAATTATCTTCCCCTGTCATAAAACTTTTGAAATGGTTCTTCCCGGTTTTGCCGGTTCAGGCTGGGGCAGTTTTGGCAGCTCCGCATTTTGGCGGGTCAGCGCCGCCTGGTTGCTGCGCTGAATTTCCTCGTAAATTTCCCGGCGATGCACCGGCACGTCGGCCGGCGCTTCGATGCCAATTTTTACGACCTCGCCCTCCACGCGCACGATTTTCACGTGAATGCGCCCGTCAATCACAATGCTTTCGCCGGATTTGCGCGAGAGGATGAGCATGGCCCGGTGGTTAAACGGTCCCGTTGACCGGCAATGGATGTTGGACGGAGTATTCGACGGCGTTGGCGATGACGACCTGCTTGGCCACGCCGGTGTTGCGGTTGATGACGACCGGCCCCTTCAAATTGACCGTGGCCCGGCGCGGACCATGCACGGTGACGATGTTGTAGACCACCGCATCTTCCGGCGACCTCAATCCAAGAAAATCCACGTCCGGCTGGGGAATGTCCGGCCGGTAATCCGGCACGAAATAGAGCGGCTCGATGACGACGAACGCCAGCGACGGATTGTTCTGCACCTGGAGCCAGCGGAACGGCGCTTCGGCGGGCTTGGCGATGAGCAGGTAATTTTTGATGTGCTCAAACCCCAGCAGTCCCGCCGGCATCCGCACTTCGCAGCACGCAATGGCCTCGGTCATTTCCGGTTCCTCAATTTCAATTACGTTGGCGCTATTCATGGTAAAACTTGTTAAGCAACACGTGTGCCAAGGAACCATTCGATGGCGCGCGGGTTGCAGGCTTGCAAAATCAATGGAAAAACGCAGGTTGTTCGCCGGCAGGCAAAGGACGGAGCCGGGCCACCCGGCAATTTTGTCTCTGCCCCGGCGAAAATTGCCGGGTGACTCATCGGAAAATGGACTGGTTCGGGCGGCATGGCTCACGGCAGCGAATTCAACACGGATTGCTGCATTTGCAATATCTGCGAACTGGTCTGGAGCGCGATTTGGTAGGCATTTTGTTCCTGGCTCAACTGCGTCAGCGTTTGCGTCAAATCCGCGCCGGCCACGTTGGAAAGATTCTGTTGCAGCCCGGTCTGGCTCGTGGAGGCAAATGCCGCCGCCGCCTGAAGCCGCGACTGCACCGCGCCGTTGTTGGCGACCTGCCAGATGACATTGTCATCATCCTTGCTCAAATCCGGCGCGTCCGACGAAGTGACGGCATTCGTGTTCCCCGCCAGCAAATTATTTTGCAGTGAAATCAGATGGTTGAACAAATCCGCGCCGTAACGGCTGTCGCTCACCACCCCGCGCGCGCCGGAGCCGCTGCTGTTCGCGCCCGGCACATCCACGGCCATCGTCGTGTTCGGCGCGATTTCACTCTGCGCGACGCTGGAGTTGCCCTGATAGGCGACGGCGGTCACGTTGCCATCGGCATCGGTGCTCACCGTGAACGGCGCCTGGCTGGAGTTCGTGCCGCCAAAAAGATACTGGCTGCCACTCTGGCTGTTCATCAACTGCGCGGCCTGTTTGATCAACTGGGTGACCTGGCTCGCGTCCGCCTGCAACTGCGCCGGCGTGCTGGTGCCGTCGGCCTGGATGGCGATTTCACTGGCCTGGTTGGTGATGGTTTGCAGGGAAGTCAGGGCATTGCCGGCGATGGTGGCGTTGGTTTGCAACGTGGAAATGTTTTGCGCATATTGCGTGACCGCGCTGTTCTGGGCCTGCAAATCCAGCGCCTGCGCCATGCCCGCCGGATCGTCCGCCGGCGCGGAAATGCTCTGGCCCGTCGTGGCCTGGTTCTGAAGCTGATACTCCCGCGCAGACAGGAGATTCAACTGGCTGACCATCGAATCCGTGAATGAAGTGCCGGCGATGCGCATAGGTTTCGTGAGGTTGCGGTTCAAGTCGTTTGACTGAAATGCCGTTGGAACCGTGAAACACGGCAGCCAAAATTGCGAATGGCTAATGACGAATCCCTGATGACCAAAGAATGACCAGGCCCGAATAACGACACCATCGCCGCCGCGCGAACGGGCGTTTCGGCATTCGTCACTGGGAATTGATTCGTCATTATGGTTTAGGAATTAGTCATTTTCCATTCAAGTGCTCTTCATGGCGATCACCGTCGCCAGCATCTCGTCCACCGTGGAGATGATTTTGGCGGAGGCTTCGTAGGCTTTTTGGTAGGTGATCAAATTCGTCGTTTCCTCCTCCAGCGAAACGCCGCTGACCGAGTCGCGCTGGTTCAACAGCAGGGTGTTGACGGAATTGTAATTATTGACCTGGTCGTTGGCGTTGGACAGCGCGTTGCCGAAGTTCTCCACGTCCAGCGAACAGGCGCCGCTGAACGTCTGGTGGTTGAGCGCGCCGAGAGATTGGTTCCCGAGTTGCGCCAGCGCCAGCGCCACGGTGTTGTCGCCCGTGGCATTCGCAACGCCTGCGGCCTGCACCTGCGAAGGATCGGTCAACAACGCGGAATTCACGCCGATGCTGGCGGCGTCGCTGCCGGTGAAGAAATCCGCGCCGGTGTTGCCGTTGAGATCGTAGCCATTTTGATAAATGCCGTTGACCTGCGAGATGAGCGTGGAGGCCATCGTGTCCAGATTGCCGCGCAACGTGGCCACCGCGCCGTCGCGCGCGTCAATCGTGCCCTGGATGGAGCCACCCGCCAGCGTGAGCGGCGTGGCGGACGCGGCGGTTTGCACCTGCAACTGGCCGTTGCCCGGATCGTAAGTTGCCAGCGAATCCGCGAGCGTGCCGCCGGCAACCAGTTGCTGCCCGCCGACGCTGACGCTGATGGTGCCGTCGGAATTGGTGGTCGTTTGAAAGTTGGCCAGTTGCGCGAGGTTTTCCAAATCCTGTTCCCGCGAATCCACCAGGTCGTTGGCACTGCCGCCGGAGGCCGTGGCCTTGGCAATCTGGCCGTTGAGGCTGGCAATGTCGGACAACAATTTATTGGCGGAAGCGACATCGTTGCCGACCGAGGTGTTGAGCTGGCCGTTCAGCGTGCTCAAATTTTGCGAGGCCTGGTTGAAGCCGGACGCGAGGGACTGAGCCGCGTTGACGAGCGCCTGGCGCGCCGTCGGGTCGGCGGGGCTGGTGGCCACGCTTTGAAAGGCGTTGAACAGGCTGTTCAACTGGTCGGACAAATCGGGCGAGGTCGTTGCGCTGGTGGTGGTGCTGCCCGTGCCCGACGAACTTAGATTCAAAAACTCGCCGAGCTGCGTCTGCGCGGTTTCCAGCGCGCTCTGCTGCGAATTCCAATAACCGCCGACGCTCGCCTCGGACTGAATCTGGCTGTCGAGCAGTTGATCGCGGACCTGCTGGATGGAAACGGCTTCGACGCCGGTGCCTTCCATGCCGATGCCCGTCGGCGTCGGGGTGCTCGTTTGAAGCTGAACACGCTGCCGGGCGTAGGCGGCATTGTTGGCATTGGCGAGATTTTGTCCCGTCACTTCCACGCCCAGCTGCTCCGCCACCATCGAGCGCGCGCCGAGATTCAAAGTGTTAAAAAGTCCGAGCATGGCATTTCAACCGATGGCTTCGTAAAGCGAATGTTTCGGCATCGCGATGCCGGCCACGATGCCGGCGTCGGTGTAGGTCGTCGGCTGGCTGTTCGGGAAAAACGGATCGAACAGCCGCTGCATCAATTCGACAATGCGGCTCAACAGCAGATGATTCTGCCGCGCGCGGCGCTGGATGCGTTTGAGCAGCTCGTTGTTTTCGTGGACGAGCGCCTGGATGAGCGGCCGGTATTCGCCGGGCAGTTGCGGCACGAGGGTCGCGAACGGCGCGTCCTCGGCCAGGCCGGACAGCCGCGCGAGGTTGCGCTGGCGCTGCTCGCGTTCCAGCCGCGCGGCGGTGATGTTTTCCACCTGCGCGTTGATGGTTTGGACGCACTGGATCAAATCCTGCGTCTGGCGGCGCATGACCATTTCCTGCTGCTGGTCGAGCAGGGCGAGCATTTCGCCGTATTCCTTCAATTCTTCGCGGAGTGAGTCAACGAGGTTGTGCAATAATTCTTTCATGGATGTTGGTTGGCGTTGGCTTAAATTGTTTGGGGTGGTTCAAATGGGTTGGCTGGACGGCGGCCGTTTCGGGAAGCGCGGCGGGCGTGGCTCCCGCGGGCTGGCCGGATCCGGCCGGCGAAGCCGGGGGAAGCTGGCGGCCGAGCTGGCGCTCGAGCGATTGCGCCAGCCCCAATGTGCCTGACTTCGAAATGTTGTCCGCAAGCTGGTTGATGACCATGTCGTGATAAATGCCCGCGGTGGTGGAGGTGTCTGCATACTTGGACGGGATGACCGTTTTCTGCGTCTCCTGCAAAATCTGCCGCAGCAGCAGCGCCTCAAACTGCCGCGAAACCTCGGCGACTTTCTGCGGCTGGCTCAAGGCGCGGTCGTTCGCGACCTGTTCCAGCGGAATGTCGGCGGCGGAGGCCTTGCTTTGAATCGGGGCGGTGTTCATGTCACTTGACGATCAATTCGGCCTGCAACGCGCCGGCCTGTTTCATGGCCTGAAAAATTGACATGATGTCTTGCGGCGTGGCGCCCAGCGTGTTCAGGGCGGCGGCGACTTTCTCCACGGTCGGCAATTCCGGCAGCGCGACGAGGGCGGATTTGCTTTCCGTGACGTCGGTGGTGGTGCTGGGCGTCACGATCGTGCGGCCCCGGTTGCTGAACGCGTTCGGCTGCGAGGTGTTCAGGGTGGAGGCGACATTGACGACGATGTTGCCCTGCGCGATGGCGCAATTGTCAATCTGGATGCCCGCCGTGGCGACGATGGTGCCGGTGCGCTGGTTGATGATGACGCGCGCGGGCATGGCCGGAGTGACTTCAATGTCTTCCAATTCCGCAATGAAATCCACCGGCGACGACGCGCCCGCCGGTATTTGCACCCGCACCGTGGAGGAATCCACCGCGTGAGCGCTGTTGGTGAACCGGTCGTTGAGGGCGGCCGCGACACGCGAGGCCGAGGTGAAGTCCGGGTCGCGCAAAAGCAAATCCACGCTGTCATCATGGACGATCGTTGTGGCAATTTCGCGTTCGGCCAGCGCGCCGCCGATGATGGTCCCCGTCGTGGGAATATTTTTCGTGACCGTCGCGCCGCCCGCGCCGCCCGCGCCGGCGGAGAATCCGCCGACCGAGACCGAGCCCTGGGCGACGGCATAAACCTTGTTGTCCGCACCCAGCAACGGCGTTTGGAGCAGCACGCCGCCTTGAAGTGATTTGGCGTCGCCCATCGAAGCCACCAGCACATCCAGCCGCTGGCCCGGTTTGATGAACGCCGGGAGGTCCGCCGTGACCATGACGACGGCAACGTTCTTGGCCGACAGCGCCGACAAGGAGACGGGCGGAATGTTGACGCCGTAACGCTGGAGCATGTTGGCCATGGTCCGCTGGGTGTAAATCGGATTTTGATCGCCATCGTTGTTCAGGCCGGCAACCAGTCCGTAACCGACGAGCTGATTATCGCGCGCGCCGGATACCATCACCAGATCGCCGATGCGGACGCCGGCGGCGGCGGCGGAGAAAATTCCCGCCAGCAAAGCAACCGAAAAAGTCACGGCCCCGGCCAGTTTTGCCGGACGACGGATCTGAACTGGAATCTTCGCCTGGCGACAAGCGCGCCGGACGTTGGGCCGCAATGTTCTGGGCACGAGTGGCATGATCAGAAGGGATTGAGTTTGTCCCAGATGCGGGTGAACCAGCCCTTGTTCTGGCTGTCGCTGACGGTGCCTTTGCCGACGATCTGAATAGTCGCGTCGGCAACGTTGTAACTGAAGACCGTGTCGTCCGAGGCCACGTCGTCGGCGCGCACGACGCCGCGCAGCACAATGGTCTGGCGTTCGTCGCTGAAGGCGGTCTCGCGTTTGCCCTCGACCACCAGATTTCCGTTGGCCAGCACGTCCACGACGCGCACGGCAATCTTGGCCACCACCGCTTCCGAGTCGCTGATGCTGCCGCTGCCGTCGTGCTTGAGGTCAGAATTGTAACTCATGGCGGGCATCTGGCCTTTGTGCGACAGAAAACCGCCGGCGCTCTGGGGATAGATGAACGAGGCGATGGCCGCGCTCAGGCTGGAATTCTTCTCCGTCTTGGTCTCGTTGTTTTTGCTGGCCGTGCTGGTCTCCGAAACAATGATGGTGATGATGTCGCCAATCCGGGTGGCGCGTTTGTCGGCAAACATGGACTGGGAGGCTCCTGCCTGCCAGAGCGACTGCGGCAACGCGGCGACGGGCAGCGCGAAGGCCAGGGCCAGGGCCAAAAGCCAGGCTGAAGGCTGGAGGCTGAAGGCTGAAACCGCCAATGCTTTATCCATTAGACTTTGGAATTTAAGCTTTGATTTGTTTGCAGGGTGAGTCGTTTTCATTTTAGAGCGGGACGAGGACGGTTCTGCCATCAAGGACTTTGCCGGAGAAATCATGGTTGGACTCCAGGTTGCGCAGGTGGATGAGCTGGCCGGGGGTGCCGTCTTCCAGCGCCTGAACTTTCATGGTCACGTTCAACGCACCGTCCTGGATGAGAGCGTCGGCCATCTGGCCGCGCCGGATCACCGGGTGCAGTTTCACCGCGTAGGCCAGCAGGGGTGAGCCGGCGGGAACGGATTCGGCCACTTCCAGCGCCAGGTCGCCTTCGGCAAACTCGGCCAGCGGGCTGTGCAGCGCCAGAACGTCGCGGCGTTCGCGCGCGATGTCCGCCTCCGCCACGAGTTCGCCCGGTTTGAGCATGGCGCGGGCAACCCAGATTTCGCGCCAAAGATGCGCCGCAACGGGATATTGCCAGTGACCCAGGCTGCCGCCGTTGGCGGTGTTGATTTCGAAGCTGACGATGAAGGTGGAGCCGACGCCGCTATTCGGCATGTCGAGAATTTTCAGGGTCAACGGGCCTTCGGGCGCGGGGCGCGTCGGCCACGGGCGGGTGAGGCGCAAATCCAGTTCGCCGCCGGCGCCGACGTATTGTTGCTGCAGCGCGTCGGTCAGGAGCCGGGTGAGGGCGGCCTCGTCGAGGGTGCCATCGCGGGGCGCGGTGTTGGTGGTGCCGACGATGACTGGGGCGGAAACCGGTTCGTCTCCCAAAACTGGGAGACTGGTTGCGGCCCCCAAAACCAGGAGCCAGGCTGAAAGCTTAAGGCTGAAGGCCGGAACGCCGAATATTTTATCCATTAGTTCTTGGAATTTAGAATTCATTTTCACGGCGTTATCAGCGCATCAGGTTGTTGCTTTGCTGCATCATTTCGTCGCACGCCTGCACGGCCTTGGAATTGACCTCGTAGGCGCGCTGGGCCTGGATGAGGTTGACCATTTCTTCCACGACGCTGACGTTGGAAAGTTCGAGGTAGCCCTGATTCAGGGTGCCGAAGCCGTTGGAGCCGGGCGTGCCGAGTTCGGGCGTGCCGGACGCGGCGGATTCCTTGTAGAGATTGCTGCCCTCGCTTTCGAGGCCGGCGGGATTGTTGAAGTTGACGAGCTGGACTTGAAACGAGGTCGTCCCGCTGGCGCCGGTGTAGGTCACATTGCCGTTGGAACCGATGGTGATGTTCGTGGTGCCGGCGGGCACGGGCTGAAAACCGCCGATGACCGGCAAACCGTCGCTGGTCACGATGCGGCCGTTGGCGTCGGTCTTGAACGCGCCGTCGCGGGTGTAGGCGTTCGAACCGTCGGGCATTTGCACTTCAAAAAAACCGTTGCCCTGAACGGCCACGTCGAGTTGCTCGCCGGTCTGGGTGAGATCGCCATTGGTGAAAATGCGCGCGGTGGCGACGGGGCGCGAACCCTGGCCGACCTGGATGCCGGTGGGCACCATGTTGCCGGAGCCGAGGTCGGCACCGGGGGCGCGGGTGGTCTGGTAAAGCAACTCCTGGAATTCGACCTTGCTTTTCTTGAAGCCGGTGGTGTTGACGTTGGCGAGGTTGTTGGAGATGACGTCCAGGTTCATCTGCTGGGATTCCATCCCGGCGGCGGCGGAGTAAAGGGCGCGGAGCATAATTTATTTTGTTGATTACGAAGTGCCGCCCAGAGCGGAGATGACGCTTCCCATGCGGTCATTCTGCATCTGCAGAACTTTTTGGTTGGCTTCAAAATTTCGCATCGCGGTGATCAAACCGCCCATTTCACTGGTGGGCGAAGTGTTGGGAGCTTCGAGAAATCCCTGACGGACCGACGTGCCGCTGGCGACAGGCGTGGGCGTCATGCCGGGCTGGTTGGC
>Ga0181534_10000627_pt1 | contig 24610 bp, 21 predicted proteins | sample PEATcosm2014_Bin_37_FD_119758 | JGI IMG/M metagenome (GOLD analysis project Ga0181534, IMG submission 119758) | Peatland microbial communities from MTU Mesocosm Facility, Houghton, MI, USA - PEATcosm2014_Bin17_10_metaG | ecosystem: Environmental > Terrestrial > Soil > Wetlands > Peat | place...
GAATTTCTCGTCCTGATCGCCCTTTGGGGCTTTCACGCGCAGCGGTGTGGCCGCCGTGTCGCGCGCGGCGTAGTAGTGGTTATCGCCTCCCGACGGGAATGCGGCCCGCGAGCTTGGCAGCAGGCGCACATCGTTCCACCAGATGCTTCCCGCGGCATCGGTGCGTTTCACCGCGCTCGCGTGCGGATACCACTCCGTGATCACTCCCTTCGCGAAGGATACGTTCACCGAAACAGTTGTTTCGCGCGGAGTGTAGAAATACAGCACGGGCGTCTCCATGCGCACCGTTTCTATCAGGCCGCATTTGAAATTTTCGTCGCGGAAGCGCTCCACAAAGGCAGGTAAACCCGCCGATGCCTGAAGCGGCGCCCACGCGACGGCCTGCCCGTCGGGACCCGCCACGGAAGTGAATGTGCCCCATTCGTGCGCCGTGACTCCGGCAGCCGGGCCGCCGTGCTCCACGACGCGCGAGCTACACAGGGAAGGAATCGCCAGCCAAGCGGCTATCGCGCCGGCGGCCAAAAATTCAAGTGGTTTTCCGGACATTCCTGCCCTCCTCATTTTGTGTCGATTATACAACGCGCGCAGGAGTTTTCCAAAACATTTACAACTTGGCCACGCTTCGCCGCATCTATCCGTCGTATGGTTACCATATGCCGGTGACGGATGAAAGCCGCGCGCCCACAGAGGTCACTCGCCGCAAGTTCTATGTCGCTATGATCTACGGCCTGTGGAGCTCCATAGCCGCGGCCCTCTCCATCCCGGCCGCGATCTATCTGCTGATCCCTCCCAAACTGCGAAAGATGCCGGAGTGGATCGAGGCCGGCGACGTATCCAAGCTCGAGCCGCGCGCGCCGGTGGAGATGGTTTTCCGCCAGAACCGCGTGGACGGATGGAAAATCCAGAGCGAAAAGACCACCGCCTGGGTGGTGAAGCTGGGCGATTCCCAAGTGGTGGCCTACGGGCCGCAGTGCACGCACCTGGGCTGTGCCTATCATTGGGACGACAACGGGAATCACTTTCTGTGCCCCTGCCACAGCTCCGTCTTCAGCGTGGACGGCGCGGTGGTCTCCGGGCCCGCGCCCCGTCCGCTCGACCGGTATGACACGAAAGTGGAAAATGGCAAATTGCTACTTGGCCCCCTGCACCCGTCGCGGGGGAAAGCATGAGCTGGCTGGATCATCGCACCGGCATCGAAACTGCCATCCGGAATTTTCTGTACGAAGACATCCCGGCTTCGAGCGGCTGGCATCAAGTCTTCGGCAGCATCGCCGTGTTTCTCTTTCTGACGCAAGCGTTCACCGGGGCGCTGCTGGCTTTCAACTACGCGCCCACGCCCGGCGATGCCTACAACAGCCTGCGCTACATCCTCACGGAAGTGACCGGCGGCCGCCTGATCCGCGGTCTGCATCATTGGGGCGCCAGCATGCTCATCGTGGTGGTGGTGCTGCACATGACCCAGGTGTTCCTTTACGGCGCATACAAGAAACCGCGCGAGGCCACCTGGATGGTGGGGGTGGTCCTGCTGCTATTGACTATGGCCTACGGTCTGACGGGATACCTGCTCCCGTGGGACAACCGCGCGTATTGGGGTACAGTGGTCGCCACCCAGATCGCCTCCCACATTCCCTTGGCGGGGACTTACATGAGCCGCCTGTTGGGCGGAGACAACGCGGTAGGGGTGGTCACCTTCGCGCGCTTCTATGGGCTGCATGTGCTGCTGCTGCCGCCCGCTACCGGCCTGCTCATCGCCATCCACATCTACCTGGTGCGCAAGCACGGCGTGGCCCCCGCGCCCGGCGACGAAGTCAAACCAAGCAAGAAGTTCTATCCGCGGCAAGCGTTCACCGATACCGTCGCGATCTTCGCGGCCTTCGTGGTTCTGTTTGTCATGGCCGTGGCGGTGCGCGTGCCATTGGAGCGCCTGGCCGATCCCACTGACACCACTTACATCCCGCGCCCGGAATGGTATTTCCTGTTTCTTTTTCAGACCCTGAAGTTCTTCGACGGACCGCTGGCGGTGGTGGGCAGCGTGATTCTCCCCTCCCTGGCGGTGCTGGCGCTATGGCTGGTGCCGTTCGTGGACCGCGGACAGGTGATGCGCGTGACGCGCCGGACGGTAGCGTTCGGCGTCGTGGCGCTGGGGCTGCTGGGCTGGACCAGCTTGACCGTGGCGGCCATCGCCACCACGCCGAAATCCGACAATAGGGTGGTCATCGACTTCAGCGCGCCCACCGATTGGATGGAGCTTTCGCCGCAGGAACTGGCCGGCATCGGATATTTCCGGCAGGAGAATTGCGCGAGTTGCCACCGCCTGCGAGCCGGGAAGCCAGGCGCGCCGTCCGCAACCGGGCCCGACCTGGCGAATGTGCCCATCAAGAAAACGGCCGCCTGGATGATCGCGCACTTCAAGCATCCCGCCGCGATGGTGCCCGGCAGCTCGATGCCCGCGATTCAATTGAGCGATGCGCAGTTGAACGCCCTGGCGGCATTCCTGCTGAAGCTGTCTCCGCGCAATGCCGAGGCACTGGCCAATGCGCCCGATTTCGCGGTCCAGGCCGGGCTGTTGTATCAGTCGAAAAACTGTGGTGGCTGTCACCAGGTCAACGGCGTGGGCATGAAGATTGGTCCCCCGCTGAATGGCGTGGCGCGCCGCCGCACCAAGACCTGGGTGGCGCAGCACTTCGCCAACCCGGAAGCAATGTCGCCCGGCAGCTTTATGCCGCCGTATCGATTCTCCCGGCGCGAGATGGATAATCTGGTGGCGTATCTGTTCACGCTGCCGGATTAGTGCCCTGTTCCTATGGGAATGGATGCGGCAGCCATGCAGGAATGCGCGCGGCCGAGCCGTCTCGCTCCGCCGCCGCCACGAATCGTGCCAGTCTGGAGTGCCCCAGGAAGGACGCCGAAGGCACGCTGAGCGGAACTAACTCCGGGACAAACACGCGGCACGCGAACAAGCCGCACTCGCGTATCTCCGCGGAAGTCAGGTCGAATGCGATCGGCGTGATCCCCATGCTCGCACACCGCTCCAGCAGCACCCGCAACCGCCTGGCGGCATCCATCCCGCCGCTCACTTCAGGGAAATAGCGCCCCGGCACGCCGGCTTTCTCGAAGAACCACTCCGTGTAGCGCGCATTGACTGGCTCGGCATAGAAGCGCAGGTTCGAGTCGAAGTCTTTGAACTCCGCATCCTCGGCGGGCGCCGGGCCAAGGTTGGCCAGCAGCTTGACGAACGGCCGGCCCTGTCCCGCTTCAACCAGAGCTTTCCGCGCCGCGGTCACCGTGTCGAGGCCCGCGGCGGCGCTCAGCAGGAAAAAGCAAGGCCGTCCGGTGCGCTCTATGCAGGTCACGCTGACCACCGGCACCTCGCCATCCACCGTCATGTCGTGGAAGCGGAGCTCAAGCCCCTGTCTCTGTGGCCCTAAAGGTCTGCCCAGCAGATCCGCGGGGTCGAGATCCAACCTCGCCGGCGCCATGCGGGCGTACCACCGTATCATGACCGCATCTCGCTCGATCGACTCCAAAAGTCCAGCCACCAAGGCCCCTTCCACGGTCGCCGCCAGCGCGCAGCCGGAGCTGGTGGGATAGAAACAAGGGGTGACTTCGTCCGGCCCTGGCAGGTAGCCCATCGAAACCAGTTGGCCGGGCACAAAGACGGGTAAACCATCGGCCAGATTAGTGCCCTCGACCCAACCTACCGCTGTGTCTTCCGTAAATTCCGCGTAGGCGAAACCCGGCGTCGCCAGTTGCTCGCGGGAGAACAGCGTAAGGCTGTCCAACGGCGCGGCTCTGCAGCCGCGGCTGACCAGCATCCTGCGGGAGCACACGATCCTTCCCGCTCCGTCATAGGCCAGGGATGCGTATCGTTCCACCAACTCTCCCATGGCGCGATTGATCCCCTCCTCCAACCGGATGCCGGCGCCTCCGGCACGGGGCTCGAACTCGCCGTCAAAGCCCAGGAGCTTCGCGAGTGAGGTAGTAGCCGGAAAGACATGATGTAACTCCAAGTCATCGGGATCTACCGAGAGAACGGACAAACTCTTGGCCAGTCCCATCTTCTTGCCCAGAAACGGCCACCAACACTTTGCGATGGCTGGCTTGCCGGAGCCTGGCACGCTGGCTCTACCTTTCCGCCTGGCGCGTACTTAGCAAATGTGCAAAGACATTCACATTCGCCGCATTGCCCCGCCGGGAACAGTCCGGGCAGCGCGGCAGCCGCAACACCCGTTCGCGCTGGAAGGTGAGGTTCAAGCGATGCACCACCAGCATATGATTCAGCGTAAAGCCGCGCCCCTCGGTCAGCGCTACCATCTCGAGCGCGAACATCGATGTGATCAGGGAAATCCAGGCAGCCGTCTCCAGCCCCGCGGACCAGGGCGAGGGAACCCGATGCACTTTCACCCCCGGATCCAGGAAAATATGTTTCGGCTCGGCGGCGCTGGCGAACAGCCGCCGGCGAAAGCAACTGAAACAGGCGGTCTGGCCCGGCACAAATGTCGGCCCCACCCATCCCTCATAGCCGTCCAGGCAGACCAGGGACCAGGGAATCCGGAGGTGCAGGGCCGCCGCGTTGAGGGCCGCCAGTTCCTCCGGCTCGAAGCAATCCTGCGCCGCGATGAGCCAGTCGTGATCTTTGACGGATTGCCTCCATTGCGCGCTGTCTCGCGGGCGCGTGAGCATGGGTGGCTCCCAAGAGAGTGCCTGCCGCGCCTCGTCCCGCCTTGCCACCGACGAACTCTCAATCACCGTGATCGGCCCGCAGGGCATCTGCGTCAGAAGCGATCGCACTTGATTTCCCAGCACTCCGTGGCCGACAATCGCCACGCGCGCTTCCGCCAAAGGCTTCCGCAGCATCGCTCCCGGCCCGCCGGCGGGCGCCGGCTGCTGGCCCTCCACCTCCACGATCCCATTTTGTTGCAACTCCGGGATGATTTCATTGAGTAACTCTACTTCCGGCTCATTCCAAGGCCGCGATGGCGATCCCCGGCTCGGCAGCAGTCTCTCGATAACTTCAGCCAGCAATCCTCTTCGTTCGGAGTCTGACACAATATACGCCGCACCGCTCAAAGAGCCGGTGCGGAACTGCACGTCATCCGGACCCAGCGCGAAGACGCCATAGACATCTTTGAAGCGAATATTCGCCGCCGGGTCTGGCGAGTCAGAGGCTGGCATCGGGCATTCCCACTGCATGCGGCGCAGGCGGCGTTCCCACCGCGACCGACGTGATCGCGGCATGATCGACGCCGTCTATTTCCAGGACCGCGTGTATCTCGTCGTCGTAGAATCCGCCCAGAACCACGTGCGCAAGTCCAAGCGCAACTGCCGCCAAGCTGAGATTCTGGCTGGCGGCGCCCGCCTCCTGCAGGCAGTACCGGTAACCGCGCGGGCCGTACTTGGTCCGCGCCCGCCAGAACTTGGTGGTGATGAAGAAAATAGCGGAGACTTCCTCCAGATTCACCGCATCCGGATGGATCGGAAACGCGGCGAACAGAGTGTCAATGTCGGGTTCAAGCAGCGGCTTCACGAACTCCAGCGCGTGTGCGGGCACATCGAAGTGGTACACCCCGGGCGCAAGCTGGCCCTGTTGCAGCACGGCCACGAAAGCGCGTGTCGGGTGCAGCGCCCCACCCGAGGGGATGGTCCGCAGGGAAGCCTCCACCGGACGGCCGTCCTCGAAGCTTGCCGTCAGTCGTCCCGTTTCGCCGATGGCGCCGAACAGGAGAGCACTGAGCTGCGCCAGTGTCAGCGCATCTCCGCCGAACCGGCGGCAACTGCGCCGGCTGCGTAATAAGTCGGAGAAAGGACCGTCGGGAATGACTGGCTCAGGCAGTTGAATCGTTGGCTGCAGCGGAAACTCGCGATCATGCGTATACTCAACCGAATGCATCGCCGGCTGCTGAAACAGAGTCAGTGCGCGGAAAACGTCAATGCCATTGGCTCGCTGTAACTTAGTCAGGACGTGACTGATCTCGATGAGGTCGTCCGGCCCGCCGCGGGAACGATAGGCCTGCAGAAACTCGTCTTGGCGGAGCTGAATTCGGCGGGGGTCGTCGAGCGTCGCGCACAGAAACCCCAACCGCCTCGCCAGCCCAGCCTTGTCCATGTAAGGTATTTCCGCGCCGCCGCCGCGGGTGCGAATTCCCGCGGCCTGACTTCAACAACTCTGTCACTGCTGCTTGATCGGCCCGGCGACGGGCGACACCACCGATGTAAGGCTGCTGGTCGAGCAACTGCAGGAAAAGCCGTAGCCGGGAAGAACCGTAATGTCGCCCGCAAGCTGCTCGGCTCCGGTCTCGAGGTCGGTAATCTTGATGGAAATACGCTGCTTCTTGTCCGCCATGGTGCTTCTCTCCTCTGTGTCGAACCTGTAGACTTAAATGCTACTCGGCGAGTCTATCATGCGCGTTTGTTGCCGTCAAGGGAATTCTGACGATTTTTCGGATATTCTGCACCATTCGTCACACTTCTCACATATTGATCCTTATTTAGCGTAATAGTTCAGCTATATTGGACGTGGCGCACGCACTCGTGCGTGCCGCGTCGCGACTCATCGCGACGCCGTAGCCACCTCGCCATGCGCTAAAATCGGCAACCATGGCGACTTGGCAAGCCCTCACTATGAGTTTCATCCTGCGGCACACGTTCAAGCCGCGGCTGGCGCACGCTACCAATGCGCAACACGCCCGCGCCATCATGAACCACTCCGTCTTCAAGACTCCGGCCGGCATCAAGATTATTCCCGCAACGCTGGGAGGCGTACCGGGCGAATGGGTGGAGTCCGCAGCCCAACTGGGTGCGCCCGTGCTGCTGTATCTGCATGGCGGCGGCTATTTCGCCTGTTCGGCGCGCACGCATCGTCCCTTCACCACGGCGTTCGCGCAGCACGGATTGCGGGTCTATGCCCCAGATTACCGGCTGGCGCCGGAGAACCCGTTCCCGGCCGGCCTGAACGATGCCGTGGCTGCCTGGCATGCGGTGCGCGGGGAGATTGGCGCGTCCATCGCCTTGGTCATTGGCGGCGATTCGGCCGGCGGCGGGCTGGCCCTCGCTACCATGCTCAAACTGCGCGACGAAGGCACCGCGCTACCCGCCGCCGCAGCCCTGTTTTCGCCGTTGACCGACCTGGTCGGCATCGGCGCATCCCGCCGCATCAACGACCGGCGCTGCGCCATGTTTTATGGCGCGGGCCTCGGGCGTGCCACCGATTTCTACATGGCGCAAACCGGGGGTGATCCGCGCGACCCTCTGGCATCCCCGCTCTACGCCGATCTGCGCGGCCTGCCGCCGCTGCTGATTCACGTGGGCGCCGATGAAACCCTGCGCGACGATTCCACCGAACTGGCCGCGCGGGCCCGCGCCGCCGGCGTCGAGGTCGATCTGAAAGTGTGGCCCGCGGTGCCGCACGTCTGGCAGATGTTCCATCCGTTCGTGCCCGAAGGCCGCCAATCGCTCGCCGCGGCGGCCGCATTCCTGCTCAAGGCGCGCCTACAATAGTAACTGTGCGCTTCGATATCTACCGGGCCGAGTCCGCCAGCATTCTTTCGCCCACATCCGGCTTCATCGCGCAGGCAGGTTTCAGCCACTCTCTTTCGCCGGCCCGCAACTGCACCTTCGCCTGCACCTATTGTTACGTCCCTAGCATGCGGATTTACGGCGGGCTGAAACCGGACGATTGGAATCACTGGGGCCGCTTCACAACTTTCAAAAGCAATGCGCCCGGCCTGCTGCGCCGAGCGCTGCGGCCCGACCAGACCATCTACTGCTCGCCGCTGGTGGACCCCTATCAGCCCGCCGAAGAAACCGAATGCACGATGCCGCGCCTGCTCGAGGAGATGATCGAGCACCCGCCGCGCGTCCTCGCGATCCAGACGCGCGGCCCGCTGATCCTGCGCGATCTCGCGCGCTTGGAGCGGCTGGCCGGGCGCACCGGACTGCGTGTGAGCTTTTCGATTACCACGGATAACGATCGAGTGCGCCGCCTCTACGAGCCGCATTGCGCGCCGATTTCCGAGCGCCTGGAAACGGTGCGCCGCCTGCGCGCCGCGGGCATCGCGGTCTACGCCACTCTGGCGCCCTTGTTGCCCTGCGATCCGGAAGCGCTCATCGGCCTGGCGCTCGACGCGACGGACCGCGATATCATCGGCGACCCGTTTCATGTGCGCGCGGTGAAGAAGTCGGGCGCGACCACGCGCGATGCGGGCCTGCGCGTCAGCCGCGCGCAGGGTTTTGCGGAATGGCACGATCCCGCCTTTCAAACGGCGGTGGTGGAAAGAATGCGGCAACGCGCCGCGGCAGCCGGCCGGCGATTCGCCACCGGGACCGCGGCATTTAGCTGGCTGGCAGAAACGTGCGGAGATCGACAATGACAGCAACGGCAAACGAAGTTCTGGAGCGATTGGAAATTGAGCCGGTCAATTCCGGTGCGTGCGATGGCGACTGGGTTCCGCATCCTTCCGGCGGCGAGTTGGATTCCATCAACCCGGCCGACGGCTCCGTCATCGCGCGCGTGCGCATGGCCGGGCGCGACGATTATGAGCGCGTCACAGCGCACGCCGCCGGCGCATTCCACGAATGGCGTATGATTCCCGCGCCCAAGCGCGGCGAAATCGTGCGCGAGATGGCCGATGCGTTGCGCGCGGCGAAAGCCAACCTCGGCGCGCTGGTCTCGATGGAAATGGGCAAGATTCGCGCGGAGGGCCAGGGCGAGGTGCAGGAGATGATCGACGTGGCGGACTTCGCCGTGGGTCTCTCGCGCCAGTTATACGGCTTGACCATGCATAGCGAACGGCCGGGCCATCGCATGTACGAGCAATGGCACCCGCTGGGCGTCGTCGGCGTTATCAGCGCGTTCAACTTTCCAGTCGCGGTGTGGGCCTGGAACGCCATGATCGCGGCCGTCTGTGGCGATTGCACGCTTTGGAAACCGTCGTCCGATACGCCGCTGACCGCCATCGCGGTGCAGAAGATCTGCAACCGCGTACTCGGCCGCCACGGGCTGAAGGGCATCTTCAACCTGGTTATCGGACGCGGCGATCCGGTGGGCGAAGCCATGCTGAACGACGCGCGCGTCCCGCTCATTAGTTTCACCGGCTCTACGCAAGTTGGCCGCCGCGTGGCGCAGACCGTGTCGCACAGAATGGGCCGGACCATTCTCGAGTTGGGCGGAAACAACGGCATTGTGGTGATGGATGACGCGAATTTCGACCTGGCTCTGCGCGCGGTGCTGTTCGGCGCGGTGGGCACCGCCGGACAACGCTGCACCACCACGCGCCGCCTATTCCTGCAGAAGGGCATTGCCGGCCGGATGACGGACGCTCTGGCTGCCGCGTATAAACAGGTTGCGATCGGCGATCCGCTTGACCCGCACACCCTGATGGGTCCGCTGGTGAACCAGCGCGCGGTCGAGGACATGATGGAGGGTCTCGATACCGTGCGCGAGCAGGGCGGGGAAGTGATTTACGGCGGCGGACGGCTGGGCGGCTGCTTCGTCGAGCCTACCCTGGTAAAGGCCAGGCCCGATATGCCCATCCTGCGCGAGGAGATTTTCGCGCCAATTCTCTACCTGGTGGAATTCGACGCCCTCGACCAGGCGATTCAATGGCACAACGATGTGCCGCAGGGCCTGTCATCGGCCATGTTCACGACCAACCTGATCTCCGCGGAGCGATTTCTGAGCCACGCCGGCAGCGATTGCGGAATCGCCAACATCAACATCGGCACCAGCGGCGCGGAGATCGGCGGCGCGTTCGGCGGCGAGAAGGATACCGGTGGCGGCCGCGAATCCGGCAGCGATTCGTGGAAGGCCTACATGCGCCGGCAGACCAACACCATCAACTGGTCGTCGCAACTGCCGCTGGCGCAGGGCATCGAGTTCAATGTCTGATGATCTACACCTCTTATGAAATGATCCGGGACTGCCGCGCCGGCCGTCCCGAAGGCTGGAGCTATTTTCTAACAAACTACATCCCGGCAATCCGCCAGTTCCTGCAGCATTATTTCCCCGATCGAGCCGCCGACCCGGCCCTCCTGGAACGCATCCTGCGCGCGCTGCGCCAACCGGAATCCAGCCTGTTCCAGTCGCTCGATCCAGCGCCGGAGCGCGCCTTTATCGCCGAATTGCGGCAGCACGTGCTGAGCGCCGTGGAAGCGGATCGCGCCAGCGCGGCGCCCGAGGTCTCGATCGAGATCGAGGCGCTGGGCGCGGCCCTCGAACCGCTGACGCTGGTCGAAAAGCTGGTGGTGTGGTTTGAAACCATGCGCTACGGCGCGGTGGACACCGGGCGCATGCTGCGCATGTCGCCGCAAACAGCGGAGAAGGTTCGCGCCCGCGGCGCCGAATTGGTCCGCGGCAGCGTGGATGCGTGGCGCAGCACCCTGCTCGCCGACAACGGACGGCTGCTGGGGCGGGCGGCCGCGGCGTTATCCACGAAGGACTGCCTGCCCCCGAAGGCGTTTTTCGACGTCATCGATGGACGCGCTACCTGGCGCGGCCGCGAGGAGATGGAGCACCACGTGAAAAGCTGCTGGTATTGCCTGGATCACTACTGCCGGCTGCTGGAAGTGGTGGATGTGCTGCGGGGATCGAAGCCGCTGCCGGAGTCCGAGGCCGAAGGTTACATGCGGCTGCTTGGAATCGAGGCGCCCAAGCGTTCGTTTTGGAACCGCCCGTAGCTCTGCCCCCGTGGCGCACGCACTCGTGCGTGCCGCGTCGCGGCTCAGCGCGACGCAAGTCGTCGCTATTTCAGTTCCGGACCCCCGCCCGTGCGCCGCTGGCTGGCATGCAGAATAGTGACGCCAACGACTTCCCCCTTCTCGTACCGGATCAGAAGGTCCGTCGTCCGTCAATTCCGTGTCATCGGCAGGGCTCGGTTTCTTGAAGTTGAGGTACAGCACATCGCTCTCCGCGTCGTAACTGGAGCAAATGGTCCGAAATGGGATGCCGGCCAGATGGGGTGCAAGATCGATAATGTTCTGCAGATTCAGATCGGCCATATTCCCTCTCGCTGAACGACGCAACTTGATTTTACCGCGTGTTTCCGTTTTGTGGCTCAGGCGTCCACGCCTGCAGCGGGTCTCCAGACCCGCGACTATCCTCCCGAGCGGAAAAAATTGCAAAAAAGATGCTCCAGCCGGCGCTTGGATGTACAATGGAGAAAATTTGGTCGAATACCAACGCAACTCTATGTAGGAGGGTTGGAACATGGGTTCAAGCAGGGAGGCAAGCCGTAGGGACTTTCTGAAGGTCGCCGCCCTAGGCGGCGCCGCAGCCTCGTGGCTGGGGTTCGATCTGCAGCCCGCATACGCGCAGCTTAGCCAGCTCAAGATCGCGCGCGCCACGGAAACGCGATCCACCTGCCCCTATTGTTCCGTGAGCTGCGGCCTCATCATCTACACCATTGGCGACAAAGCCAAGAACGTGACCCCGCAGGTCATCCACGTGGAGGGCGACCCGGATCACCCAATCAATCGTGGCACTCTTTGCCCCAAGGGCGCTTCCCTGCACCAGGACATCCTGAACCCGCGGCGGCTGCTAAAGCCGCAGGTCCGGCGGCCCGGCTCGGATCATTGGGAGGACATCGCCTGGGACCAGGCCATCGGCGAAATCGGCCACTGGGTGAAGAAAACCCGCGACGCCACCTTCATCGAGCAGGACGCGCAGGGCCGCACCGTCAACCGCTGCGAAAGTCTCGCCTGGATCGGCGGCTGCACGGATACCAACGAATTCAACTATCTGGCCGGGAAAGCTATGCGCAGCCTGGGGGTCTGCTACCTGGAAACCCAGGCCCGTGTTTGACACGGACCCACGGTCTCCAGTTTGGGGCCCACGTTCGGACGCGGTGCGATGACCAATGGTTATGTCGATATCAAGAACACCGACATGATGTTGATCATGGGCGGCAACCCCGCCGAAAATCACCCATGCGGTTTCAAGTGGGCCATCGAGGCCAAGCGGAACCGCAATGCGAAGATGATCGTCGTCGATCCGCGCTTCACGCGCACGGCCGCCACTTCGGACCTGTTCCTGCAGATTCGCGCGGGCGCGGATATCGCCTTCCTGGGCGGCGTGATCCGCTACGCCATCGAGAACGATCGCATCGCGAAGGATTACCTGGTCAACTACACCAACGCCGCCTTCATCGTGAAGGACGGCTTCAAGCTGCCCGACGACGGATTGTATTCGGGCTTCGATAGCGCCACTCAGACTTACGACAAATCGACCTGGAATTACGAGGCCGCCGGACCTGCCGCCGCAAACGCGAAGCCCGGGCTGCCACCGGCCGTCAATGCCGACCTCACCCTTCAGCATCCGCGCAGCGTCTTCCAGTTGCTGAAGACCCAGTATTCGCGCTACACGCCGGAGATGGTCGAGCGCATTACCGGCATACCAAAAGACCAGTTTCTGAAGGCCGCGGATCTTTTCACTTCCATCCGCAAAGACGGCGACATGACCAAGGTCGCCACCATCATGTACGCCGTCGGTTGGACGCAGCACACCTTCGGCACGCAGATTATCCGCACCGCGGCTATGCTGCAGTTGCTCCTGGGCAATGTGGGACGCGCCGGCGGCGGCGTCAATGCTCTGCGCGGCCACTCGAATATTCAGGGCGCCACCGACATGGGTGGCGTCTTCGACATTTGGCCGGGATATCTGAAAGTGCCCGCGCCGGCGGATACCAGCATGAAGGCTTACCTGGACCGCACTACTCCCACGGCGTCCAAGCCGGCCGGATGGGATTCGTTCAACTACTGGTCGAACACGCCGCGCTTTGCCGTCTCGCTGCTGAAAGCCATGTACGGCGATGCCGCCACCAAAGAGAACGATTTCGCCTTCCACTACATGCCCAAGGTGGATCGCAACTATTCGTGGACCCAGCTTTGGGATCAGATGTATCGCGGCACCGTGAAGGGATTGTTCGCCTTTGGCATGAACGGCGTGGCCATCGGGCCGGATTCGCAAAAGAATATCGAGGCGCTGAAGAAGGCCGATTTCCTGGTCGTCGGCGAGATTTACCCCGACGAAACCAGCGAATTCTGGAACTCGCCGGGCATCACCAAGGAGGAGATGAAGGGCATCAACACCACTGTCTACCGCCTGGCCTGCGCCGGATTCGCCGAAAAAGATGGGTCCATGACCAACTCGGCGCGCTGGCTGCAATGGAAGAACATCGCCGTGCCGCCGCCCGGCCAGGCGCGCCTGGACCAGGATATCGTCGCCCAAATCTTCCTGAAAGTGCGCGAGCTTTATGCGGCCGAGGGCGGCAAGTTCCCCGATCCCATCACGCATCTCACGTGGGCGTACACCGACCCGCAGCATCCCTCTCTCGGCGAAGTGGCCAAAGAAATTAATGGCAAGGCGCTTGCCGATGTCACCGATCCGAAGACGCAGCAAACGTTCAAGGCGGGCCAGCAATTGCCGGGTTTTGCCTGGCTGCGGGACGATGGCACCACCTCCTGCGGCAACTGGCTCTATTGCGGATCGTGGACCGAGGCAGGCAACCTGCTGGCCCGCCGCGGCACTGAAGATCCCTCCGGTTTGGGCGTCTATCCGAATTGGGCGTGGTCGTGGCCGGCGAATCGGCGCGTTCTATACAACCGCGCGTCGTGCGATCCGGCGGGCAAACCCTGGGACGCCACCCGCAGACAGATCTGGTGGAACGAGAAGACCCAACTTTGGGCAGGCGTCGATGTGCCCGACTTCAAGCCCGATTCCCCGCCGAAAGACCACATGGGGCCGTTCATCATGACGCCCGAAGGCATCGGCCGCATCTTCGCGCCTCTGGCAGCCTTCGCCGACGGGCCTTTCCCCGAGCATTACGAACCATTCGAAAGCCCCGTGCAGAATGCCTTGCACCCCGCGCAGTCGAATAATCCCGTGGTCAAGAAGCTGAGCACGCCGGCGGATAAGTACGGCACGGTGGGCCAAGGGTTCAACGTCATCTGCACCACTTACCGGCTTACGGAACACTATCATTATTGGACGAAGAACAATCCGGTGAACGTGCAACTGATTCCGGAGCCGTTCATCGAGATGCCGGTGGAACTGGCGGACGAGTTAGGCATCCGCGGCGGCGAGCTGATTAAGATCACCAGCGCGCGCAGCTTCTATATCGCCAAGGCCTTCGTCACCAAGCGCATCAAGCCCATGACGATCGACGGCAAGAAGGTCTATCAGATCGGATTGCCAATCCATCAGGGCTTCCGCGGTATTAAGGAAGACGAGGACAAGAACGCGCGCACGCTGGCCAACCGGCTTTCGCCAACCGTGGTCGACCCCAACGCATTTACCCCGGAATTCAAAGGCTTTCTGGTAAAGGTGGAAAAGGCATGAGCCAGGCCACGCTGAACATTCGCCGCATTTCCGGACATGCCGGGACCGCGCCCGGCGCCGGCGTGGAGCGCGAGGAGCAGGTCTGCAAGCTGGTCGACACCACCACCTGCATCGGGTGCAAAGCCTGCGAAGTGGCCTGTCTCGAATGGAACGGCTATAGCTTCCGCGAGACGGTTTTTCAAAACAGCTATCAGACCATGCCGGAAACGGCCTGGAATTATTGGAACCTGATCAAGTTCGACGAGCATGTGCGCGCCGACGGCACCATGATGCTGCTGATGCGCAAGGATCAGTGCATGCATTGCGCCGAACCCGGCTGCCTGGCAGCCTGCCCCGCCGACGGCGCCATCGTCCAATACACCAACGGTATCGTCGACTTCCAGCAGGACCACTGCATCGGCTGCGGCTATTGCGTCAGCGGATGTCCGTTCAATATCCCCAAGTTCAACCAGCACACCAAGAAGATGTTCAAGTGCACGCTGTGCTCGGATCGCGTGAACGAGGGCTTGGAGCCGGCCTGCATCAAATCCTGCCCCACGGGCTGTCTGCACTTCGGCACCAAGGAAGATATGAAGGAGTTGGCGGAAGCGCGCGCGCGGCAGTTGCGCGAACACTCGAACTTCGACAAGGCCGGCGTCTACGATCCGCAGGGCGTGGGCGGCACGGGCGTCATTTATGTGCTCCACGACGTGACCAATCCGGAAGCTTATGGCGGCTTGCCCAGCAATCCGCGCATCCCTTGGGTGGTCAAGTTCTGGAAGGGTCCCTTGAAGTGGATCGGCAATCTCGCCATGCTCGGCGGCGTCATCGGCGTAACGATGCACTATCTGCGCTTCGGCCCCAAGCAGGTGGACGCGGAGAAGAATGGAGATGACCGGCCATGAGCACCTCTCAAGCAACGCCCGCGCCCGGCGCGTACCGCCGCCACGCGATTCTGCGCTACACGTTGAGCGAACGCGTGCACCATTGGATCGCCGGCCTCACCTATGTCTATTGCCTCGCCACGGGCCTGGCGTTCTGGTCGCCTTACCTGTTTTGGCTGGCTACGCTGGTAGGTGGCGGAGCCATCGCACGCTTCTGGCATCCCTGGTCGGGCTTGGTCTTCACCGCGTCCGTTTCCTGGATGTACCAAATCTGGCGGCGGGACATGCTGATGACCGATGCCGACCGCGCCTGGTCGAAATCCATACAATTCTATATCCGCAACGAAGACCAAAACCTTCCACCCATCGGCCGCTTCAATTACGGGCAGAAGCTGTATTTCTGGCTGATTTTCTACGGCGCGATCCTTCTGCTGCTCTCCGGCGTTGGGCTATGGTTCGTGGAATCCATTCCGTGGAGTCTCCGCTGGCTGCGGTACCTGGCCGTAGCCGTGCACGTGGGCGCCGCGCTAATCACCATCGGCGGATTCATCATCCACGTCTATATGGGCACCGCCATGGTGCGCGGCGGATTCACCTCCATCATCCGCGGCGAAGTCTCTCCCGAATGGGCGCGCACGCATCACCGCCTCTGGTATGAGCAGGTAACCCGCGACGCCTCCACGCGGAAATGAACCCATCCAAGTGGGATCAGCGTATCCGGCGCGCGGACAAATTGGCTGCCGAGCACGCATTCGCGGCCGAAGTGCTGGGGTTTTACGCTCATGTGGCGCGCTTCCAGAAGGACCTTTATACGCTGCTGGCCGCCCGGAAACCCTCCGGCTCGATCTGTGATGTCCCGGATACGGATCTGCTGCTGCCGCGGTTTCCCGATTTTCTCGCGCATATCGCCGCCGCCGCACCCCAGCCCATGGCGCAGTGCGCGCGCGATCTGCGCAAACTCCCGCCGGCCCAATGGCGGGATGCGTTGAACTCCTTCTGGCGCATCGCGCCCCAGTTCCAGCCGGAATCTGGCCGCGCCGCCGAACTGCTGGCCTGCATTTTCCTGCAGCCCTACGCGGAGTATCTGGCCGATCACAGCGAACCGATACCGCCCGGCGAAAACTTCGGCACGTGTCCTTTCTGCCGCGCGCTGCCGCTCGCCGGAGTCCTGCGGCCGGAGGGCGACGGCGCCAAGCGGTCGCTGATCTGTTCTTTCTGCGCCACGGAGTGGCCCATCGGTCGATTGCTATGTCCGGCCTGCGGCGAACAGACCGTGGAAAAGCTGGCCGTCTACACCGCCGATCAGTTCCCCCATGTACGCGTCGAAGCCTGCGACACCTGCCGCTCTTACATCAAAACTGTCGATCTGACCAAAAACGGCCACGCCGTGCCGGCGGTTGACGAGCTCGCCACGATCCCGCTCAACCTCTGGGCGCAGCAGCATGATTACGTGAAGCTGCAGGGTAATCTGCTGGGGATATAGCTTCCGTCTTCCGCTCCAAGTGTGCTGAAGAGTCCGGACGCGGCACGCCCCGGGCGGGCTCCAACGCACTTTCGAGCATAAACTACCGGATAATTTTTTCACGCCCGCGCCGCCTATACCGCTGGCTCGGCCGCGAAATCTGTTTAGCCTCAGCAAACCCTCGGTCGAAATCCGGACGGCTGCCGAATTGCATTTGCATATTGTCCCAAGGGGAGAGTTGTCGTCCGCCGGGACGACTGCAGGGTAACAAACGCCGCATTCTGTCGATGAGATTGTCGCAGGGTTCGGCCCACTGTTATATACGAATCATCCAGTTCACATCATCTTAAGGAGTTTATGGTCATTTTATCCCGTTATCTGGTAGCGGCCGGCTTCGGTCTCTGCCTGCTGCCGGGCGTGCAGGCCGCAAGCGCGCCTACCTTCAATGTTTCTCCGGGCAACATGTATCTGAACGCGGTCGTGGAAGGGGCTTCCCCGGATGCCCAGGTGATCGTGCTGAATAACACGGTCGCCGGCAGTACCCTGAAATGGAAGGCCATTTTTTCCGGCAGCGGGGCCAGCTACTGCAAGCTAAACCCTAGCGAGGGCACCCTGGTGGGGCAGGCCGCCATAGAGTTGAGCGTATCGGCAAGCGTGCCGGCGAAGGGCGGCAATTACGAGTGCACGGTGACCTTCAGCGGCGCAGAATCCTCCCCGCCGGCCACGAACGGCCCCTCGGTGAGCGTGTCCTATGGGGTCTATAGCAAAGGCGTTACCTTGCCGCCTCCGAACACCATCCCGCCAAATGTGCCGCAAGACCTGAGCGTGGTGGCTGCGGGCCTGGGCACGGTCAGCTTCGACTGGTATGGCAGCGGCGACCCGGCCGGCGAATACGTAGCCGGCTACGCGGTCTATCGCGACGGCACGCGGATCGCCGTGACCGGGTTGACTTCCTACCAGGACAGCGGCCTGGCGACTGGATCCTACCACACCTATACGGTGACGGCTTTCGACAGCAGCCTGAACACTTCCGCCGAGGCTCCCCCTATCGCCGTCACTACTTTCGTTCCGGCGCCGTCGGGCGTGCCCGCCACTTATTCGTCGCTCTATCAGGGTTTGCAGAGCAACATCGCGACGGACTTCGCCCTGGTGAACGCGCAATCGACCGGAGCCAAATACCCGGTGAACTATTCAGTTTCCCTCACGAGCGCCAATCAAAACACTGGCCTGCGCACCCTCTTCACGACTGCCACGGTGGACCCGGAGCTCGACGCGGCGCAGGCCCTGGGCCTGAACACGGTGATGGTGTCGGTGGGCTTCCCGATGTTTGATCCGTACTTCTGGGAGTTCCAGGGACAGACGCCTTCCCAGGCCCAGCAATCCGTCCAGAATTACCTGACCTTCTACGAGCTGGTGGCGCAGGACATCCACAGCCGCAAGGACGTCAACGGCAAGCCAATGCGGATGATCATCGAGGCCAACCCGCTGTTGACCGTAGACAACCCGGGCACGGACCTAAACCCCACCGCCTACTATCAGTCGCTCAGTTTCGAGACCTACGAGCAGCGCCGCGCCGCAAACACCGTGACCACCGCGCAATACGTGCAGCCCGACTACCTGATCGTGCAATCGGAGCCCGACACGGATGCGCGCGACGACTACCGTCCCGAACTGACCACCCCCGCCACCGACGTTGCCATGGTGCAGTTGATTGTGAACGATCTAACGGCCGCCAAAGTCGCCGGGCTGCATACCACGCTCATGCTGGGAGCGGGTATGGGAGCCTGGCAAATCAACTGGCAGGAGTTTTTAGGCACACCGGGCGCAGATACCGGCATACTGGGAATCACGGGGCTCGACGGCATCGATAACCACGTCTACTACCTGACCGGGCAAAGCACGTCCGGCATGGACCTCGAACTGGATGTATCCCAGCAGATGATCAGCTCGGCACACTCCGCGGGCAAGTTCGCCAGCATCGCGGAATTCTGGCCGCACAAGTCCCTGATCCTGAACGAGAGCTTCCTGGATGTAACGACTCGCGATAACTTCGCGTTCTTTGCGCCTATCGACCAGCAATTCATGCCCACCATGTTCGAGCTGGCCAACCAAAACTCGCTCGAATACCTGTCGGCCTTCAACGACGGCGAATTCTGGGCCTACGAGCCGTACGCGGTACTGCCTTGCCTGCCGGTTTATCCGGCCGCCACGGCCGGCCAGAATCAGGCCTGTGACCTTACCATCCTGAACGCCGTCACGGCCACCGTTTCGTCGGCCTTTACGCTCGGGCTGGTTTCCACCACGGGGACCGACTACAAAGCGTTGATCACCGAATACTGGATGCCGCACTAGGGCGGACTATTTCACGATGCGCGGCTTGCCGGCAGCCGAGCCGCCGATCAGCCCCGATAGCTTATGGTGCAGACGCTCGTAGGCCTCCCGCACGCTCTCGTAATCGTCGGCGAGCGGCTCGCCGGCTGCGCTGCTCTGCGCCTCGGCAATCGCGATGGTGTGCTGCACCTGCCGGACGGCCACCACCAGCATCTTGATCTCGTTGTCGTCCAACTGCACCAGGTTAGGCATCATCCCAGGATTTGAGTCCAGTCCATACCCGCCGCCATTTGCTGTCCGATCTGGACCAGGGTGGGTATGGCGGACAGATCCGCTTCGTCGATGTCGCTCGGCAACTGCGGATTGAAAATCTGCGCGACTCCCGGCCATTGTCGCTTCACGGCGTCGTCCACCCAATCCTCCGAGGTATCCACCAACGTGCTGGTGACCCATCCAATGGTCGGCACCAAACCCTTGGGAGGATCGCTGGAGCCGGGGTAGAATCCGGTTCCGAGGGAGGCCACCCTGGTCCGCGCCGGCGTGAAGGTATCGTACTCGAAGACTTCCACGCAGGCCTGGTACGCGGGATTGGCGGTTCCCCCGGCCCCCCCATCGAAGAAGTCGAGCGTCTGCCCCTGGATGCCGGCGATTTGCCAATGATTGAAATAAGTCGGGGCGCTCGCGGAGGCCACCGCCGCGTCGATCAACTTCACCGCGCCGGTAGTCTGGGCGTTCTTAGGGCTGTCTTTCACGAAGAACCAGTTATGCCCGTCCATGGCCGTGGCCGCGATCATCACGCCGATGGGACAATCGTTGACCGCCCACGATGCCGAGGCGCCGAAGACGCTGACCAGGACATTGTAAAGGTTCTGGGGATCGTACATGTAGCCCTGGATGATTCGCTTGCCGTCGGCGGCGATACCGGTGGGCGTGAAAATCTCGCTCGAACGCTGCGTATAGACGGTCAGAAGCTGGCTGGCCGGAATGCCCGCCGCGACGGCGGCTGTGAGGAGCGCGCCCGTCGAAGTTCCCGCGCAGTAGTCGATGTGATCGCGGGTGACGCCGCCCAATTGAGACTCCAGTTTGATGAGGCAGCAACACGGTATGATGCCGCGGATGCCGCCGCCTCGGATGGATAGAACGTTACGCATATTTCCTCCTGTCTCTTGCCAGCATACGCCATCGAGGGCGCGATGGCGGGAGGTAGTTGCGCCACGCAGTGTTTATACCGGTAATCATCGGCCGCGCACGCCATCGATGAATCCGTCTACCGAGGTATATCTAAGTTCGGCAAAACTGTCTTTGCTGCGACCCTTCCACTTTCGCAGATCTAGCTTCTTGGGCTTCTTCTTCGGCCCGGTGGGCGCATGGACCACCTCGCCGTGCTCGCGGATTCTCATACTTCATAATATGGCCGAAGCGGCCCGCCGCGCGCGAGGGTCTATCATGAATAACAGGATGCGTGCTTCGCCTCTTGCGCCCGCTGTGCTGCTGGCGGCGTTATCGTTCCAGCTTCCGGGCGCCGCACACGCACGGCAGGAACCGGCGCCCACCTTCGCGCGCGATGTCGCGCCGATCCTTTACCGGCATTGCGCCACGTGCCATCACCCCGGAGAAGTCGCGCCGTTTCCGCTGCTCACTTATCCGGATGCCGCCAAGCGCGCCAAACTGATCGCCACCGTGACCGCCAGCCGCTACATGCCGCCGTGGCAGCCGGAGCCGGGCTACGGACACTTTCAGGGCGAGCGGCGTCTCGGCGACGCGGACATCGCCACGCTGCGGCGATGGGCCGAGGCGGGCGCACCCGAAGGCGATCCGGCACAGCTTCCGCCCGCCCCTCGCTTTCCGGAGGGCTGGCAGCTCGGCACGCCGGACATGACCGTGAGCATGCCCAAGCCTTTCGCCATCGCGGCGGACGGTCCCGATCAATACATGTGCTTCGTCATCCCGCTGCACCTTACCGCGGACAAGTACGTGCGCGCGATGGAATTCCGCCCCGAGACGCGCAGCGTGGTGCACCACGCGCTGTTTCTGCTGGATGCCGGCCACATCGGGCGCCAGCTTGGCGAATCGTATCCGTGCTTCGGTACGCCGGGCTTCCTGCCCAGCGGCGCGCTGGGCGGCTGGACGCCGGGGATGCAGCCGGCCCGCATGCCGGAAGGCCTGCAACTGACGTTGCGCAAAGGCTCGGACCTGGTGATGCAGATCCACTACCACCCCACGGGCAAGGCGGAAAGCGACCAGTCCACGCTGGGCCTTTACTTCACCGATAAGCCGCCTGCCAAGTGGGTGATGGACATACCGCTCGGTTCGCACCAGATCGACATTCCGGCAGGCGAGCGCGCCTACAAGGTGCGCGACCACTTCACCACGCCGGTGGATTTGGAAGCGGTGGGGATCATCCCGCACGCGCACTACATCTGCAAAGAGATGGACGGCTGGGCCATCCTGCCCGATGGGCGCAAGCAGTGGCTGATCCGGATTCGCGATTGGAATTTCAATTGGCAGGAACAATACCGCTACGCCGCGCCGGTCAAGCTGCCGGCGGACACTCGCCTGGAAATGGAATTCACCTACGACAATTCGGATGCGAATCCGCGCAATCCGAACCATCCGGCGCGGCGCGTGCTGTGGGGCCCGGAAACCACCGACGAGATGGCCGGCCTGCACGTGCAGGTGGCGCCGGAGGACATGGACGACTGGCACGAATTGGGCCAGGCGCTGTGGGGCAAGTTCATGCGGAGTGTGGGCGGCGGGTTCTACCGCAAGCCGAACTGAGGGCGAGCTTAATGTTTCTCCGCCGGAGATGCGCCCGGAAGTAGGTCGAAAAATAGCGCCTTTAACCCGAGCGCCCACACGGCCGTGAGGAAAACCCGCCGCACCCATCGATCGCCGAGGCGGACGGAGAGCCGTGCGCCCAGAAGCGCGCCAGCGAACATTGTGAGCCCCAGGATGCAGCCGAGGCGGTAGTCGATCAGACGATGGGAAGCGAATACGGCCGTCGCGATGGCGGACGAAAAGACGTTGATTATCTTCGTCGTGGCCACGGCCTCGACGAAAGACTGCCGGAAGAGGGCAACGTACACCGCCGTCAAAATCGTGATATACCCGCCGCTATAAAAGCCTCCGTAAATTCCGACCAGAAGCGTCAAGGCATAGCCCGCGAATTCGGCAGCCACGGAAGGCGGCGCTGTGAATTCGCGCGCGCCGGATTTGCGGTAAACCACGGAGAAGATCGCCACGGCAATCATGGCGCCGGATACGATCGGCGGAACGGAATTCCGTGGGACCCGTAAGAGCAACAACGCACCGGCCAGCGAGCCGGCCAGCGTTAGCAGAACCAGCCGCGGCAGCCGCCTTCGATCCACCGCGGTCTTCCTTCCCCCGAGAAACGGCAGGCTTCCGCCGATGCTCAGGAAAACGAGAGCAAACATATTGGTCGCTATGGCAGTGCGTGGCTCTATACCGAACTGGAACATCACCGGAACGGTAATCAGCGAGGTGCTGCCGGTGATGACACTGACGGAACTGGTTGCGAAGAAGACCAACATCAGCCACAGCAGTGTGCCGGTTGCCATTAGCCCATTCTAATCCTGCGGGGCCGCGGAGACCATCGCCAAGCCGTGATAGAATCTGGACCGATGAATCCAGCAGCCTCGACGCGTGCGGGCCGATTACTGTTGCGATGCGTGCTGCTATTGGCGCTCCTGTGCGTGGCCCTCATCACTCTGCCGGTGCCTTGGGGCACTTACGGCGCCGGGCTCGACGCAAGTTGGATCCTGGGCCTGAACCTGGCTCACGGACAAGGCCTGGTGGCGGGCCGCGATATCGTATTTACGTACGGTCCGCTCGGATATCTGGTCTATCCCGATCCCGTCTGCGGCACGCCCGTACTCGCGCTCTTGTACCGGGTCGGCCTTTACTTGCTTTCGCTCGCGGCGCTGTGCCGTCTGGTTTGGATATTGCCCTCGAAAGCCGCGGCTTTCTGGACCGCGATCCTGCTCGGTCTGGGAGTCGCCCTGGATCCGATGCCGGAGCAAAGCCAGAGCCTTATCGCGCTCACTGCCGTGGCCCTGCTGGCGCTGACGGACCGATCCATCTGGCGGCTTCCGGAATCGTCTTTGCTGGCAGTCTTGGCGGCGATTGAGTTTCTGGTTAAGCTGAATCAGGGCGTCGAGGGGATTGGTATATTCTGCTCGGTGTTGGCCGCCGCGGTAATCGAAAGCCGGCCGCTCAGCTCGCGGGCCCTGCGCCAGTGGCTCGCCGTGGCCGGAGTCTTACCCCTCTCCATCGCCATCCTGTATTGGGCTTCGACAGGCTCGCTGCTCAGTTTGGCTGGCTACGTACGAACCGGATGGCAAGTGGCTGCCGGCTACTCCGAAATGATGAGCCTGCCCGGTCCCCTATGGCAAGCTGCCTTGGCTGCCGCTACCATCGCGGCTACTTTCGCCGCTGTCCTGTTGGTGGCGGGCGATGTGCGGGCATTGCTGCCGGGGTTGGCGCCCGCCCTGATCGTCGCGTTCTTCGCGTTCAAGCATGCCATGGTCCGGCAGGATGCCCATGCGGCTCTGTTTCAGGCCAAGTTTGCGCTTGGTCTGCTGTTTCTGCTGGTCTCCGCCAGGTTGGCTCGGGATCGCCGCTTGATTCTCGTCCTGGAACTTTTCTCCATGGCTATGGCGTACGCCATTGCAGTGGAGCAGTTCCCGGGCTTTGACGCCGATATTCGAGCGCGGCTGGAACTCCGGAGGGCGCGCCCATCGCTGGCCGCTTTTTGGCATTGGCCGGCCACTTGGGCCAACATCGGCGCTACCGAACAAGCCCTGCGCGCCCCTTTGCGTCTACCAGCACGATTTCACGAGATCGTCGGAAAGGGGACGGTAGACGCCGAGCCATGGGATGTCGATGTGGTCGAGGCCAATGGCTGGAAATGGCAGCCCCGGCCCGTCTTTCAGTCCTACAGCGCGTTCACACCCATGCTGGATCGCATGAATGCGGATCATCTGCAAGGCAGCCACGCCGCGGACTTTGTGCTATTGAATTTTTCCGCCATCGACGGCCGCCATCCGCTGCTCGAAACACCGCTCTCCTGGCGCGCCCTGCTGGATCGATACGATCTGAAGCTGTCAAGCGCGGCCTGGCTGCTGCTGCAGCACCACACCCAGCCCCGTTATGGGCCGCTGGTGCGGCTGGGTGGCTCCATTGCGCATTGGGACGAAGACGTGCCTGTGCCTGAAGAAAGCGGCTTATTGGTGATGGGTCCACGGATCAGCCCGAGTTTCAAGGGAAGAGTGGAATCGATGCTTTTCCGGTCCGCCGCCGTGTATATGGACGGTGTTTTCAGTTCGGGCAAGCGCGTCCACTGGCGGTGCGCGCCCCGCAACCTCGCGGCAGGCTGCCTCATTCACCCGTTTCCGCAGAGCCTGCGGGAACTGCAGCCGCTCTTTCTGCCGGGTATCTTCCCGGCTTCCCCCGACCGCATGGTTTCGCTCCGCTTCCATGCGAATAAGCCTGGCGAATTCAGCCCGGAGATCCCCATTGTGTGGTCCCTCTTGCCGGTCAGTTCCAGCCAAGGGCTGTCCGCCGATTCTCCGAAATATCCCTTCCCCAAAGCGTGGTTGACTC
>Ga0181534_10000628_pt1 | contig 24606 bp, 20 predicted proteins | sample PEATcosm2014_Bin_37_FD_119758 | JGI IMG/M metagenome (GOLD analysis project Ga0181534, IMG submission 119758) | Peatland microbial communities from MTU Mesocosm Facility, Houghton, MI, USA - PEATcosm2014_Bin17_10_metaG | ecosystem: Environmental > Terrestrial > Soil > Wetlands > Peat | place...
AACTCGCCGCAAAGAGCGAAGGTGCATATAGAGAGGCAGCTCCAAACATGCGAAGAACATTCAATCAAGCATTTTTCAGTGAGATTTTCGTGGACGATGACTACAAAATCAGCTCCGAGTTGGCGGAGCCATTCAATCGACTGCTCGACAAGAATCTGCTCGAAGAAGCGTCTGCTAGTCGAATGCAAACGACCGAGGAAAATGTAACCGCTCAATATTGCCGAACGTCCCTTGAGGTTTTTCGAGAAGCTGCAGAGAAGTCACTGGTCGGTATTGGGGTTTCCCAGGACCCCCAATTTGTCGGGGGTTGGAGTGTTGTCCACTTGGTGGGCGCTGAGGGACTCGAACCCCCGACCTGCTGAATGTAAGTCAGCTGCTCTAACCAACTGAGCTAAGCGCCCCGGGGTCACCAGCCTAGAGTGTGTCCGCCTCTAGAAAAGTGGTTAGCAATTCTTCGGAGCCGGCAATGACCGGACGACGCACGATTCGATCAGCAGTCACCAGCTCTTCACCGCGATAATCAGCAATAAACGCTCCAGCCTCTTGTCCGATGAGCATTCCCGCCAGATAATCCCAAGGGTTTAGTGTCGAGTGCTGCGCCACGGCAAAAGCATCGAGTGAACCATCCGCGACTAAACAGATTTCGAGTGCCGCCGCTCCTAAGGCCCGCATTTGCGCCCAGCCGAGATTACGTGAAGGCCAACCCGAAAAACTTACTAAAGCGTTCGCGATATCCTTCTCGCCACTGGGATGAATTGCTACTCCGTCGCGACTAGCGCCCCCGCCACGTACTGCTTCGTAGAGGGTGCCGGTGGCTTGATTCGACACCACGCCCGCAATAAGTTCGCCGCGGTGAAGAACAGCGAGGCTCGTGGCAAAGAATGGAACGCCTCGATCGCAATTCGTTGAACCGTCAATTGGATCAATCACCACCGCGTAGTCCCCATTGCCCGTCACACCCGACTCTTCACTGACCACCTGGAATCCCGCGGGAACCAGAATGGCCAGGGCGGCGTTGTCAGCCGCGACGTCAAGGTGATACTGCGTTTCACGAATCCCTGAGAAACCACGGCCACGCATACCCACAATGGCTGTGGCAATGGCGTCAACGGTTTCACGTAGAGGCCGAAGAAGCTTTTCATCCACGCATCAACGCTAGCGGTGATGACGACTAACCTGAGATGCAATGGCCGCTATTGATGTCGCTGGCTTCGTCGCCGATTTAAAGGATCACGCCGTCGATCACGGTTTCCACGTGCACGATGAACGTCACTTTGTCGAGACGTATTCGCTGCGACAAGCGTGGGAAGTCGATCTTCATCCCGAAGACGGTTGCGGCGGCCCGGTTGATCTTCACATAACGCTTGACGTTGATCCTCGGACACTTCTCGCGTTTGAAGACGCGGTGATGGGACTGCCCGAAGACGTTGATCCTCCCGACGAGTTTCACTTTCCGTTAGTCCTTACGTGGGGACTTCCTCCCATGCCGCACTCGCCTGACTTGCTACGTCTCGCCATTGATCTCGCGCCTATTGGTGGTATGGAAATGCCACTCGAAGTCACGGCAACCGATACGTTCGCTTCTGCCACCGACGCGAGCGAACGACGCATTTCGATTGTCGCGCGACACGGAATTTCCTTGGCGCGGGTGGCCAAGGGTGACGACCCCTTGTGCGATCTCTTCGAGCGAGGACGCGGTGTGAGTGACTTTTTGTTGCAAGCGGCCGAGTCATGGCTCGCGTAGTTCGAGGATCTCTCGCACTCCTCGCTCTCGCCTCCTCCGGAGTACTGCTCAGTGCGTGTGGATCCGGTGGAGCGGTTGGTCAGGTTCGCGAATCATGCCACTTTGTAAAGCTCGCCATCGAATTGCAAAAGGAGAGCGAAGTAAAAGACGTCAGTACGGCGCGGGCATCCCACTTACAAGCTCAGGCCATCGGAGAATTACTCAAGGCTGAACCCTACGCCGCCCGCGCAACATCTGCCGATGGCAGTTGGAATCCACTGATGACCACGATTGGCGAAGCTCAACGAGTATCAATCGATGAACTCATTCCATCGCTGCAGCAAATTTGTCAGGTGGCGGATTCGAATTCACCCTATTTGGGTTCATAAAAAACAAATTTTCGTCGCAAACTTCGAAGCCCACTCGGTGAATCCACGTTGGATGCATTAGGTTTTTCGATAGAGGGTTCAACAAGGCCGTTGACGATGATTCTCGAAAAGGAGTTGCATGCGCGTTCAATCAATTCTCAGTAGGACTGGTCGGGTGGTTGGCGCCCTTGGACTCACCGGGTTACTTGCACTCGGCGTTATGGCGCCAAGCGGAGCTTCGACCAAACACCTGGAAGCGGGTTTGAGTCCGTTTTGTACGACGTTGACGACACAAAAAATTACGACGGTTTCACCTGGTAACACGCCCGCTTACAAGGCGTACGTGAAAGCAGGTATTGCGTACTACGGAAAATTGGCATCTGAGGCACCAAATTCGTCGGTGAAGTCAGCGTTGCAGGGCCTCATTGCGATTTTTAAGACAGAAGAGGGTGCATCCAACGCGACAAAATTTGCCGCGGCGATTGCACACGATTCGAAACAATTTGCTGAGGACCTCGCCGCTTTTCTTAAGGCGTCGCTGTCCTGCGTTCTTTCACTGCCCTAGCCACGTAGGAGCACAACGAAGCGCTAGGACTTCGCGCCGAATTTTTCGTGCAGCCATTTGAGTGAATCAGGCTGGGCCATTGCTTCTTCCCAGTCTTCGAGTGAGAAGAGCAGTTTCTCGAGCGTCGGAACGTTGGCAATAACGACAACGTGTAGTTCGCCAACTTCTTCGGGAACAACGGAAAAATCCCCGAACGGATCTTGACCAATAGCGGCCTCGGGTCCGAGCATCAGATACAACTCTCCGGTGTCTTCCACCCACGAAAGCTCGTAGTTATTGCCGGCGCTGTCCGTCCATTCACTTCCGAATTCAAATTCCGCCGAATCCCTGCGCTTTTCGTTCGCTTCGTAAAACTCTTCGATATCCATTACGCCAGCCTACGCCTCGTCCAGCGATTGACAAATCCAAAGTTGTTCTGAAAATGTGCGTGAAATCGGTAGCAACCAACGGTCCGTCGTCTCGTGTACTCGGACCATGGCAAACAATTACGACGTATTGACAGCTTTACGAAACGAATGGCTCAGAATAAGCCACACGCACAATTCATCGCTCGCGTGTCAGAAAATGATCGACGGGCACCGCGATTTGGCCCTCGAAGGTGTTTATGACTTAGGTGACCTCGTGCGAGTTCTCGAGCCCCGCGGAGGCCGAAGCGTCGAAGAACGTGCTGACATTGTCCGCGCCATGCTCATCGAAGCAACGGACGTGCATATCCGAAGAGCACTTTTGCAGACGCTCCTACCCGGAATTGTCAGTACGTGTCGACAGTTGCGTTGGGGAAACGGAATCTTTGCCGATCCCAGCGAAGTGATGGGAGAAAGCGTGTCGATGGCCAACGAACTATTAACCCAGTGGGCCGGCCAAGTACGCCAGTACGCGGCACCCGACGTGCTTTCGGCCCTGCGAGGTCGGCTTCGACGCTGGATGTTGAAGGAAAAAAAGAGTCAGTGTCAAATTCTTCGCTTTGAACCCATCGACGTTGTAGCGCACGAGGCATCACCGCTACTCACTCGACTCGAGAGCTTTCGAGGTGGTCCCCACGACCGCATTGCCACAATTACCTACCGCCGGGTATTCGAGGGGCAATCCCTAAAAGATTTGGCGGCCCTCGATCGAAGTTCACAAAGAGCCCTCCAACAGGAACTTCAACACTTCGCGTTGACGTTTCTTCTCTAGGGCGACCAGATATTTCATGAACGAAGAGATACCTTCTTGTGACCATGACGTTTCGCCGGCCAACGGTCGCCTATCGACCGCTGGCTTGGTCCAGCCCACTCCTCCTAGTAGCCCTCCTGCTCGTTATTACGGCGCTCCCACACGTGACGCGGGTGCCCGCTTCCAGGTTCGCTGGCCCCACAACGACAGCCCCGACTCTTCCCATAAAAAACACAGCGCCACCGAAGAGCCCAGCGCGCCACTTCGTTACCGACGTTCTTCGATCAACTCCACTGCGCCAAAGCGTGACTACGACCGTGAAGCCCTCCGCCAACGTGACCGTGCCGAACGAAACGCTGAGCGCGCAGATATCGACGAACAACGATCTTCACGGCGAACTGGATTCGGTCTTTTCCAGCGTCGTCGTTCCCGTCGACGGACCCGGGACATGGGTTCTCACAACGTCCCAGCCCGCGAGCGCGGTACTCAGTTGTCCCAACGTCGCGAGTCAAACCTTGACCAACAACGTCAGCATCGGACTCAACGAAACATGCAGCCTCGAACTCAATCTGCTCGACCCAAGTCAAAGCGCCACGTGGACACTCAGCGCGTAACGAACCATCGAGGCGACATCGTCGGAGGCGTGTTCACGCTCCTCTACGTCGTCGGACTCCCCTACGTGCTTGCTCGCGCGTGGTCGTCCGTGCACGACCTTTCCCATGCGCTGGCTTTGGAAACCGTCTTCACCTGCCTTATTGTTCTATGGCTCTGGCTCATTGTGCGCGTCAGCGTCGACGTCATTCATCGACGAAGCGGCGTGAACACGACGCTGGCCGTAGGAGGTGTCGGATGGTTAGCCGCCATCATCGTCATGGTTCTTTCGCTCTCTACCAATGCCGGCGCACTTTCTTCGTCGCAACGGAACTCTGTTCTTGAACCCACCACGTACATTGTCGAACCCGGGGATTCGCTCTGGTCCATTGCCCAACAACAACTTGGCAACGGTCACGAGTGGTCAAAGATTTTTGAACTCAATCAAGTCCCTACACCTTCAACTTCCGCGGTCACTGATCCATCGTTCATTCGCCCAGGTTGGCGACTTCGAATTCCTCCCATAGACGCGAGTGAACATCAAGAGAAGGACGTTGTTATATCACCATCGCGGCTTCGCGGTATGACGCATTCTCCAACGACCGTGGCGCCGCCGACGTCGTATGAATCCACTACAACGACCGCCTCGCCAACTCCGCTGCACCACAGTTCGGGTGACCAAACGCCGTGGAGCGTGGCATCGCTAGGCGCGTTGCCATTTGCCATGGTGGCGAAGCGACGTCGCGATTTTCTCCAACAATCTCAGTTTGAAGTCGATGATGACGATATCGACGCAGTCACCGACGAATTACGCTTCTTTGACGAGGACAGCCTTAGAAATTTACGGCAAATAATTGCAAATGACCTTGACGGCATTGTCGCGTGGTCGCCCGTCGATCAACCCGAAGAAGACGCCGCCTTTCATGACGATGTTTTGGCGGTAGCGTTTGGTGAGAATGCGCCCAACGTCATCGTTGCGTTCGCTCGTCCTGGCGGGACCCTGCCCTTTTCGCCCAACGAGGCAAGGGTTTTGCTTAACAACGCTTCGGTGGCACTGCACATTGAGGGGACATTTAATGCCGTAGAGACTGAGCGCGAAGTGTTGCGACGTCTCGCACTTCGAAGGTCGCCTCACGAGATCGTGGTGTATGTAGGCTGCGCGTCTGACCTCGACGATGAAATCGCGGAGCATTGCGTGACGCTCGTCGATGAACCAATGAACGTGCAGGACACGTTTTTGTGGCAACGCCAAGCTTGGACACCCCTGCCCATTCTGACCACCGAGTCACTGAGGTTAAAAACGACGCACTCGTCGCCGAGCGTCGCGAGCGACGAAACCTTCGGTGTTCGAGTAGAGCTACTTCGAGCGGAACCCTCAATTCTTGGAATCGTCGAAGCCTTTTCGCCCACACTTCGTCGGCGCTGCGTTGAAATGACCGCGTACCTCGCAGTACACCGACAAGAGCCAGTGACCGGCGAACGTCTCCGGGTTCGCGTGCTGGCCAAAGGCAACGGCGACGCGTCGGTACGAATGCTGTCCAATACTGCCACGGCCGTTCGGCGAAGCTTGGGATTGAAGGACGGCTCGCCTCGACTCCACGCGGTGACCGCCGCAGGCCGCTACGAAACTCACGACGTCGGCTCCGATCTCGAACAATTCCACGCTCTCGTTGCGCGCGCAAAATCAGATGTCGACATCGACGTACTTTCGACGTTACGTGAAGCCTTGGAACTCATAAAGGGCGAACCCATGGCCTGTGCTCTTCGAGGATTCGAATGGTTTCTCTCGGAGGGACACCTGGCTCGATTGCAGCGAGAAAGCGAATGGGCCGCACTCGCACTCGCCCACGAGGCGTCCCAGTGCGGCGACGTCAATTTAGCGTTCTGGGCGATTGAACAAGCGCGCTTGTGCGACCCTCATAATGAGGTGCTGATTCAGGCACTCAATCACACCCCGCGACTACGCGAGTTTGGCCGCGATGGAACCGGCCGAGCGAAGAACAATTCCGTCAGCGCCGACCGAGCTGTAGAGATGAGTTGGTCGTTCGAGGGCCTCAGCAATGAGGTCATCAAGTAGTGCGCGAAACGCCACCGGCGGATTCACAAACAGATATTTGGAGAGCGATCCTGGAATGGTGTTGATCTCATTTACGTAAATTTCGCTGTCGTTCGCTAGAAAATCAATCCGCGCGACGCCTCGGACTTGCAAGAGGTCCGCGAGTTTGTCGGCCAAAGCATTGATCGTCGACGTTTGCGAGTCATTTAAGAGCGCTGGGAGCTCTCGAGGTGCGGACACCATTCCTTCACCACCGACGTACTTGTCGCGATAGTTAAGGATCTCGGCGTCGTTGTTTCGTCGAAGTGGCTTCTCAATCAACGAAAGCGCTCGAGTAGGGAATGTTCGAACCGCAATCTGCAAGTCATAAAGGTCCGCGCGAAATGGCTCCACAATGCAGCCAAAAGAAAGATGCGTGTTGGCTTTTAGACGAGCCTTCGCCGTGGCAAAATCTGCGACTACGTCAATGCCAATAGAAGAACCGCCGAAACGAGGCTTCAGAATATACGGTCCCGCGAAGTCCAATGATTCTGTTGATTCCGTCAAGAGGGCCCGAGGAAGTGTCGACAGTCCAGCGCTTGCTACGACACAACCAAACGCCCACTTATCCATCCCGAGTGCGGCGCCCGCGGCACTCGGACCGGTGTAGCAAAGTCCAGCGAGATCGAGTGCGCCCTGGATTGTTCCGTCTTCGCCGGGTCCCCCGTGCGTGGCCACCACGATGGCTTCCAATTCGAGGGTTTTCTCCTTGGCGAGCCGGCCACCACGTTCGACGAATCCTCCATCATCGCCAAATTGCAGATCAAGGGGCCGCGATCCTTGAGGAACGCCGCCCAAAAATGCTTCAGCTTCCACATCATCGGGAACCGCTACGAAAGCGTTCGTCTTCGTCCAGTAAATCCCCACTGCTTCTCGCCCGGTGCGATTGAGTTCACGAAGCGCCTGCAGTCCCGTGAGAATAGAAATATCGTGTTCGGGCGACGGCCCGCCAAACAAAACTCCTATCTTCACTCGCCACCTCGCTGCGTCATTGACCGAAAATCAAGGGTAGTGGTCGGGAAGGTCGTTGAGGTACAAGACGCCGTCACCGGCCACCAGTGACGTGCGCACCCACGCCACCGCCTCGTTTCGGTTGTTAAAGCGCCTTGTTTTTCCCCGATATCCTTCGGATAGCGCCTTCAGGTTCGTGCGCGCCACCGTGACCAATTCAGCGTCCATTGCGAACACCGACTGAGCGAGCACCGAGTTTTCTCGGTGCTGTTCGCTTCCAAGTTCCACCATGCCGGGCGTCACGACCACGCGTCGGCCTGACAAGCTGAGTGCCGCTAGAGCGCTCAGTGCTCGCGTCGCACTCGCCGGATTGGCGTTGAACGTGTCATCAATTACCACGACGCCCGAAGGAGCCGTCGCCACGTTCAATCGATTGTCGACGGCTCGCACGTTGGAACATCCAGCGACGAGTTCTTTTGGTGTTCGACCGAGCGCCACGCCCGCTGCAATCGCACACGCCAAATTGCTTGCTTCAACCCCCGCAACTACGGGAGCTTCACCAACTTCTTCGCCGTCAATTTCTATGCGCCACGTGTCTCCCACTGGCGTCACTCGCGCGTCCGCGGCGCTATCGCGACTCGCCGTGAGCACCCGTTTTCCCTCGTCACGAAGACGCCCCACCCAACGCGCTAAACGTTCGTCATCCACGTTTAAGACAACGGTGCTCGCAAGGTTCGTAATTTCGAACTTCGCGGACTCAATGACGTCGAGTGATTTCATTCGTTCGAGGTGTACCGGTCCAATCGCTGTCACCACGGAGATTTCCGGCGTGCACCACGAACACAGCGCCGCAATTTCACCGGAACCGTACGTACCCATTTCAGCAATGAAGACTTGTGTTCCGTCAGCGAGGTTTTCATTAATAGCTCTCGAAAGCCCCGCGCGATTGTTGTAGCTGCGCGGTGACGCCACGACTCTCGCGTCACCCGACAACAAATCCGCCAGGTGATTCTTGGTTGATGTCTTACCGTAAGAACCGGTAATAGCAACGACGCGCGGATCAACACGACGGAGTCGCTTGGTCGCGGTGTCTACGAACTTCTGAGCTTGGCGTTCCTCGAAAGGTGCGAGTACACGGGTCACAATGTCCAACGTGACCGGCACCACCCAAACCATGGCGATCGCGAGAAGCGCGGGACGTGATTCGAACACACCCGAAATACCAATCGCCACACTCGCTGCGCTAGCAACAATGCCAATGGTCGTGGCGCGTCGTGTCCAATGCAGTGGACCGGTTCGACCTTTTACGGATAGCCCCCACGGACAAAGCAGTCCGTAAACAATGGTGATCGCGATACCGACATCATCAAAGCCCCGCGCGACCGTAATTACCAGGGCAACCACGAGCACAGCGCTCGATGAGGTCGGCACCTCTCGTCCGAAATCCCTCAAGGAAGTAGCGCCAATAGCGCGTGGCGCGCTCCACCTGGCAAAAAAGAGTCGGAGCGACGCGGGTTCGTAATGTTCGCGCTGCAACACGCGAAGCCACCGAACGAGTTGCGCAAAAAACGCACCGCTGAGGGCTATACCTTCAACCACCGAGAGCACAGCGCGCCCCGTACTCAAAGTAACTGCTCAATAACTCGCACGAGATCGTCCGCGTTCTCCGTTGGTACGAAATGCGACGCGCCCTCCAGAACCGTGAGTGTGGCGTCTCCACCGAGCATCGTCATTGCACGTTGGGCTTGCAGTAGTGGCGCCTCAGCGTCGAGTTCACCCCACACCAATCGAACTGGAATATGGAGTTGGCGAAGTTCGACTTCGTAGTCCTCGTTCGCTGACGCCACGAGCACGCCACGCATCACCCCCGAAGAGGACCTGTAATCAGACGAACCAAATCGCTGACGAGCCTTTTCCATCCGTGCCTCGCTCAGCCAACCACGACGGTGCAGCCACCGAGCACTACGAAACCTCAGGGGTGTCTTTTTGTTCGATTGACCTCGTAACAGCGGCACGCCAGTGAGTACTAATCCTCGAAAAAGTTCAGGGTGTTGGGCTGCGAGAACGGTCGCCACTCGCCCGCCAAACGAGTGACCTACGAGCACGAGAGGCTCACTCGCGAGACCTTGAACCGCAGGGAGCAGTAATTGCGCATAGTGACGGGCGCCGCCTGCTTCTTTCGGCGCCACACTGGCGCCAAAACCTGGAAGATCAAGGGCAACCGACGTCGTTCCCCCGTTCGCTAAACGTTGGCCGACGTGTTCAAAATCAGCTAATTGACGGCGCCAGCCGTGCAAAAAGAGGACTCGGGGCGAATTTTCACCGAACTGCTCACCAAAGAGGTTGCCGTCCCCATACGCGCGTAGCACGTAGTTCAGGTTACTGAGGTCGCCCGCTCGCCCCGTGGCACGTCACAATTGACCGGTAGCGTCAAAGTATCAATGATTGACAAGATCTCCTTTTCCAATGACCTCTTAGTGGGTCTCACCCCCGAGCAACGAGAGGCCGTCACCTCAAGCGCGCCCCGTTTACTCGTTCGTGCGAGCGCGGGATCGGGAAAGACTCACGTCTTAACGCTGCGCATTCAACGTCGTGTGGCCACTGGAGAAATTTCCGTCGATCACGTGCTCGCTATGACGTTCACGAGAAAAGCGGGCGATCAACTGCGCGATCGCCTTCAAAAGGCAGGCATTCGAGACGTGCGGGCGGGAACTTTTCACAAGGCTGCCATGACCATTGTGCAGCAGTATCGAGCTGATAACAACTTGAAGCCATTGACTATTGAAGCAAGCCGTCGTCGACTCGTGCACGGTCTCACCGAACAAATGCGCGAAGCCCACGAATTACAAATTGAAGATTGGCAATTGCCACGACTCGAACAAGAAATTGGCTGGGCCTTAAGTCAAGGACTGAACGGCGCCACCTATGGTCGAAAAGCGCAACGTTCGAGACGACAAGGTCCGCTGCCCTCAGCGCAGTTCGCTGACGTTCTGGATCGATACGTTGGATACTGCCGTGCACGCGGTGTCCTTGACTTTGATCTTCTGCTCTCTGAAGCAATCAATCTTTTAAAGGACGAAACAGCCGTACTCCAATCGTTTCGCCATAAAACTCGATCGTTCTATGTGGACGAAGTCCAAGACATGAATCCACTGCAGCTAGCGCTTCTTCGCCAGATGGCTGGGGACGATCCAGATTTGTTCTGCGTTGGTGATCCGAATCAATCCATTTACGGATTCAACGGCGCCAATCCCCAACTTATTGCGGAAGTACTAACAACGTGGCCCGACACCGTCGTACTCGACTTAACACGCAATCATCGTTCTACGGCAAACATCATCGCTGTCGCGAACACGTTGCTCGAACAAGGTGCGTCGGGCATTACCCCCGCGCGTGAAGGTGGCAGCTTGCCACTCGTGCGAGCTTGCGACACTGACGAAGAAGAAGCGCAGAAAATTGTTACGTGGCTTCGACTGCAACACCAACCGGGATCGTCGTGGCGATCAATGGCCGTGCTCGCGCGAACCAATGCACAGTTGGAACTCGTAGCGAATTACCTCGAAGCGGCTGATATCCCGTTTGAACGATTGGGATTCGAGCACTCGCCCGCCTCAGACCTCGTCGCGACTTTTGAGGCACCCGTTCGCTGGAATGATAACGAGACGGCCAACGCCGTGGCACTATCTACCATCCATCGTGCGAAGGGGCTCGAGTGGCGCCACGTCGTGGCGATGGGCTGGGCCGAAGGCCAATTACCCAACTACAACGCCACCAGTGAAGCAGAGCTTTCTGAAGAGAGGCGCCTTGCCTACGTGGCCCTCACGAGATCCGAGGAATCGCTGCTGATTACGTGGAGTAAAGGAAGAAATGACCCACGATTTCCCGACCGGACACCGTCCCGATTTCTTGGCCCCATTGAGAACATTCTCGCCGAGCGCGCCAAAGAGGAAGCTCCGTTGACGGGTGAAGCTCGACGGGCAAAAATTCAAGCGATCAAAGAGGAACTCGAACGGGCAACCACACAACTAGCGTTGCATTCCGATGGACACTGATCAACTGCTTCGCGAGCTGCAAGAAATTGTTGGCAAGGAGAACGTCACTTTTGCGGACACGCTCAATCCCGACGATCTCCACGATGAATCACTCCATCCCACGCCGCGTCAACCACTTGCGGTGGTGCGACCGACGAACACGCACGAAGTAAGTCTGATTGCCAAGTGCGCGAGTGCGCACGATGTTCCCGTGACGCCACGGGGCTCGGGTACGGGTTTATCGGGTGGTGCCACTCCCATTGCAGGCGGTGTCGTCATTTCATTCTCGCGAATGAACGCTGTCTTGAACGTGGACGTGGACGATCACGTGGTGACGGTGCAGCCTGGTTTGACCCTTCGAGAACTCAACGAAGCGCTCGTAGATACCGGTCTTTATTATCCGGTGTATCCCGGCGAGTTGTCCGGATCTCTCGGAGGAAACGTCAACACGAACGCCGGCGGCATGCGCGCTGTTCGACACGGTGTCACTCGACAACACGTGCTCGGACTTGAACTGGTTTTGATTGATGGAACGATCCTTCGCACCGGTGGCTCCGTCGTGAAATCGTCTTCCGGCTACGACCTGACCCAGTTGATCATCGGATCGGAAGGAACACTTGCCCTCGTCACCGAAATAACACTGAAACTATCGCCGCGTCTCTTACACGCAGCGACAATCTTGGTACCCTTTTCGTCACTCGACAACGTCACCACGATCGTGCCCACCATCGTCTCGAGCGGACTCGCTCCTTCGCTACTCGAGTACGTCGACCTCGCAGCCATGGCGGGCATGGTGAACTCTTCGGATCTCGAGTTGGGTATTCAAGAAGATGTCCAGTTGAAGACCGCGGCGTATCTAATAATTCTTTTGGAAACGCGAACAAAAATGCAACTTGACCAGGACCTCGAAGACCTCGCGACTTTGCTCGACGATGCTGGTGCCCTCGATGTCTACGTTCTTCCCGAACATGCGGCGAGTGCACTCATAGAAGCTCGCGAGCGATTGTTCTGGGTGAGCAAGGCCTCCGGTGCTAACGACATCTTGGACGTCGTGGTCCCTCGTTCTAAAGTTCCTACATTCATGAATGACGTTCGAGCACTCGCCGAAGAACACGGCGCATATGTCGGTGGATGTGGTCACGTCGGTGACGGCAATGTGCACCTCTCCGTGTTTTTGCCTGACGACGAGAAGCGAGGAATTCTTCTTCAGGCGCTCTTTGGTGCGGGCATTGCGTTGGGTGGGGCGGTCTCCGGCGAACACGGTATTGGTCGCGACAAACAACAGGCCTTTCTGTCATTTAGTAGTCCGCAAAGTTTGGCCCTGCAGCGAAGCATTAAAGACGTCTTTGATCCGGGAAAATTGCTTAACCCGTACCGACTGCTCGACGAGAGGCCATTACCGTGAACGGCGCCGTTTCCTTACTCAACACATTGCAAACAAATGGGGTGAACGTTTGTTTTGCGAACCCGGGCACGAGCGAAATGCATTTTGTCGCGGCCCTCGACGACGTGCCCGGCTTTCGAGGTGTGCTTTGTCTTTTTGAAGGTGTCGCCACTGGCGCTGCCGATGGCTACGCGCGCGTCACCGGACAACCCGCCACAACGTTATTGCACCTCGGACCAGGGCTTGGCAACGGTTTTGCCAATTTGCACAACGCCCGTCGTGCCCACGTGCCTTTAATAAATATTGTCGGCGATCACGCTATATTCCATGAGCAATACGATGCACCATTGCAGAGTGATATAGCCGCCTTGTCGAGTGCTGTTTCTGGTTGGCACCGAAAGACGACACGGCCCGACGACGTAGCCAACGATGCTCGCGACGCCATTAGTGCTTGTTACGGTCCTCCCGGTCAAATCGCTACGTTGGTGCTGGCCGCGGATGCTTCATGGGGAACGCTCACTTCCACTCCTGCGACGTGGCCACTTGCCGTGCGCGCGTCGCTCAAGGAACCCGAGGTCAACGACCTAGAAGCAGCCGTTAAGGCTCTTCGTGGCGAAAACGTGGCGCTATTTCTCGGTGGCGATGCTCTTCAAAAAGAGGGCCTCGAACTGGCGTCGCGAGTTGGTAAAGCAACCGGAGCTCGCGTTATTACTGAAACCTTTCCAACAATTACTGACCGCGGCGCCGGCATTGCGGCCCCCGAGCGATTGATTTATTTGAGCGAGTTCGCCGCGAGTCAATTAAAGGACGTGGCAACACTCATCGTGGTTGGATCAAGAGAGCCGGTGGGTTTTTTTGGTTATCCGGATATTCCAAGTCGACTGGTCAGCGAAAACTGCACCGTGCTGACGTTGGCTGCCCCTGGAACTGACGCGGTGCGGGCACTACGAATTCTCGCTGAAGAATTAAATGCGCCCGCGTTTGATTGCCCTAGCGGTGAACGACCGTCGGCGCCAACAGGGTCATTGACCACGGCCAGTATGGCTCAGGCCATTGGAGCAACCCTGCCCGACGATGTCATCGTCGCTGATGAATCCAATACCGCTGGCGTGCATCTCTTTGGCGCGACGCAGTACTGTCCCCCGCACCAATGGATGACGTTGACTGGTGGTGCCATAGGTTTCGGACTTCCCGCGGCCGTCGGTGCCAGTGTGGGTGGTGCCGGTCGGCGAGTGTTGGCGATTGAAGCCGACGGCTCGATGATGTACACGTCGCAAGCATTGTGGACGATGGCCAGAGAGGGACTTGACGTAACCATCGTCGCACTTTCTAATCGAAGCTACGCGATTTTGAATCTCGAACTTCAGCGGGTGGGCGCTGCCGCCGAAGGCGCGGCATCGCGGCGAATGCTCAGCCTCGAAGATCCGACACTTGGCCTCGCGGCTATCGCGAGCGGACAAGGAGTGCCGAGTTCTACGGTGCACACCGCGGAGGATCTGGTGACGGCCCTTAAGCGTTCATACGCAACTCCCGGACCTACGTTCATTGAAGTCGTCCTACCCAAGGGTCTTAGTTAGTCGCTCAACTCCACAACCACGGGTGCGTGGTCGGAAGGCTTTTCACCCTTACGCGCACCGCGGTCGACGTAACTTCTCGTTGCTCGCTCCGCCAGCGTCGAATCGAGCAGCAAAAGATCGATGCGAAGTCCCCAGCCTCGATGAAACGAACCATTGCGATAGTCCCACCACGAATAGCACGGTTCTAGTGGATTCAGTTTACGAGTGATATCCACGAGTCCCGTTGATTCAATTTGACGTAACGCTGCACGTTCGGGTTCACTGACGTGTGTAGCGCCGTCGAATTTGCTCGGGTCATAAACGTCAAAGTCACTCGGCGCAACGTTGAAATCACCTCCGACGATCGTTCGCTGAGTGAGTGGTCGAGCGGCAAGCAATACCTCCAATGACGAAAGCCAGCGCAACTTGTAGCGGTAGTGCGGGTCATCGAGAGCCCGACCGTTGGGGATGTAACAAGAATAAAACCGAATATCACCACAGGTCGCACCAATGAGTCGCGCTTCAGGGTCATCATCGCCGAATCCACGAACGATGTTGCTGAGGCCGTGGCGAGAAATAATGGCCACTCCGTTCCATTGACCTTGTCCGTAGTGCACCGATTCATAACCGAGCGAGTTAAAACCTTCAAACGGAAATTTGGCGTCCGTTTGTTTGGTCTCTTGAATCAGAACAACGTCTGGAGACTCTGTTTCGAGCCATTCACTCACGCGGGGCCAGCGAGCCGTCAATGAATTGACGTTCCACGTGGCTATTTTCACGACGCGTCAGCGAGGATGAATAACAACTCGGCTTCAACGGCGACCTTGCCTTGAACAGTGGCCCGCCCTTTTCCTTTGCCTCCACGTGCGGATAAGTGCGTCATCTCACACTCAAGCGTCACAACATCGCCCGGAACCACCTGTCGACGAAAGCGTGCACTCTGCACGCCACCAAAGAGAGGTAGCCGTCCCGCATACGCGGGGTCCGCAAGTACGGCAACAGCGCCACACTGAGCAATTGACTCCAGCAACAAAACACCGGGTGCAATTGGTAAACCCGGAAAGTGACCCGGAAAAAACCATTCGTCACCACGAAGCGTCCACGTGCCACTCGCGCGTAGACCTGGCTCAATCGAAATCATTTGATCCAAGAGTAAAAATGGTGGACGGTGCGGCAACCAGTCCGCTGGTTCGAGCGAAAGCGCACTCATGACAGAGCCAACTCGGCAATTCGTCGTTCCTTGTCCACGCTCAACAAGCGAAACGATCGTTTGTCGCCTCGAGCGAGCACGTCGCGGGCTCTCGTCGGTGCGGGGTTACCCAACCACATTGTTGGCGCGTAACATTCCACGTGTTTGCCACCCCGCAGCGGAACCTTTATGACGGCTCCGTGCGAAGTAAATGCGGTGACTTCTCCTTCAAAAACAGATCGCAGTTTGTGCGTGGTAATAAACGATCGAAATTCTGCTTCGGGATTTACGGGTTGTCGTCCTCGTCGAAGCGCCACGACCGGTGTCGCCTTCGGTGACGCCTTCTTCGCAGACTTCTCCACCACTTTGGTGGCCTTTTCTACCTTCGTCGATTTCAGGGTTTTCTTGGTATCGGACTTCTTGGCACCAGCAGTTTTTTTCGTCGCTTTCGCCGTAGATTTCGGCGACTTCGTCACCTTTTCTGCCTTGTCCGACTTCACAGAGGCCTTTGCTCGCTTAGCGACAACTTTCGCGGACTTTTCACTCTTCACGGGCGTCAGCGTTGTGCCAATAACGGGTTTGACACCGTGAGGCAGTGCAACCGAGAGCTTCTTCGCGGGTCGAGCAGCTTTGACGCCACGCACGGGCAGACGCGGAGTGAAAACCCAGCCAACCTTGGCGACGGGTTTTCCTCCCGTCAGTCGGCCAACTTCAAAAAGCCAGGGGTACTCATCATGGAACTCTTGAAATGAGTCGTTACTAAGCACCACCGCGTCAATGCGGTCAGCGATTTTCAATATGAATGCGTCACCGCGACCAATAGCGCCCGCCGGCGGTGTAACGATTTCACCGGCAAGTTCCGCTTCCTTAAACCGGGACCTCTCGCTGGGCGCTACGCGATGTTCGAAAGTGGCATCCGCCACAACAATCACCTCGGCATTGGGGTGTTCGTCCAAGTAGGCGCGCACGGCTTCGTCGAGTTGACTCAAGCTCGGAACAGTTCGTCCCTCCGTCGCGATGTTTGAACCATCCACTACAACGCGATGCCGCGCGGTGTTTTTTGCGGCACTCACCCGATGGCGCGGGTCAGCAAGTCAGCTTGCTCGGCGACGTTAATGAGGCCGCTGCCCGTTGCAGGTGTCGCCGATTCGGCTCTAGCGACGTAGGTCAATTTTTGTTTTTTGCCAATGATTGACTGCAAATGGCGTTGTACGAATGGCCACGCACCCATGTTTTCGGGTTCTTCTTGCAACCACACGACATCGGTCGCATTGGGATAACCCTCAAACAACGTTTCCAATTCTTCGCCAGGAAACGGATACATCTGCTCGAGACGCAAAATCGCCGTCTGGTTGGCACCGTCGGCACCACTTTCGCGCAACGCTTCTCGTTTGGCCACCGCTTCGTGCGCGACTTTTCCGGAGGCAACAACAATGTGCGTGACTTTTTTTGCCTTGGCGCCGTTGTCGTCGAGCACCGTGCGAAATGATCCTTCGACGAACTCGTGGAGTGGTGATCGGGTCACCGTGGCTCGCAACAACGACTTCGGAGTGAAAACAATGAGTGGCGTTGTGTGTTCGCGACGCACCTGGCTTCGAAGAAGATGAAAATACTGCGCAGCCGTGGTCGGTTGCGTGATGCGAAGGTTGTTTCGTGCACTCAGGGAAAGGAATCGCTCAATACGACCACTCGAGTGCTCCGCACCTTGACCCTCGTAACCATGTGGAAGCAGCATGACCAAACTCGACAACTGACCCCACTTGTCTTCAGCAGCGACAAGGAAGTTGTCAATGATGATTTCGGCTCCGTTCATGAAGTCACCAAATTGTGCTTCCCACGCAATCAGCGTGTTCTTTGCTTCAACGGAGTAACCGTACTCAAATCCAAGTGCTGCGTATTCACTAAGGAGTGAATCTCTCACGACAAAGAATCCGGTGGCATTTTCAAGATTAGAAAGTGGGATGAACTGCTCGCCCGTCTCATAATCAAACAACGCCGAGTGGCGATGAGAAAACGTTCCACGTCGCGAATCTTGACCAGTGAGGCGAACGTTCGTGCCTTCCAAAATCAACGAACCAAAGGCCAAGGCCTCACCTAGCGCCCAGTCAATCTCGCCACCTTCGACCATGGTGGCTCGTTGGACAAACTGTCGTTCGAGTTTCGGGTGAATCGTAAATCCTTCGGGCGCTGTTGTGGTGGCCTTCGCAATCGCGAGCAGCGTGGACTCGGGAACTCCGGTCGGCGGTGCCGGTACGTCTCGCGGAATCTCAGCGACGGGTACACCGTGCAAGACCGGTACGGGAATAGTGCGAACTTCATCGAGCACCTGTTGCAAGCGACCATTGAAATCGTCAAGCGTTGTTTCGGCTTGTTCCATCGTAAGTTCGCCACGACGCACTAGGGCTTCGGTGTAGATCTTTCGCACTGAGCGCTTTGCATCAATAATGCGGTACATGACTGGTTGCGTGTAGCTCGGGTCGTCGCCTTCATTGTGACCATGCAATCGGTAACAAACGAGATCGATCACAATGTCACGGTTGAATGTTTCGCGATATTCAAACGCCAAGCGAGCAGCGCGCAAACAAGCTTCAGGGTCATCACCGTTGACGTGAATGATGGGAGCCTGAATCATCTTGGCGACGTCAGTTGGGTAGAAACTCGATCGCGCAGATTCGGGAGCAGTCGTAAAACCGACTTGGTTGTTAATAACTACGTGAATTGTCCCACCAACGCGGTAGCCCGAAAGTTGGGACAGGTTCAAGGTTTCAGCGACCACTCCTTGACCAGCAAACGCGGCGTCGCCGTGCAAGAGAATTGGCAGATATGGAAACTGCGTGGGACTGTCGCTTGGATTCGTACCGTCACTCGGTTCCATCACAAGATCTTGTTTCGCTCGAACAATTCCCTCAACGACGGGACTAACGGCTTCGAGATGTGACGGATTGGATGCCATCGAAACGGCGATCTTTGATCCGGTCGGACTTTTGAATCCTCCGTGCGCACCCTTGTGATATTTAACGTCGCCCGAACCTTGAACACTCTCGGGATCGAGGTTGCCCTCAAACTCAGAGAAAATGTCGTTGTACGACTTGCCGACAACGTTGGCCAGGACGTTGAGTCGTCCTCGATGTGCCATACCAATAACGGCTTCTTTGAGATTTGCGTCAGCCGCGGCCGTGAGGATCTCACGCAAAATGACAATGGTCGATTCGCCACCTTCAAGACCGAATCGCTTTTGGCCAACGTAGCGAGTGTGCAAGAAGCGCTCGAAAACTTCCGCGGCGTTGAGGCCGTCCAAAATGTTCTCTTGGTCGTCCTCGCTGATCTTGGTGGTAACACCCTCGAGGCGTTCTTGAAACCAGCGCTTTTGCTCAGGGTCCATAATGTGCATGTACTCAATGCCTGTTGTGCGACAGTAGGCCTCGCGAAGAATCGCCAAAATTTGTTCGAGCGTCGCTTCAGCATGACCCGCAAGACCATCGGTAACGAACGTGCGCTGCAGGTCCCAAATACTTAATCCGTACGAAGCTAGATCCAACTCCGCGGGCAACGATGGCGGCTCAGTGTTCAAAGGGTCAAGATGCGCATTCAAGTGGCCGCGAACTCGGTACATATTGATGAGTTCTTGCACTCGAATTTGCTTGAGAATTCGTTCATCGACGCCATCACTGGCAATAGCGTTGTGGTCCTTTGACCAGCGCGATGGTTCATAGGGAACACCAAGCGAACTAAAAACGTCGTCGTAGAAAAGATGCTCGCCCGTCAGGCATTCAGCCACGTACTTCAAGAAAAGTCCGGATTCCGCGCCTTGAATAATGCGGTGGTCGTACGTTGACGTCAACGTCATTACTTTTCCTACGCCCAGATCCGCCAACGTGCGAGGATCAGCGGACTCAAATCCAACGGGCCACGTCAACGCGCCAACACCAAAAATGGCTCCTTGTCCGGGCATCAGTCGCGGCACCGACTGCACCGTACCGATGGTGCCGGGATTCGTCAGAGAAACCGTTGCTCCAACAAAATCGTCGGCGCCAACCGTGCCGTTGTGGACTTTGCGTATCAGATCCTCGTACGCCAACAAGAAGCCACGAAAGTCGAGCGTGTCGGCGTCGCGAATAACAGGGACTAAAAGATTTCGCGAACCATCAGACTTTTCAACATCAACAGCGAGACCAAGTCCTACGTGTTCATTGCGATGAATACCCGGCGTGCCCTTCGCGTCAACGGCTTCAACGAAGGTGGCGTTCAATGACGGCGTCTGCTTTAAACCACGAACAATCGCGAACGCAATCAGGTGAGTAAAAGAAACCTTCGCACCCGTCGAACGTGAGAGTGCTTCATTAAGAGCGATGCGATTGATTTCCAAAAGACGAGCGGGCACGTTTCGGACACTCGTCGCAGTGGGTACGCCGAGACTCGCGGTCATGTTTGTGACAATGCGCGCGGCTGATCCACGAAGTGGTGTTGCCGTTTCGTCAATTACTTTTGCCGATGTTGGCGTCAACGCCGCGGCTACGGGCGAAGAGGCAACGGGAGTTCCCGGCAGCGCCGAAGGCTGATAGTCAGCAAAAAATTCACGCCAACTGGCGGACACGCTGTTGGGATCCTTCAAGAATCGGTCGTACATGTCGTCAACGAGCCAGGCATTGGGTCCAAATGACCCCTTGTTGGCTCTTATTGATGGGCCTTGGGATTCAACAGTCACGACCTACAGCCTAGAGCGACAAAACAAAGATCCGAAGGTAAGAACTTGTCTTCGAGACGATAGTTTCCAGTAGTGCCCCCCAATGAAGCCGCCTCCGCTGAGTTACGCAAAATCAACGAATCCCCGGTGCCCGGTCTTCGCGTAGTGGAGCGAGTAGTCGAAGGGGCCACGGCCACGGTGATTGCGGTCCACGGCGGACTTGATCGCGGAGGATCCTTTTCCCGCATTGCCCGTCGATTGCAGCATCTCAACTTGATTGCGTACGACCGTCGGGGTTATCAAGGATCGAGGAGTCTCGGTCCGCTCTCACTCGATGAACACGTACGAGACCTGGAGCAATTGGCCGAATACGCAAGTAAACGAGGTCCCGTTATCTACTTTGGTCACAGTTATGGGGGACTCATTTCTTTAGCGGGGGCTGTCGCACCACCTCCGCTGGTGCGCCTCGTCATCGCCTATGAGCCCGCTCTTCCATTTTCGTTTCGCCAGCATCGTCCTGAGCGCACGTTTTCAATCGATCCCGCCGAAGAAGCCGAAAGATTCTTCCGGCGCATGGTCTCTGATGCTGCATGGGAGCGACTGAGCCCCGCCGAGAAGGAATCACGTCGCCAGGACGGACCGGCGCTCCTCAACGACTTGGAAACACTCCGAGACCTGTCTTCTCTACACCTGGAAGGAATCAATGTGCCCACCGTCTACATATACGGCGACGGCGGTAATTCCTTGAATTATGAAGAAATGGCCTCGCGATTAGCTAAGCAAATCAAGGAATTTACGGTCATACACATCGATAATGCCCCTCACGGGGCTCATCTGGCAAACCCTGACCGGTTGGCCGCCATCGTGGAACAAGAATGGGAGAAGCAATGCGCGTAGGAATAACGGGTGCCTCAGGTCTCATTGGTACAGCACTGGCAGCGACCCTGCGAGATCGAGGTGACGTCGTTGTTCCTTTCGTTCGTCCAACGTCGCCCCCAAATGAAGGTCTCCAAATTCGCTGGAATCCCGAGACCCACGACGCCAATGACAGCGACATTGCGGCGGTCGGGGGCCTCGATGCGGTGGTCAACTTGGCGGGCACTGGTATTGCAGATAAGCGCTGGTCAGAGGATAGAAAAGTGGAAATTCTTCAGTCGCGGGTGAAGTCCACGGCGCTGCTAGCAAGCATTCTTCCTAGGCTGACGTCTCCCCCTCGAATTTTGGCCAGTGGTTCCGCCATTGGCTTCTATGGCTCCAAGGGCAATCAGATTGTCGACGAGAATTCGCCCGCTGGAACTGATTTCTTGGCAGATGTGTGTCGTCAGTGGGAGAAAGCTACCGAGACGCTGTCGGGCACGGGCACGGGCGTAGCGTTTCTTCGCACTGGCATCGTACAAAGTGATCGGGGTGGCGCCTTGAGACAGCAGTTGCCTTTGTTTCGCCTCGGCGTCGGAGGGCGGTTAGGTACTGGAAACCAGTGGATTAGTCCAATTTCATTGGACGACGAGATTCGGGCCATTCTTTTCATCCTTGAACACGCACACACCGGACCCTTTAATCTGGTCTGTCCAAACCCAATTCAAAACCGTGATTACACAAAAGAATTAGCCAAAGTTCTTCACCGTCCGGCGTTTTTCTCAGTACCTTCAGTAGCACTGTCCGTTCTACTTGGTAGGGAACTCGTAGAAGGAGCCGTGCTCGCGAGTCAACGAGTTGTGCCCAATCGACTCTTAGAGCTTGGCTTCTCCTTCAACCAGCGGACGAATGAAGAAATACTGACGTCAGTGCTAAAAACTCGTTAAGGCAATTTTTCGTAGAATCCCGCAATTCTGTTTGATGATATACGCCGCAAAAGTCGGTTTTGAGCGTATGAAGCATCAATTTTGCTCAATGATTTTGGCCACGAATGGACAGACGTGGATTTTTCCACGTCGATGAATTATTAGTTCATTGCTTGGAAACATGTACGCCGTGATTAAGCGGCACAGCGGGCGTAAGCCATTTTGCGAACGACTAAAGTTCCACCCCATGACCTCGTTACTGTCCGTCGAAAATTTGGAAGTGAAATTCAAACTTCGCGACGGGACCTCCACCGCGGTCGATAATTTTTCACTCACCGTCGAGTCGGGTCAGTGCGTGGGTGTCGTGGGTGAATCAGGTTGCGGGAAAACAACGACCGGTCTCGCCATTATGCGATTGCTCGCTGGCAACGGCGACATTACGAACGGAAAGATCATCCTCGATGGAAAGGACCTTGTCACTTTAAGCGAAAAGGAAATGCAGTCAGTCCGCGGCAACGCAGTCGCCCTTATTCCTCAAGATCCGTTGACGTCACTCAACCCAACCACGAGAATTGGACGCCAGGTCGCTGAGGGCTACCGCATCCACCGAGGTGCTTCGGAAGAAGAGGCCGAAAAACGAGCACTCGAAGTTTTGGAAATGGTCGAGATGCCTAGTCCCAAGGAACGACTTTCCCAATACCCGTTTGAACTCTCTGGCGGCCTACGCCAACGCGTAATGATTGCCATGGGACTCGTGTGTTCGCCCAAATTGCTTATCGCCGATGAACCGACCACTGCCCTCGATGTCACTATTCAGGCTCAAATTCTCGACATCTTCGATTCGCTACGCACGAATCTCGGCATGGGCGTTGTGCTCATCACCCATGACATGGGTGTGATCGCGGGCCGCACCGACAATGTCGTGGTCATGTATGCCGGCAAGAAAGCGGAAGAAGCCAAAACCGAGCAGCTCTTCTCCTCCATGCATCACCCCTATACCCAAGCCTTACTGGCTTCCGTGCCGAGCATTGAGTCCGCAAGCAAGTCAACGTTGCGATCAATTGCGGGGTTACCTCCTGACTTGTCGCAAGAAATTTTCGCGTGCCGTTTTGCGCCTCGTTGCGAATACGCAACTGATGAATGTCGCACCACTGATCCAGCACCAACAAAAGGTGAAAACGGCGCGGAATATTCGTGTTTTCATCCCGTAAATGGTCCTTTAAATGTGACCGCAACGAAAGAAGAGAGCCTCGGCAAGGGTGTTTTAGGTAAAGAGATTCTCCGGGTCGAAGATGTCGTGAAAGAATTTCCTATTCGTCGAGGCTTGCTTCGCCGTGTCGTCGGCAAGGTAAACGCGGTGTCGGGAGTTTCGTTCACGCTGCGCGAGGGTGAAACGTTTGGCCTCGTTGGTGAGTCCGGGTGCGGAAAAACGACGACCGGTCGCATCGTCGTAGGTCTGGAAACCTCGAACTCCGGCGTCATTTCCTTTGAGGGAGAAAACGTAACTGCGATGAAGGGTCGCGTCGCTCGCAAACGTCGTAGAGAACGTCAAATGATGTTCCAAGACCCCTATTCGTCACTCGACCCGCGCATGCGAGTAAGTGAAATTATCCGTGAGCCACTCGCCGTTCAACGAGTGGGTACGAAGGCGGAACAACTCGTACGTGTACGTGAACTTATGTTGTCGGTCGGACTCGATCCAAGTAGCGGCGTTCGCTACCCCCACGAATTCTCCGGAGGACAGCGCCAGCGAATTGGTCTGGCGCGCGCGCTCGCTCTTCGACCCAAGTTGATTGTTGCTGATGAGCCAGTCTCGGCGTTAGACGTATCGATTCAGGCCCAGATCCTTAACCTTATTAAGCAGATTCAAAAGGAAAATGGCGTCAGTTTTGTCATGGTCTCACACGACTTGGCCGTTGTGCACTACATGGCGGACAGCATTGGCGTTATGTACTTGGGAGAAATCGTCGAGATCGGTGACGCCGAGTCGGTATTTCGTGCGCCGGCCCACCCTTATACGCAGGGCCTTCTCGACGCCGTCCCAATTCCAAATCCCCTAGAAGAAAAACGTCGCCAGCGAATCAAGATAACTGGAGAGTTGCCATCGTCAGCCAACCCTCCTTCCGGATGCCGATTTCGAACTCGCTGTCCACGGGCCCAGGATGTCTGCGAGACAGCGAAGCCGCCGATGGAGTCTTTTGGCGACAACCACCAGGCTGCTTGTTATTTTCCGCTTCGCACTCCGGTCACTGTCGATAGGCGCTCCCCCGTCTAAAAGATGATTGTGGGAGGTTCGAGAACCTCACCAATCGCCGACTTTCTAAGAACCGCCTTAAGGGCAATTTTTGTTCATCGAGCCAAATTTGACGCCCGAGAACCCTTGGTTTTGATTCATTCCCCACATTTGTGATGTTTCTGGAACAAAAACTTGCCGGGGCGCTTGTTCAAAGCGAAGGACAGCGTCTACGATTCCCCCAGTCGGTAAGACGACGTTAAACGTGGTTTAAGAAAACCACCGAGGGAGGATAAGAAT
>Ga0181534_10000629_pt1 | contig 24585 bp, 23 predicted proteins | sample PEATcosm2014_Bin_37_FD_119758 | JGI IMG/M metagenome (GOLD analysis project Ga0181534, IMG submission 119758) | Peatland microbial communities from MTU Mesocosm Facility, Houghton, MI, USA - PEATcosm2014_Bin17_10_metaG | ecosystem: Environmental > Terrestrial > Soil > Wetlands > Peat | place...
CGCTTGCGCTCGATGGTGCTGTCGTAAAGGCCGATGTCCTGGCTGCCCATGAAGACGCCGTTCGACTTCCCGTCACCGTTCACATCGACGCTGCCGTTCGGAAACTGCCGGATCTGGGGCGGAATCGGCGCACCGTTCCACGCACCGAGGAATCCGTTGTAGGCGGCTGCGCTGTAACCGTTCTCGCCGTGAAAGATAACGCCATACTGGTCGAGGCTCTCGGTCGCGTTGGCACCGGAATTGGCCGCGCCCGCGGTCCCATTCCGGGTGGTATCGGAAAAATCCCCATGCACCAGCAGGCCCCAGCGACCATCGTCATTGAAGGAGACGAGACCACTGGCCTCCGGCCCCGTTTTGTCGGTGGTACTGCCCCGCTCCCCGTCGAGGGAATAGTTGTACGTGAATCCTCGCGGCAGATCCCAGGGCCGATAGGTGTGCAGATCGAGCGCACCCGAGATGCCGGTCATGGTCTGGCGCGCGGTGGGCGACTTGATGACGTCCACCTGATTGAACAGCGTCGCAGGCAGTGTGCTGAAGTCGGGTTGCTGCGAGTCGATCTGATCGGGCGTGATGAATACTTCACCGTTCATCATGGTGCCGACCTGCGGCAGGCCGCGCACGTTTACCGAGGTTCCAACGCCCGCGTCGCGGTTGATTTGCACGCCTGTGATGCGCTGAAGCGCGTCCGTGATGGTCACATCGGAAAATTGACCGATGCTCTCCGCCGAGATGCTGTCCTGGATACTTGGCGCCATCCGCTTCACTTCGATGGCGCGCATCTGCGACTCACGTACCCCGGTGACGGTGATCTCCTGCAACTCGTCGCTGCCACTCCCCGTCTTGGCTGTCTTGGGGTCGGGCGATGGGGCCGTCGGTCCGTTCTGTTGTGCGGCGTCCTGCGCGCCCGCGTTCTCCGCCCGGGCAGACGTCGCTGCGGCGGCCAGCAACGCCATGGATATCGCTACTGACAGGGGGTGCTTGCGATGTACGTTCGACACGGGCTTTTGCCTCTAGTTTGAATTTCCCCGAATCCCTCTTGGCCCATCCCTAGACCAATTCCCCGGCCTTTTATCGGCCGTAACACGCCTATTCATTCGGTCGCTTGACGAATCAATCTCGCACGATGATGGCTTTACGTCAAGTATAGGTGGCATTAACTGCGAATACGGCTATTATTGTTCGGAGAGATGACGAACAAAATGACTGCTCTGATGCCATCCGCACCGATAACCAGCGTGACCCGCCAGCTGTCGCGACGCAGCGTTTTCGAAGCGCTCCTGCACCGCAGTCCCATCTCGCGAGCGGACCTCGCCAAGGTGACTAGCCTGTCCAAACAGACGATGTCGGAAGTCATCGACGCGTTCGAGCAGCAGGGGCTGGTTCGCCCGGTGGGACGAACCAGCGGCAATGTGGGAAGAACTGCCGTGTTGTACGAATTGAGTCCGGAAGGCGGCCACGCACTTGGCATCGACTTGGGCGCCCGACGCTTGACGGTCGCGCTCACCGATATCGCAGGCAGAGTCCTCGCCGAGGCCGATGAACCCACCGACAGCCGCGGCGGTACCTGGACCCTCGACCAGATCGCCCGGCTGTCCGATCGTCTGGCGCGTGACAATCACACGCACCCGAGCCGCATTCGCTCCATCGTCATGGCCACCCCCGGGGTGGTAAACCCCAAGAGCGGGGCCATCGAGATGGCGCCCAACATCACCGGCCTGGATCATCTCAACGTCGTGGGGCTGCTCGGTGAGAAACTCGGCAGTCCCGTCGTGCTTGAAAATGACATCAATCTCGCGCTGCTGGGGGAAATCTGGCACGGCTGCGCGCAAAACGTTGGCAACGTGGCTTTCCTCGCGCTCGGCAGCGGCGTTGGACTCGGACTCTATATGAACGGCCGGCTGGTTCGCGGTGAGAACGGCGCCGCCGGTGAAATCGGCTATCTGCCGATCGGTGGCGATCCGCTGCAAGCCGAGTCCCGCCTGCAGGGCTGCCTGGAGTACCAGGTTGGCGCAACGGGCGTCGTACGACGATACCGGGAGGCCGGCGGCTCCGATGTAGATTCGGAGAGAGAGGTTTTTGAGCGCGCGCAAGCGGGCGAGGCGATTGCTTCCTACGTGGTCGACGAGACGGCGCGGCTGATTGCTCTGGCGGCCGCGGCGGTCATCGCAACAGTGGATCCGCAGCTGCTCGTGCTGGGTGGTTCGGTCGGAGCGCGTCCCGATTTTGCGGACAAAGTCGCACGGGTGCTGTTGCAGCTCGTGCCGCGGCCGGTGGAAATTCGAACGAGCACCCTCGGCAGACGAGCAGGCGTCGTGGGCGCTTTGTCCGTCGCCTTGCGCCGTCTGCATGATGAATTCTTCGGAGTCGCGGAATTCGCGGCGGCTCTTCCCCTTCCGCCGCCCGCGCGCGTCGGCGCACAGCAATGACGCGTGAAACAGCCTATTGCTTTGCGGCGGACCTGGGCGGCACGAAGCTCGCCGCAGCGATTGCCGACGGGCAGGGCCGTATCGTGGCGGAATTGACCGAGCCCACCGACCCGCGCGGCGCCGCCTACGTGGCCGAACAGATCGCCGCCTGCGCCGACAAGCTCGCGCGCACCCTTGGGATCGATGTGACGCGGGCGCGCCATGTCATGGTCGGAATTCCTGGAGCGATCGATCCCCGTACAGGCCGTGTTTCTCTGACTCCAAACATCACCGGGTTGGAAGACTTCGATGTCCTCGGATTCCTGCGCGGCCGCTTCGGGCCAGATGTTGCGATCGAAAACGACGTGAATCTCGCGATGCTGGGCGAGCATGCGCTCGGGTGCGCCAGCCGCTGCCGCAATGCGGCCTTCTTGTCGCTAGGAACGGGTGTAGGGCTTGGCCTGCTCATCGACGACAAACTGGTGCGGGGGGCGCGTGGCTCGGCGGGCGAAATCGCGGACCTGCCGATCGGGCGCGACCCGGCTTCACAGATCCCATGTGCCAGCGGCTCGTTCGAGCTCGAGGTAGGCTCACACGCCATCCTGGATCGATACCGGCGGGCGGGTGGGACCGCCGCCGCCACCGTACGTGACATTTTCAGCCTCCTCCAGCAAGGAGACGTAGTGGCGGCAACGGTCCTCGACTCGACCGCGCGCTGGGTGGCCCTCGCTGTAGCCACATTGCAATCGCTCCTCGATCTGGAGCTGATCGTGTTCGGAGGCAGCATCGGCGTGCGCCCCGAGCTGTATGAGCGGGTGCAACGGGTTCTTCCGGCTCTTTTTTCACGGCCAATTACCATCGCACCAAGCCGGCTTGGCGATCGCGCGGGGCTCATCGGGGCCGCGTGGGCCGCGGGGCAGCCGCTGCGCCAGAACCCCGAGTCCGTGCAGTGATCGCTGGGCCGCGATAACCCGGCGAATGCAAGGCCGGGACCCCCGGGCGCACGCGTAATACCCTTTCTCGCCCCTTCAACGCGATATCCAGGTAGGGTGTCCGTGCATGCACGCGAATCGTGGCAAACATCACCTCAGAGCCGTCCTAGTCGCCGTCGCCGCGCTGGCGCTCTTCGTCGCGCTCGGCGCCGCACGGGCGGCGAGCGCCGAGCCCACGCTGTTGTGGAGCGTCGGCGCGCAGCCGACACCGCAGGCGCTGGCTTTCCTGCAGGAACTTCGCCATGCGGATGCGCGGGGCCTTGACCCCGCGGACTACGGCGGGGAGCGCCTGAATGACGAGCTGACCGCGTTGAGTGCGGCACCGCCTGCCGAAGCCCGGCAGAGGGCTGCCGCGTTTGACGCGGCCCTGACCGCGGCCGGGATCCGGTTCTTGTCCGATCTGCATTACGGTCGCATCGATCCGGCGTCGGTCGGACACAATCTGGCGGTGAATCGCATCACGCTCGATGTGCCGACGACGCTTGCGCATCTGGCAACCGCGCTCGACGTTCCGGTGGCTCTCGATGCGCTCGAACCGCAGTTCCGGCACTTCGCGCTTTTGAAAAAGGCGCTGGCGCGGTATCGCCTGCTCGCGCAGGAGAGCGGGATCAACGATCTACCGCCGCTTCCGGCCCGATCGCTGAAACCCGGCGATACCTATCAGGGCGCCCCCCAACTGCAGCATTTGCTGGGCGCACTCGGCGATGCCGGCCCCGAACCCGGGTCGGCGCCGCAATCCCTGACGCCGGAGCTGTCCGCTGCGCTCAAGCATTTTCAAAGCCGCCATGGCGAGAAACCGGATGGCGTGCTCGGCGCGGCCACCTATTCGGAACTCACCCGGCCGCTCAGCGCGCGGGTGCGGCAGATCGAGCTCACCCTGGAGCGCTGGCGCTGGCTGCCCACCGAACTCGTCAGCGCCCCCATCATCGTCAATATCCCGCAATTCCGCCTGTTCGCGTTCGAGTCGACCAGCGATGCCGAGGCGAACATCCGGCAAATGGACGTGATCGTCGGCAAGGCGTTCGAAGCGACGCAAACACCGGTGTTCAGCGCGGACATGACGTATCTCATCTTCCACCCCTACTGGGAGGTGCCCCACGCGATCGCGCTCAAGGAAATCGTCCCGGGCGCGCGCAAGGATCCGAACTACCTCGAGCGCCACCAGATGGAAATCGTGCACGGCGCCGGCGATGCGGCGGTGGTCATGCCCCCGAACGCGGCGAACCTGGCCCTCGTCGCCGAAGGCACGCTGCGGGTGCGTCAGCGGCCGGGGCCGAACAATTCGCTGGGATTGGTCAAATTCATGCTGCCGAATCCCTACAACGTGTATCTGCACGGCACACCGGTGCAGGCGCTGTTTGGCGAGGCGCGGCGCGACTTCAGCCACGGCTGCGTGCGGGTGAGCGATCCGGTCGCCCTGGCGCAATACGTGTTGCGCGATTCGCCGGAATGGTCGCGCGAGCGCATCGTTGCCGCCATGAACGATGCGAACCCGCTCACCGTCGTGCTCAAGAACCGCATCCGCGTGTTCATCGTCTACGGCACGGTGCTCGCCACCGAGCAGGGACAGATCCTGTTCTTCGACGACATCTACGGCCACGATGCGCGCCTGGAACGCGCATTGCAGGCCCGCCGGGAAGGCACAAGACCCCCCTGACGGTATCATCGCGCCATGCCGATCACCTTGGACCATCTGCGCCGCTACGCCATTGCCCGTTCGCTGTTCAAGCCGACCACGCTGGCGCGCGCCATCGGCAAACTGGGCTTCGTGCAGGCCGACCCCATCCGGGCACCGGCCCGCGCGCAGGATCTGACGCTGCGCCACCGCGTCTTAGGCTATCGCGCGGGCGACCTCGAGCGCCGTTATCCGCGGATGGCGCTCGAGGAGGACTTCTTCGTCAATTACGGATTTCTACCGCGCGCCCACCACGCGCTCATGCACCCGCGCACGCCGAACGCACCCTGGAGCCGCGCGCGCGCGCGCAAGGCCGAGGCGGTGCTCGAGTTCATCCGCGCGCACCGCACCGCGCATCCGCGCGCCGTGGACGCGCATTTCGCGCACGGCAAGGTCACCAACTGGTTCGGCGGCTCCTCGAACGCCACCACCCACCTGCTCGACGAGATGCACTACCGCGGCCTCCTGCGGGTCACGCGCCGCGACCAAGGGACGCGGGTCTACGCCGCGCGCGACGCGGCGCCGCATCCCGAGGCCGCCGCGGTCCCGGCGCGGCTCGACGCCCTCATCGACATCATCGTGCAGAAATACGCGCCGCTGCCGTCCGCGAGTCTGGGCCAGCTGCTCTACCTGCTGCGCGGCGGCGTGCCGCAGTGGGCGGAGCAGCGCGCGGGCGCACTCGAGCGCGCCAAAAAGCGCCTCGCGGGCGTGCGGATCGAGGGCATCGATTGGTACTGGCCGGCCGATGAGAACCCGGCCGCGCGCCGCTGGCGGCCGCAGCGCAGCGTGCGACTGCTCACCCCGTTCGATCCGATCGTGTGGGACCGGCGCCGCTTTGCCCTGCTCTGGGGCTGGACCTATCGCTTCGAGGCGTACACGCCGGCGGGCAAGCGCAAGCTCGGCTACTACGCGCTGCCGCTGCTGTGGCACGAACAAATCATCGGTTGGGGTAATGTCAGCCTGCGCGGCGGGCACCTCGCCGCCGCCTTCGGTTACTGCGCGGGCTCGCCGGCCGAGCCCGGGTTCGACACCGCCCTCGAGCAGGAACTTGCGCGCCTGCAGGAGTTTCTCGAGCCGCGCGGGTGAAGCGCCCTCATCCGCGCCAGGTGCGAAAAGCTCCGGTGTCGAGATGCACGAAATCCGATTTTCGGTAGTAGCCGACGCCACCACGTTCGAAGCGCAGCGCGTGCTCGGCCAGCCGTGCGCAGTCGACACCGGCGAGGCGCACATCGATGGCACGCCCCTCGATGTGCAGGCTGTGGCGGGCCACGCCGCTGCTGCGCTCGTGCAGCATCGCGTTGGTTTGCGGCGAGCGGTAGCCCGAAATCACGCTGAACACCGGATCGACGCCGAGGCCCAAGGCGACGTCGTGCAGATAATCGAGCAGCGGCGGGTCGATGGCATGCTGCTCGTCATTGCGATAGTCGCGCAGCAGCACCCGAACGGCGGCGAGCGAATCCGGCACGTAGGCGCCGTCGCGAAAGAAGGTCAGATCGAGCGACTCGGGATTGTGCACGTTGCGCAGCACCAGCCGCTTGACGACCGGAGCGCCGGCCGCGGGACCGCCGGCCGCCGGTACGCCGGCCGCCGCGAGCGCGGCGCCCCGGGCCGGCAGCGCGAGCACGCCGGCCGCGGAGGCACCGGCGAGCAGACCGCCCGCCTTGAGCACGCGTCGTCGATTCCAGATCATGCGGCATCTCCGTCGCGGCGCAGCCGGCCGCGGTCGAGCGCCAGCACCGTGGCGCGTGGAAAGAAATTGAACTCCGAGGCCGACGCCCAGGTATATGCGCCCATGGCGCGCCCGACGATCAGATCGCCCACATCGAGCTTCGGCAATTCGAGCGCATCGTCGATCACATCGATGCTGTCGCAGGTCGGGCCGGCGAGCACCGAGGGCAGCATCGGCCCGGGCGGCACCAGCGCCTCGATCGGATAGACGGCGTGATCGAACATCCGGCCGCTGTAGCTGCCGTACACGCCATCGTCGAGGTAGTACCACCAGCGGCCGTCACGCAGCGCCCGGCCCATCACCGAGGCGACCGAGATGGCCGCGGGCGCCGAGATGTAGCGGCCGGGCTCGGCGATGATGCGAACCGGAAAATCGAACCCAGCCAGCGCGCTGCGGATCGGCGCGCAAAAGTCCTCGATGGGCATCGCGGGGCGCAGGTAATCGACCGGAAAACCGCCGCCGATATCGAGGGTGCGCAGCGCGTGGCCCTGCTGCCGGGCGCCCCGCATCAATTCGCGGCACACGTTGATGGCCTCGACGTGCCGATCGGGGCCGCCCGCCTGGGATCCGGCGTGAAATGAAAATCCCTCGACCTCGATGCCGAGCTGCGCGGCGAGCGCCGTCAGTTCCAGCGCCGCCTGCGGATCGCAGCCGAACTTTCGCGACAGATCCGCCACCGCATCGGCGCTGCGGAACGACACGCGGATCAGCAGCGAGACGCGCCGCCGGAATTTGACGAACTTGCGCAGTTCGTCGGGATTGTCGATGACGAACTGCTTGACGCCGAACGACAAGGCGGTGCGGATGTCGGCGTCGCGCTTGATCGGGTGGGTATGAATGCAGCGCCCGGGGTCGATGCCGAGACGGCGCACGAGTTCGACCTCGCCATTGGTCGCCAGGTCGAAACAAGCACCGGCGTCGCGCAGCGTGCCGACGAGTCCGGCGTGCGGCAGGGATTTGATCGCATAGAAAAGGTCGACCCCCGGCAGGGCCGCCGCGAGGCGCTCATATTGGGCACGCACCCGGCCCGCATCGATGAGGAACAGCGGCGAGCCGTAGCGGGCGACGAGATGGCGCACCGATTCGGGCGCAAACGGATCCTGCTGCGGGTCGAACTCCTGCTCCTCGGCGCCCGCCACGCGGCGGATCTGTGCTGCTTTCACCGCATCTCCCAAAGGATTATGTCAACTCGCGCTCAATTCGAGCGGGTCGGTGTCCGTGCCGCTGGCGCGCTGCAACCGATCGAGAATGGCCGCCCAGCGTTCATCCTGCGGCAATTCCTGCACCAGAATCTTCACGCATCCGGCCCGATCCAGGGTGCGCAAATGATTGTATAGATTATGAGCATACGTGTCGGGCTTCTTGCCGGCGTTGATCCACGTCATATAACGCGTGGTGAGCAGCGGCGGGCGCAGCGCGAGCACGGCGATCTTTTCCTGTCGCGCCACGAATTCGGCGGCACGCGCCTCCAGCTCGTCGGTGGTGACGATTTCGAGGGGCGTCGCGGGCGCGTAGTGCTGCGCCCGATCGCCCGGCACGCGCGGCACGCTGCCGCCGGTGGCGAGTTCGCCCACGATGTGTTCGATCTGCGAGCGGGTGATGAAGCCCGGGCGCAGCAGCCGGACCTCGTTGTTGAGGCACGACACGATGGTCGATTCGAGCCCGATGGGCGAATCGCCGCCATCCAGGATCATCGGCATGGCCTCGCCGAGTTCGTCGCGCACGTGCTCGGGCTTGGTCGGACTCAGCCGCCCGTAGCGGTTCGCGGACGGGGCGGCGATGCCGCCGCCGAAGGCCGTCAGCAGTTGCTGCGCGATCGGATGCGAGGGGATGCGGATGCCGATGCTGTCCTGGCCGCCGGTGACGATGTCGTTGACGTTGTCCGCCTTGGGCAGGATCAAGGTCAGCGGGCCCGGCCAGAACAAGGCGGCCAGCTGCTCGGCGTGCGGGGGCATGTCGGACACCCAGCGGTGCAGGTAGCGCGGGTCGTCCAGGTGGACGATCACGGGATGATCCGCGGGACGCCCCTTGACCTCGAAAATCTTGCGCACCGCGGCCGGGTTCGAGGCATTGGCGCCGAGTCCGTAAACCGTCTCAGTCGGGAATACCACGAGATCGCCGGCACGCAGCGTTTCGACGGCTTTCTCGATTTCAGTCTGTGTTGCCCTTACCACGGCCGCATGATATCAAATGAGCCGTTGCAGAAACTTCAAGTCGAGCCAGCGGCCGAACTTGAACCCCACCTGATGAAAATGGCCCACCTCGGTAAAGCCGAGGCCGCGATGGAGTGCGATCGAGGGCTCGTTGTCGGCATCGATGCCGCCGAGCATGACGTGCTTACGGTCGCGTGCGGCCGCCTCGAGCAATGCGAGCACCAGCGCCCGCCCCACCCCCCGGCGGCGCGAATCGGCGCGCACGTGCACGCTGTGTTCGACGCTGTGGCGGTAACAGGGCCACGCGCGAAATTCACCGAACGTGCCGAAACCGACCACACCCGATGCGTCCCGGGCCACGAGCACCGGGAAGCCGTGCGCCTGCTTGGCCTCGAACCACGCTTCGCGGTTGGCCAAATCCACCTCTTCGTCCGAATAAACGGCCGTCGTGGTGCGGATCACTTCGTTGTAGATCGCGAGAATTTCCGGCAGCTGGGCTCGCGTGGCCGCGGCCACCGCGAACGGCTCGTTCACGGCGCGTGTGCCATGGTCACATCCGGCGGATCGAGAGCGGTGCGCGTCCAGCTGCCGTCGGGCTGCCGCTCGAGCTCGTACGAGGGCCAATAATGCTTGTCGAGCTTCAAGGTGATCACGTCGACCTGACCGTTCCAGGCGATGGTTTTCAACCGCAACGAGGCGCGGTCCGGCTTGCCGCGAACCGCCTTGATGAAGGCATCGAGATCGGCCGTCGGCTGCCCATCGACCTCGGTGATGCGCCGTCCGGCATACAGTCCGTAGTGCGTCGCCGGCGAACCGTAAAAGAAAAACGACACGAACACGCCGTACGGCGCAATGCCGCGTTGCGCCGCCATGGCGCGATGCGGAGCCTGGAGGGTCGCCCCCGCCCAGATCAGCACCCGGTCGATATCCCGTCCGTTGAGCGCCACGGTCGCCATGTCGAAGCTCTTTTCCGCCCCGTCGCGCCAGACCGTGACCGAAACCTGCGGTTTTTGCACGGCCCGCTCCACTTCGCGAAATCGATTCACGACCTTGCCGTCGATCGCAAGCAACAGATCCCCCGGCTCGAGCAAGGACGCCGCCGGCGCACCGGCCACCAATCGATCGATGCCGAGCACCTGCCGGCGCTGCTGATCGTGCTCCTCGAAACGGCGCACCCACGCATCGGGCAGACCCAGTTTGCGTGCGCTCGCCAGGGACTGCACGTTGAACTCCGCCTCGAATGAATACAGCAGATGTCCGTCATCGACCGCATGGACCATTTCGGAGACCACGTCGGCCGGGATGCCGCGGTTCACCTGCTCGAGTTCGCGCTGCGTCTCGAACGCAAAGCTCGACCACAGCGCCAGCACCTCGCCCTTGTCGTTCGCGAGCACGCCGTCCAAATCGTTGGGGGCGTTGACCAGGCTGACGGCCTCGAGGTTGCTGTCGCGGAAACGCAGCGTGCGCGACAGCGGGAACGCCACCACGTCGACGCTTGCGACCTGGGTGCGCTGCGACATCATCTTCGAATCGCTGCGCTGCCCCACCACCCACACGTCGTCCCCGGGTTTCAACTCCTTGTTGAGCAGGGTGGCCGCGCGAACCGGCGTATCGCCGATCGAATGCGGGTCGTACGACACCACCGCCAGGTTGTGCAGGGGATGGATGAATTCGACCTTGCCGGGCACCTCGACGGTGCCGTTGAAGGTCAACCGAACGTCGCCCATGGCGAGCGGCACGGTGTTGCGATCGATCACCACCAGCCCGCGCTGCGCATCGACGATCAGTCCGGTCCCGTGATAGTTCTTCTCGGTCACCCCGGACACCGAGTACGGCATGTCGAAGGTGACCATGACGAGCGAAGGGGCCAGGCGGTCGATGCGCGGATCACCCGTCTTGGAGAACAGCGTGCTCGCGGGCTTCAATACCGAAGGCGCGGGGCCGGGGGCCAGATCCACGCACGGCCAGCTGCCGAGCGAGTCGTCGCGCTTGCACTTGCGCGCAGGAAACCAGCGTCGATCCATGCGGATCACCTTCAGCTGCGTCGCGCGCGGATCCTCCAGGGTGACGTAGCGCACCGGCGCCCGCTCCCCGTCGGCAAGGTCGGCCAACGCGGCCTCGAAATCGGCGAGGGTGCGCATTTTCCTGCCGTTGAAGGAATTGATCAGCGCGCCGTGCGGAATGCCGGCGCTGCCGAACACGTACCCTGGATTGGCGACATATACGCCTTCGATCGGCAGATTATAGTGCCGCGCCTGCTGGTAGGAGAGCGTGTGGACCACCGCTTCACCGAACTCGATGTACTCATCGGCGGTGATGGCGCTCAAGGACTGGACCGCGAGCGCGTGGCGCACGGTCTCGTTGCCGCGCTGAATCTCCAATTTCACCTGCTGCCCGACGTGATTGTCCAGCACGTCCTCAAGAGCGAAAAATTCAGGCACCGGCTTGCCGTCGATCGACACCAGGATGTCGCCGGGCGCGAGGATGCCGTCCGCGGCCGATCCGGGCTGAACTTCATCGACGACCAGCATGCCGGTGAGCCGCGGAAAGCTGCCGCGCATGCTCGCCTCGGTGTCCGGGTTGAGTCCGAGCCGGCGCAATTCGTCGTACGGCGTGTACTTGAAGACCGTCTCCAGGGTGCCGCGCGGTACCGGCTTGCCGGCATCGATGTATTTGAGCGCACGCGTCACCGCCGGCAGGGGCAGATAAAAGCTCGATGCCGCACCGGTCGCACCGCCGGCGTTCAGGGCCACCACACGCCCCTCGATGTCGATCACCGGCGAACCCGACGAGCCCCCGGACGTGCCCGAGGCGGCCTGGTAGTAGAACGTGTTGAAGTCGTTGTACTTGCCGTAGCCGTACTCCGGAGCTTCGCGATCCAAGCGGGCGAGCGTGCCGGCCAGGATGGAGAGCTGCTCGCCGGCATCGTTGCCGACGACGCGGATCTCGCGGCCGATGACCGCGCCCGCGGGATACAACGGCAGTTCGGCCGGCTGTATGAAGCGCAATTTCGCCGGATCGTAGTGATAGATGCCGAAGTCATGCACCGGATCGCGGTAAACCGGATACAGCTGCACTTCCTCGCGATTCTGGAACGTGGCCTGCGCAGTCACGGGCCCTGGCGTGACGACATGCCGATTGGTCAAAATGAGTCCACGCTTCGCGTCGATGACGAAGCCGGTCGCCTGCGCGCTGGTGTTCCATTCGGTGTCGAAGGCACGCGTGCTGTCGATCTGGATGGTCACAACCCCGGAAGCGATGCGCTCGAGCGTCTGCGCCCAGTTGGCGGAACTCCCGGGCGTCGCCGCCGGGACGACGACCACGGTGCCCGGATCGGCGGTGCTGGTGGCGGCGGCGCCGCCCAGGGCGTGCGCGGCGAGGAGGAGAAGCGTCAAACAAACCGGCGGTCGGAGCATGCAGATCCTGGGGTGGGCAAACGTTAAACGGGCATCTAAGGTCCGTGATCGGACAAGACCAGCAGCCAGACGGTTCCTAACAAGGCGAAACTCAGCATGACGGCCGCCGAGCCCATGTCCTTGGCCATCGCCGCCAGCGGATGGCGCTCGGTACCGGCCCGGTCGACCACCGCCTCGACGGCGCTGTTCAAAATTTCGATGACCAGTATCTGCAGCATCGGGCCGATCAACAGCGCGCGCTCGACACCCGACCGGCCGAGGATCATCCCGCACGGAACCACCACCAGCGCGAGGCACAGCTCCTGGCGAAAGGCCGCCTCCTCGCGCCAGGCGTGCTGGAAACCCTGCATTGAATAGCCGAAGGCGCGCAAAAAGCGCGTAACACCGGTGGGTTTATCTCGATCAATCATTCAAGCGGGAGACTTCCACCCCAAATCAAGCTGTTTGACGGCACGCACGTCGTCCAGGCGTCGGACCGGCATTGTATGCGGAGCGGAGCGCAGTTTCTCGGGATCGTGTTCCATTTCGCGCCGTATGGCGGTCATCGCGTCGCAAAAATGGTCCAATTCCTCCTTGCTTTCGGTTTCCGTCGGTTCGATCAGCAGGCATTCCGGCACCAGCAGCGGAAAATAGGTGGTCGGGGCGTGAAATCCGAAATCCAGCAGCCGCTTGGCGACGTCCATCGCCGTGATCTGGTAGCGCCGGTTTTCGCTCTTCAAGGTGATGATGAACTCGTGGCTGGCGCGACGCGCGGGATACGCGGCCTCGTAGCCGGCCTGCGTCAGTCGCTTCATGAGATAGTTCGCATTGAGCGCGGCAAACTCGGCCACCCGCACCATGCCCTCGCGCCCCAACATGCGCATGTAGATATACGCGCGCAGATTCACCCCCGCATTGCCCATGAAACCCGACAACCGGCCGATGGACTGCGGCAGGTCGCGTTCCGTGAGCCAGCGAAATGCGCCGCCCTCCTCACCGACCACGGGAATGGGTAGAAACGGCAGCAACCGCGGCCCGACGCCCACCGCGCCGGAACCGGGTCCGCCGCCGCCATGCGGCGTCGAGAAGGTTTTGTGCAGGTTCATGTGGATGACGTCGAATCCCATGTCGCCCGGGCGCACCTTGCCGAGGATCGCGTTCAAATTGGCGCCGTCGTAATAAAGCAGCCCGCCGGCCTCGTGCACGATGCGCGCCACCTCCTCGATCTTGTGCTCGAACACCCCGAGCGTCGAGGGGTTGGTGAGCATGATGGCGGCGGTGCGCACGCCGACCGCGGCGCGCAACGCCTCGATGTCGATGTCGCCGTTGCGGTCGCAGGGGATCTCCTTGACGATGCAGCCACACATGGCGGCGGTCGCCGGGTTGGTGCCGTGCGCCGCCTGCGGCACGATCACCTCGCAGCGATCCGCATCGTTGCGCGCGCGATGATAGGCCCGGATCATCGCCACGCCGGCGAACTCACCCTGGGCTCCGGCCATGGGCGTGAGGCTCACGCCCTGCATGCCGGTGATGTCCTTGAGCATCTCCTGCAATTCGTACATGCACGCGAGGAACCCCTGGGGTTCGGGCGCGAGCGGATGGCGGTTCAGGAATTCCGGCAGCATCGCCAGGGCATTGCAGGCCTTCGGGTTGTACTTCATGGTGCACGAACCGAGCGGATAGAAATTCGTGTCGATCGAAAAATTCATCTGCGAGAGCCGCGTGAAATGGCGCACCACCTGCAGTTCGGACACCTCCGGCAGCGGCGGCTGCACGCTGCGCAGCAGATGCGCCGGGATGGCCGACCCGGTCGATCCGGCGGCCGGCACTGCGGCATCCGGCGGGAACTGGCTCGGCGCCTGCCGGCCGGACCGGCTGAGATCGAAAATCAGCGGCTCGCGCAATTTGAGTTCCATCGGGGCTTGCATCATCGGCGCTGCTCCCGCGCCGCCGGATGGGCGGCCTGTGGTGTTCGCATGATCTCGGCCAGCGCGCCCGCATAGGCTTCGATGTCGGCCGTCGTTTTGGTTTCGGTGGCACACACGAGCAACGCGCGCGGCAGTTCGGGATACCTTGCCGCAAGATCGAGGCCGCCCGCGATGCCGCGCGCGGCGAGCGCCGCGAGCACGGGCGCGACCGGGCGATCGAGCAGCAGCACGGCTTCGTGAAATCGCGGTCCGGCGAAGGCCGGCGCGACGCCCGGAATCCGGCCGAGCGCATGCACGAGCTCCGCGGTGCGCTGCGCGCAGGCGTCGGCCACGCGCCTGAGGCCGGCCGGCCCGAGCAGCGACAGATAGATCGTCGCCGCGGTCACCATCAAGCCCTGGTTGGTGCAGATGTTCGAGGTCGCCTTGCTGCGACGGATGTGCTGTTCGCGCGCCTGCAGCGTCAGGGTGAAACCCGGCCGGCCCTCCGTGTCGGCGGTGCGCCCGACGACGCGGCCCGGCATCTGCCGCACATGCTGCAGCCGCGTGGCCATGAAGCCGAAGTAAGGCCCCCCCGAGGCGAGCGGCACGCCGAGCGGCTGACCTTCGCCGCACACGATGTCGGCGCCGCGATGACCGTCGAGCGGCACCCCCCACTCGGCCGGCGGCTTGAGCAGCGCGAGCGAGATCGGATTGACCACGCCGATCAGCAGCACCTTGTTGGCATGCGCCCAATCGGTCAGCTCGTCCACCTCCTCCAGATTGCCGAAGAAATTCGGCTGCTGCACCACGAGGGCGGCGTAATCCTGGCCGCGGCGTGCCTGCAACGCCGCGAGCGGCGTGCGGCCGTGGCGGCGGTCGAAGTCCAGCACTTCGAATTCCAGGCCCTGATTGCCGGTGATCGCCCGCGCCACCTCGAGATAGGTGCCATTGAGCGCACGCGGCACCAGGATGCGCCGGCTGCTGCCGTGGCGATTCGCACGCACCGCCATCAGGCACGCTTCGGCGAGCGCAGAGGCGCCGTCGTACATCGACGCGTTCGACACCTCCATGCCCGTGAGGGCGCACATCATCGACTGGTATTCGTAGATCAGCTGCAGCGTTCCCTGGCTCGCCTCGGCCTGATAGGGCGTATAGGCCGAGTAGAACTCGCCGCGGGTGGCGATGGCCCAAACCGCAGCGGGAATGTGATGCTCGTAGGCCCCGGCGCCGATGAAATTGAGCGGCCGGCCGTCGCGCGCCGCGCGCTCCGCCAGCAGCCGTGCGGCCTGCATTTCCCCGAGCGCCGGCGGAACTTGCGCGAGCTTCGCGCTTTTCAGATTGCGCGGAATCTCGTCGAACAACTCGTCGATGGATTGCGCACCGATGACGGCGAGCATGCGTTCGACGTCGTCGGGGGTGTGCGGGATGTAGGGCATGCGCGTGGGCTCACTCAGCCGACGTTTCGAGAAACTTGGCGTACTCGGCCGCCGTGAGCCAGGCGCCGTTCGGCGCCGCGGCGTCGAGCCGCACGCGCATCAGCCAGCCCGCGCCGTACGGGTCATGATTGAGCAGCTCGGGTTTTTGCGCCAGCTCCGGGTTGCTCGCGCTCACCTGGCCGGTGACCGGGCTGTACACGTCGGATGCGGCCTTGACCGATTCGACCACGGCGCACGCCTCGCCGGCGTTGAGCCGCCGGTCCGGCGGCGGCACCTCGACGAACACCAGATCGCCGAGAGCCTCCTGGGCGTGATGGGTGATGCCGACCTCAACCTGTCCGTCCTGCAAGTCGCGCACCCACTCGTGACTTCGCGTGTAGTGCAATTCAGCCGGTATGTGTTCACTCACTCTCGACTCTCCTGTGGCTTTTTGGATCAGTGAATCAGCGCTTTGCCATCGCGCACGAAAGGCGGCTTCACGACGCGTGCCGCATGCAGCCTGCCGCGAATGTCGATGCGCACCTGCGGGCCCGTACCCTGCGGCACGCGCGCCAGCGCAATGGCTCGATTGAGCGTGGGGGAAAAGCTGCCGCTGGTGATCTGCCCGATCACGGGTGCCGGGTGGCGGCTGCCGGGCACCGCATCCGGCGGTGCGGGGCCGCTGACCTCCTGATGGCTGCGCAGCACGCCGCGCTCTTCGAGCACCAGGCCGACGAGCGCGCGGCAGCCGTCCGCGCGAACGCGCTCGAGCGCGTCGCGGCCGATGAAGTCGCGTCCCGGTTCGAATGCCACCGTCCACGCCAGGCCCGACTCGAGCGGATGATGCTGCTCATCCATGTCGTTGCCGTACAGATTCATGCCCGCCTCGAGCCGCAGCGTGTCGCGCGCGCCGAGTCCGCACGGCGCCACGCCCTGCGCGGTGAGCGCCCGCCAGGCATCGACGGCCTCTCCGGCGGGCAGCATGATCTCGAAGCCATCCTCGCCGGTATAGCCGGTGCGCGCCAGGAACCAGGAACCGAGCGTCACGCCGCTGAAGCGCGCCAGCCGCGCCGCGCCGGGACGATCCGCCGGCGCCAGCAGCGCGAGCGTCTGGCCGACGGCGTTCGGGCCCTGCACCGCCAGCATCGCGAGTTCCGGGCGCTCGCGCACCGCCACCCCATAGGCACTTGCCTGCCCGCCGATCCAGGCGAGATCCTTGTGGCGGGTGCCGGCGTTGACGACCAGGCGGAACCAGTCGTCGGCCATGAAGTACACGATCAGATCGTCGATCACGCCGCCGGTCGGCAACAGCATGCATGAATACAGCGCCCGGCCGGGTACGGTGAGCTTGGCGACGTCGTTCGCCAGCAGTCTGCGCAGGAACTCCCGCGTCCGCGGGCCGGACAAATCGAGGATCCCCATGTGCGACACGTCAAACACGCCGGCGTTCTTGCGTACCGCGTGGTGCTCCTCGAGCTGCGAACCGAAGGCGAGCGGCATGTCCCAGCCGCCAAAATCGATGATTTTCGCGCCCTGTGAAACCAGGACGTCGTAGAGCGGCGTTCTCAGGCCCATCGCAACCTCGCTGCGAAACCGACGACAGATGCGGCCGCACGGGTTAGGTGCTTGGCCGCCCCTCTGTCCTTGGCACCTGAGAGATCGAGCGCGTCCTCCGCCGGCGCGCTGTTCCCCTTCGGTGGGTCCGTGCCGATGCGGCACGACCGCTCTCCAGAGATCGCCAGAGACTGCAGTTCATGTGCCTGAGCGTTTCCGGGCGGTTGCGCCTTCGGCGGTCCCTCGATCCCAAGGGACGCTCTCCAGACAGCTCTTCTCGCGATATCCGCATGATACACCCATCCGCGCGGCGGGAAGTTCAGCCGCCGGATTTCTTGGCCTGCCAGCCCTCCTTGACCAATTCCGCGACGATCACGTCGCGGTGATCACCCTGAATCTCGATGACGCCCTCCCGGACCGTGCCGCCCGAGCCGCAGCGCTTCTTCAACCGCCCGGCGAGTGCGGCAATGTCCGCCGCGGACAGCGGCAGTCCCGTCACCGTTGTGACCCCGCGACCCGCGCGGCCCTTGACCTCCCGGCCGACCCGGATGGCGCCGCGCACTGCGGCGCCGGGCACACCCTTCGGACAGACGCATTCGCGCACCGCCCGGCGGCAATTGGGGCACAGGGAGCCGATTCCGGTCGAATAGACGATGCGCGCGGCCATGGCTGCATTATGCCGAATTCGGCCGGCGGGGTAGAATCACGCCCATGCATGCACGTAGAAAATCCTCGGCCGTCCGCGTCGGCACGGTCACCATTGGCGGCGGCGCTCCCATCATCGTGCAGTCGATGACCAACACCGACACCGCCGATATCGAAGGCACGGTGGCGCAGGTCCGGGCACTGGCGCGCGCCGGCTCCGAGCTGGTCCGCGTGACCGTCAACAATGACGAGGCCGCCGCCGCGGTGGCCCCAATCCGCGAGCGCCTGGATGCGCTCGGCGTCCACACCCCGCTGGTCGGCGACTTTCACTTCAACGGCCACAAGCTGCTGAAGAGCCACCCGGATTGCGCGCGGGCGCTCGGCAAGCTGCGCATCAATCCCGGCAACGTGGGGCGTGGCAGCAAGCGCGACCCGCAATTCGCCGCGATGATCGAGACCGCCTGCACTTATGGCAAGCCGGTGCGCATCGGCGTGAACTGGGGCAGCCTCGATCAGGATCTGCTCACGCGCATGATGGACGAGAATTCGAAGCAGGCCACGCCGCTGCCCGCGATCGACGTGATGCGCGAGGCGATCGTCGTTTCGGCGCTCGACAGCGCGCAGCGCGCCATCGAACTCGGGCTCGGTGCGGACCAGATCGTGATCAGCGCCAAGGTGAGCGGCGTGCAGGATTTGATTGCGGTTTACCGCAATCTGGCGGCGCGCTGCAGCTACCCGCTGCACCTCGGTCTCACCGAGGCCGGCATGGGCAGCAAGGGTATCGTCGCTTCCACGGCCGCCATGGGCGTGCTGCTGCAGGAGGGCATCGGCGACACCATCCGGGTGTCGCTCACGCCCGAGCCCGGCGGCGATCGCACCCAGGAGGTCATCGTGGCGCAGGAGATCCTGCAGACCATGGGACTGCGCTCGTTCACGCCGATGGTCATCGCCTGTCCCGGCTGCGGACGCACCACCAGCACCTATTTTCAGGAGCTGGCGCAAAAAATCCAAAGCCACATCCGTCATCGGATGCCCGAGTGGCGCAAGCAGCGCTCCGGTGTCGAGGAGATGACGGTGGCGGTCATGGGCTGCGTGGTGAACGGTCCGGGCGAGAGCAAGCACGCCAACATCGGCATCAGCCTGCCCGGTACGGGCGAGCATCCGGTCGCGCCGGTCTACGAGGACGGATCGAAGACCGTGACGCTCAAGGGTGAGCGGATTGCCGAGGAGTTCCAGGAACTCGTCGAGCGCTACATCGAGCGCACCTACCGCAGAATCTCTCCATGAGCACACTCACCGAGCGCAAGTGCGCACCCTGCGAAGGCGGCGTGTTGCCGCTCGACCTGCGCCAGGCTCAGGAGCTGCACGCCCAACTGCATGCCGACTGGCAGATTGCCGCCGATGCGAAGAGTTTGCGGCGCGCGCTCAAGTTCCGGGACTTCTACCGCACGATGGATTTCGTCAACGCGCTCGCGCACATCGCCAACGTCGAAGACCATCACCCCGACCTCGAAGTCGGCTACAGCTATTGCAATGTGACCTTCACCACCCATTCCATCGGCGGACTTTCGCACAACGATTTCATTTGTGCGGCCAAACTCGACCGTCTTTGAGAAAGGCGGGCAGATCGCCGGCGAGCCCGAGGGCGCGCCGCGCCAGGCCGCGCTTGAGCAGGGGCAGCCGGCCCACCGCACCGAGTCCCGCGACGCGCAGCCGCGCCAGTGCCGGATTCCCGTTCGCGAACAGCCGCTCCAATCCGTCGAACGCGGTCGCCGCCAATAGATTCTCGCTTTTTCGCCACCGCTCGTAGCGGCGCAGCAGCCGATGATCGCCGAGCAGTTGCGGTTCCGCGGCGGTGCCGAGCACTTCGACGAGCGCGGCGCAGTCGAGCAGGCCGAGATTCATTCCCTGGCCGGCGAGCGGATGCACGGCGTGCGCGGCGTCCCCGAGCAGCACGGCGCGCGGCCGCACGTAGTCGAGCGCATACTGCAGCTTGAGCGGGAAACCCGCCACCGGTGTGGTCAGCTCGACCCCGCCCAGCACATCGCCGCTCGCCTGATGCAGGGCGCGCGCAAAGGCCTCCGGGTCGAGCGCGCGCAGGTGTTCGGCTTCGCTGCGTGCGACGCTCCACACGATCGAGGAGCGCCCGTCGGGGAGCGGCAGGAAGGCCAGCGGACCCGAGCGCAAGAATCTTTGCCACGCGGTGTCGCGATGCGGTTTGGATGTGCGCACGTGGGCCACCAGCGCGTCCTGGTCATAGGCGTGGCCGGCGGTCTCAATGCCGAGCAGTGCACGGGTGGCCGACTGGGCGCCGTCGGCCGCGATCAGCAGACGGCCGGCCAGATCGCGGCCATCGGTCAGCCGCAGCCGCACCTCCGTATCGCGCACCTCGAGCGCCTGCACGGTCGACTCGATGAGCACGGCACCGGCGGCAACCGCCGCGTGCTGGCAGTGTTCCTGCAGGGCGCGGCCCTCGACGATGAAGCCGAGATTTGGTTCGCCGAGTTCGGCGCAATCGAAGGTGAGCGAGTCCTGCGCCTGCGGCGCGCCTTCCCCCTCCCACACGCACATGCGCTCGTAGGGATGGACGCGCCCCGGCGGCAGACGCTGCCAGATCGCGGCGAGTTCGAGCAGACGCTGCGATGCGCGGCTCAAGGCAAAGACGCGTAAATCCCAGTCCGCGGCGCCGGCCGCCGACGGCGGCGGCGCGATGCGATCGGCCAGGATCGCGATTCTGCCCGGCTTGCAGAGCTTGCGCGCCAGGGCCAGGCTCGCCATCACGGAGCCGACCACGCCCGCGCCGACGATCACGATGTCGAAGTCGCGGCTCATGTTCGAGCGCTGCCGCGCGCGAGCGCCACGCCGCGTGCCAGCTTGGAAATCCGCCCGGCGGCGCCCGTGCTCAGCGACGACAGCGCCGCCTTGGCCGGCGGCAGCAGATCGAACGCGAGCAGTGCCGCATTGCGCACTCCCTGGATGGGACCCCATGGGCTCGAAAATACCCGTACCAGCCCGTCGGTGAACGCGATGATGCCGCGCCGGTCCGCGGCGCGCCACGCGTCATACGCGGCCAATAACCCAGCGTCGCCGCAATCCGCGCCCGCACGCTCGGCGATCAGCTCGGCGAGGCTCGCCACGTCGCGCAGGCCCAGGTTGAATCCCATGCCGGCCACCGGGTGCAGCCCCTGCGCGGCATTGCCGACGATGACGCAGCGTGCGGCACTCGTCTGGCGCGCGCGGCTCAACATCAGGGGATACGGGACGCGCCGCCCCGCCTGCAGGAAACGGCCCAGGCGAAAGCCGAACCGGCGCTGCACTTCGGCCAGGAACTCCGCATCCGACCAGCCCATCGCGGTCTCGGCGAGCGCCTTGGTCAGGGTCAACACCAGCGTGCATCGTCCGTCGGCGAGCGGCAACAAGGCCAGCGGCCCGGTCGGTGTGAATCGCTCGTACGCCACATGCTCGTGAAACCGGCGCGGCAGCACGCTGGTGATCACGGCGGTCTGCTCATAATCGCGCACCTCGGTGGTGATCCCGAAGGCGGCGCGCACGGCCGATTGCACGCCGTCCGCCGCGACCACCAACCTGGCCGCAATCGATTGACCGGGACCATCCGCCGCGGTGAGTTCGAGCGTCACCGAGTCTGAACCGGGGATGACCGCGGACACCTGCGCCGGACAATAGGCCCGCACGTCGGCGCACGCCCCCAGACGCGACCACAGGGCAGCGCCGAGCGCGCGGTTCGCGACCACGTAGCCGAGCGCGTCGAGACCCTGCTCGGCGGCCGCGATGCGGGCGAAACCGAAGTGCCCCTGGTCGGATACGTGGATCTTGGCGATCGGCGTGGCCGCGGGCGCGACGGCGCCCCACACCCCCAGGGTCTCGAGAATGCGCCGGCTGCCGTTCGACAGCGCCGTCGTGCGCTCATCGAAGCTCGGTTGCGACGCGGAGTCGTGCGCCGCGCTCTCGATCAGCGCGATGCGCAGGCCGAGCCCCTGCAGCGCCACAGCCAGGCTGGCGCCGACCATGCCGCCGCCGACGATGGCGATGTCGAATACTTCGCTCATGCCGCCTGCACCAGCCGCTCGATCTCATCCGGTGTGCGTTCCAACGCCTGCGTGAGCACCTCCGGAGCGTCGTGCGTCACCAGCACATCATCCTCGATGCGAATACCGATGTTCCAGAATGCCTTCGGCACCCCGGGCGCCGGACGGATGTAGATGCCGGGCTCGACGGTCAATGCCATGCCGGCTTCGAGCACGCGCCACTCGCCGCCGACCCGATAGTCGCCGACGTCGTGCACGTCGATGCCGAGCCAGTGGCCGGTCCGGTGGCCGAAGAAGGGCAGATAGGCCTGGGTCTTGATGAGGCGCGCTAGCGAACCCTTGAGCAGCCCCAAACGGATCAGTCCCTGCGTGACCGCCCGCACGGCGGCCTCGTGCGGCTGATTCCAGTGGTTGCCGGGACGGACTTTGTCGATGGCGGCCGCCTGCGCCTCGAGGACCACCTCGTAAACCGCCCGCTGCACGTCGGAAAAGCGCCCGTTCACCGGAAAGGTGCGGGTGATGTCCGAAGCGTAGTAGTCGTGCTCGCACCCCGCGTCGAGCAGCAGGAGATCTCCCTCGCACAGCCGCCGATCGTTGTCGCGGTAGTGCATGACGCAGGCATTGGCGCCGCTGCCGACGATCGGGTGATAGGACATGTCGGCATTGTGCGAGCGGAATTCATGCACGACTTCCGCCATGACCTCGTACTCCATGCGTCCCGGCCGTGCGAAGCGCATGGCACGCCGATGGGCGCCGACCGCGATCTGCGCAGCGCGGCGCAGGTTCGCCTGTTCGGCGCGGCTCTTGTACAGGCGCATGTCGTCGAGCACGTGACCCAATGCGACGAATTCGTGCGGCGTGGCGCCGCCGGGCGCACGAGGGTCCAGACGCGCATGCGCCCGCATGCCGTTGACCCAGCCGAGCATGCGCGGATCGAAATCGGGATGCGCGCCCATGGAGTAGAAGATGCGCGAGCGCTGCTCCATGAGACCCGGCAGGATCTCGTCGATGTCGGCGATGGGGAAGGCATCGTCCGCACCGTACTGCCCGACCGCCCCTTCGGTGCCGGCCCGCGGGCCGTCCCACGACTCGCGCAGCGCATCGTGCTCGCGCACGAACAGCAGATACTCGGCGTGGGAACGTCCCGGCACCAGCACCGCCACGGCTTCGGGCTCGGGAAAGCCGCACAGATAATGGAATTGACTGTCCTGCCGGTAGGCGTACTCGATGTCGCCGTTGCGATGGCGCACCGGCGCGGCGGGCAGCACGGCAATCGCGTCCTTGCCGATCATGCGCATGAATTGCCGGCGGCGGCGCGCGAACTCCTTGCGGTCCACGGCGCCGCTCAGTGCAGCCGCGGCTGGGCAACCGGGTAGGCTTGGCGGCGCAGGGGCAGGAGTTCCTCGAACACCACCTGCGCCCCCACCCGGATGAATTCAACGAGTTCGGTGTATGCCTGTTCGTTCGCCTCGTCCGCATCGGCGTCATCACCCGTGGCGCGGGAGATTTCGGTGAAGTCGCGTACGATTTCGCCGACATCGCCGTTGAGAGCGTCCAGATCGGATATTTGTCCGGTGCCGAGTCCGTAGAGAAATCCGGTGCACCAGAGGGCCAATGCATTCGCCCGGCCGTTGAGCGGCTGCTCGTCATCCGGCAACAGGGGTTCGAACTCCATCCCTTGTTCGCCGAACGAGGTGGCGGTCTCGGCGAACACCCGCTCGAGCATCGCCGCCGATTCGGGCGCCAGCGAGGCGCCGTCCGGCAGGATTTCGTTGACCCAATCCTGCATCTTGTAGGGCGACATGGAGCAAAGCGCGCCGCACAACGAGCCGTGGGCCTCGGCGGCATCGGCCAGGCTGCCGGCCGCGGCGAGCACGTCCTCGAAGTCCTTGAATCGGATATCAGCCATCATGGTGGTCGGAATAATACCGCTTACGCCGGCTTTGGGCGATCGAGCGGGCCCCTTTGCATTGCGGAATGCAGCGCTCTATATTGACGCCCTATGAACGACGGCAATCCCAAATCGGCGGTGGATCTCGAATTGAAGCGGCTCGAGAAGCGTCTCGAGGACCTCATCGTGACCGTCGGCCAGATCAAGGAGGAAAACCGCGCCCTGCGGCAGCGGCAGGAGACCCTCACCTCCGAGCGCGCGAATCTGCTGCAGAAAAATGAACAGGTGCGGGCGCGGGTCGAGGCGATGATCGGGCGCCTCAAATCCATGGAACAGGCGTGAGCGGCGACGGCCAGGCGCGGGTCAGCGTGCGGATACTCGAAAAGGAGTATCACATCACCTGTCCGATCGAGGAGCGCTCGGACCTGCTCGATTCCGCCGAATTCCTCAACGCAAAGATGCGCGAGATCCGCGACAGCGGGAAAGTGGTTGGCTTGGACCGCATTGCCGTGATTGCCGCGCTCAACATGGCGAACGAATTGCTTCGATTCCGCAAGCGTGACACCCATCTCGATTCGGACGTCGGCGGCCGCTTGCGTATCCTGCGCGAGCGCGTAGAGTCGGCTTTGGAGAAGGGTCAGCAGCTCGAGCTGTGAGCCCTTGTCGAGACGATTTAATTTGGCGCTGCCTGCGGTGTTCGATGCGGATCGGGTTACCTCCTGACCCTAATTTGTAAACCCCAGGGGCCATTGCTTGCTGGCAACATTGTGCAAGTCCG
>Ga0181534_10000630_pt1 | contig 24582 bp, 23 predicted proteins | sample PEATcosm2014_Bin_37_FD_119758 | JGI IMG/M metagenome (GOLD analysis project Ga0181534, IMG submission 119758) | Peatland microbial communities from MTU Mesocosm Facility, Houghton, MI, USA - PEATcosm2014_Bin17_10_metaG | ecosystem: Environmental > Terrestrial > Soil > Wetlands > Peat | place...
GAAGCCGCGCGGCAAAATGTTCCGTTCCTCGGCGAAGTGCCGATCTTCACCGAAATCCGCGAAGGCGGCGACCGGGGAATGCCGATTGTGGTTTCCACGCCGAATCATCCGGCGGGCAAGGCGTTCATTCAGATTGCGGAAACGCTGCGGAAAAATCTAAAATAATTTTTAGCCACAGATGAAACGCAGATTGAACACGGATAAAAAAGATTTTGCGTTTACTTTGGTTGAACTGCTGGTGGTCATTGCCATCGTCGCAATTCTCGCCGCGCTTTTGCTTCCGGCAATTTCTCAATCGAAACGAAGAGCGCAGCAAATTCAATGCGTCGGCAACCTGCATCAATTGGGTGTCGGCTTGCAGACGTTCCTTTCAAACAATCAAGGTTATCCTTCGGCTTTTCAAAATACGAATGACGACTATCCCGGAAGTTGGATTGACCAATTAGAACGCGGTGGACTCGGGATTTCACATCCTGAAACAAATTTTTATGTGAAAGGCGTCTGGCTCTGTCCGTCAGCTCAATGGCATATCCATTTGCCTGCTGATAGTATTACTTCCTACGGCTATAATGCTTTTGGTGTTCTTCCCATCGGAAATCTGACTAATACGCCAGGTCTTTTAGGTCACCGTGTTCTAAATTTTGGATTTGCTTCAATCGCCGAATCTGAAGTAGTAGCTCCAAGTGACATGATGGCGATTGCTGATGGTTTTACGGGTGGAATTTATTTCATGCGTCCGTCCAGCTTGAATGATTTATTAAGATACGGAAATACTCTTACGCGTCATCAAGGCAAAGCCAACGTGGTCTTTTGCGACGGCCACGTCGAATCGCCGACGCTGCCATTTCTTTTTGCCGACACCAGCGACGCCGCCTTGTCCCGCTGGAACCGCGACCACCAGCCGCACCGCGAAAAACTTTCGCCATGATTGGAGATCGCTGTTCGTTGTATCGTCCGGCAATCTTCCGATGCAACGATTTCTTCCACGCCTTCATTGATGGCTGTTTCCCCGATTTTTCCCGCTTAACAATTCTTTCAACTTCGCCACATCGCCCGTCGGCGGCTGGCACGCGCTGCCCGTGCAAAGATACACAACCGCGCCATTTTTCGCGGGCAGAGTCCCGGCAAATTCCCCGACCGCGCCGGCGTTGCCAGAAATGATCTTGTTCGGTAGATAAACCGAATGTGCCGTGCGCAGCAGTTCTTGAAAATCGGCGGCATCCGGGTCTCCGGTGATGACGATGCGCTGCGGTTCCTCCAGCGAAAAATCCAGCGCGTGCAGCATGAACGGCATCGCCTGGGGAAAATTTTGAAAGCGATGCGCGAACAGGTGCAAAGTTTTTTCGGCGGCCTCCGCGATTTTTTTTTGTCCGGTGATGGCGCCAAGTTTCAGCAGCGACAAGGTGGCGACGGAATTTCCCGACGGCTCCGCGCCGTCGTAATCGTCCTTCACGCGCAGGATTAAATCTGTGGAACCGGCGGTGCTTTGCCAGAACCCGCCGGTTTCCGCGTCGTAAAATTTTGCGAGCATGGTGTCCGCCAGTTCAATTGCGAAATCCAGATGCCTCGGCACGAGCGTCGCTTCATACAAATCAACCACGCCGGACAAAAGAAAAGCATAGGCTTCGAGCAGTTGCACGCTGTTGCGTTCGCCGTCGCGCCAGCGGTGGAAAAGCATTTTGGATTTTTCGTCCCACAATTTTCCCCGGATGAATTGCAGATTTTTCTCCGCCGCCGCGCGGTATTTTTCCTCGTCCAAAACGGCGGATGCCCGCGCAAACGCGCCGAGCATCAGGCCGTTCCATGACGCGAGGATTTTGTCGTCGAGATGCGGGCGGATCCGCTTCGCGCGAACGCCGGACATATTCTTTTTTGCGGAGGCGAGCAGCGGCAGGTCTTCAGCAGCGACATTCGGATTCACGACGCTCAAAACATTATGCCCGGCCAGCGGCTGCGGATGGCTGTGGTCCGTGAAATTTCCCTCCGCCGTGATGCCAAAGTATTTTGCGGCCACGTTGAATTCGTCCACGGTCAGCAGCCGGGAAAGTTCATCCTTCGTCCAGCAGTAAAATTTCCCCTCGTGGCCTTCGCTGTCGGCGTCCTCGGCGGAAAAAAATCCGCCGCCGGGATGCGTCATGTCGCGCAAAACGTAATCCAAAATGTCGCGGACGACTTCCGCGTGCCGCGCGTCGCCGCTCACGAGAAATGCGTCGAGATAAAGCTGCGCGAGCTGCGCATTGTCGTAGAGCATTTTCTCAAAATGCGGCACGAGCCATTCGGCATCCACGGCGTAGCGCGCGAAGCCGCCGCCAAGCTGGTCGTGGATTCCGCCGCCAGCCATTTGGTCGCAGGTGAACAAAACCATCTTTGCGGCTTCGGGGTCGCCAAATCGTTTCGCGGCACGCAGCACGAACGACGGAATGCCGGGCTGCGGAAATTTCGGAGCGCCGCCGAAGCCGCCGTGGATTGGATCGTGGCCCGCTTTGAAAATTTCCGCCGCGTTTTTCATAACGTCCGCCGCCAGCGATGGGTTTGTTTCGGCGGAATTGGCCGTCGCGGTTTCAAGCCGCGTGTGAATTTCATCGGCGGATGCTGCAATTTCTTCGCGTCGTTCCGACCAGAGTGACGAAATTTGCTGGAGCAATTGCAGAAAACTTGGCCGGCCATAACGCGCGTCCGGCGGAAAATAGGTGCCGCCAAAAAACGGCTTCCGTTCCGGTGTAAGGAAAACATTCAGCGGCCAGCCGCCGGCACCGGTCGTGGACTGCACGAAGGTCATGTAAATTTTGTCCACGTCGGGACGCTCCTCGCGGTCCACCTTGATGCTGACAAAATGCTCGTTCAAGAACGCGCCAATCTTCTCATCCTCGAAACTTTCGCGTTCCATGACATGGCACCAGTGGCAGGTCGAATAGCCGATGCTCAATAGGATCGGCTTGTTTTCAGCGCGTGCCTTCGCAAACGCCTCGTCGTTCCATGCGAACCAGTCCACGGGATTGTGCGCGTGCTGCAAAAGGTAGGGCGATTTTTCCTTCGCGAGAAGGTTCGTGTGTTTGGCGGTCACAAGGCAGGATTAACAGAATTTTTCAGGATTAAAAACGGCAAAAAAGCTTCATCCCTCGCGCCGCCGCTTGATTTTTCATTTCTGCTTTCAGTTAGCCGTGGTCGCGGAAAATTTGCAGGCCCGGTTTCTCCACGCCCGCGTCCTTGAACTTGATGCCGCGATCCTCCATTTGTTTGAGGAATGAAACATCGGCGCCGAAGGCGTAGTCGGAATGTTCCTGCGCGAGCAGCCGTCCGGGAATCCAAACGCACACCGCCAGCAGCAGTGCGGCGGCAAATCGGGCGCAGGTTGAAGGAAAGATTTTGATTTTCATGGTTGCTGGGAAAAGTTTCAACGCGCCTCCCGACGGTTGCAAGCGATAAATCGCCTCAATAGATCATGGGACGCGAGGTGACGACGGCATATTGACATTTAAAGCAACCCGCGCCAGATTGCGTGTTGTAACATAGAGGTGAATTATGAAAACAAATCACATGAAAAAATTGCTTTCCGTCATGGTGGTTGCCGGTCTGGCTTTGCCGGCGGCAACGCTGCTGGCGCAGTCCGCCGCAGACACCACCACACAGTCCGCATCCGTTGCGTCCGCTCCGCAGTTGTCTTACGTTGCGTCTCAAATCCTGCGCCTCGCACAGGCCAAGGTCGGCGACGACACGATCATCGCCTTCATCAAAAATTCCGGCAACAGCTATCCGCTGGACGCCAGCCAGATCATTTATCTCCGGCAGCAAGGAATTTCCAATGACATCATCAGCGCGATGCTGAACCAGCCCAAACCGGCGGTGGCCGCCGCACCCGCAGTCTCCACGCCGCAAACGTCCGATTCAACCATCACCACCGCAGCTGGCACGACCATCACCACCCCGAACGGTTCCACCGCCACGGTCGCCCCCACCGTGACCTATGTTCAGACCGTGCCGGCGACGAGCTATTATTACCAGCCATACTATTATCCGGATTATGCTTGGTATCCGCCGGTGGTGCTTTCCTTCGGCTGGCATGTCGGCGGATTCCATGGCGGCTGGCGTCGTTGAAAAAATCTTCGCGCTTCAAGCGCCGTGCATCGTTTGAATCGGGACATTGGACTGCGATGTCCCCGGATTTTTTTTCATGTCAGATGGACGCGGGTTGCAATACCTTTTTCCCATGTTGTCGGAAAAACCGTGGCGGGTTGAGGTCGTGATGCAGTTCATCGCGGCGCAACTCGCCTGCCTGTGCCTCGGCATCGTCGCCGTCAGCGTCTTGCACCGGCTTGGCATCAGCGGCTTCAAGGACGAGGAGGGCTTCGGCACCATCCTGGTCGCCACGCTTTCCTTTCAAGGCGCATCGTGGCTGCTGATTTTATGGTTCCTGCGGCAGCATCAAACCGGCTGGCGCGAGGCGCTTGGTTTTCGCGGGCCAAAAATAGAAAGCGTCCCGCACCTGGTTTATGGATTTGCCGTCGTGTTCGTGGTCGTGTTGCTGTTGCAGGACGCGTCCATGTGGACGCTCACAAAACTCGGCTGGCCGCCGGAAGACGAGGCCGCCGTGAAGCTGCTGTCGGACGCGAAATCGTGGTGGACGAGCGCCTATCTCGGCGTGTTCGCGGTCGTTATAGCGCCGGTCGCGGAGGAGTTTTTTTTTCGCGGGATGCTGTTTCCGTTTGTCAAGCGGATTGGTTTTCCCGGCCTCGCGTGGTTCGGCGTGAGCGGACTGTTTGCATTGATCCATGCCGACGCCGCGACCTTTGTGCCGCTGTTCGTGTTCGCGCTTGCGCTGACGTGGCTTTATGAAAAAACGGACAACCTGCTTGCGCCCATCACCGCGCACGCGCTGTTCAATGCCGGGAACCTGGTTTTGCTCTGGGCGGGCGACGCATTCAGCCGGACGCTTCCGCCGCAACAATGAACGAATTTGAACTCATCGCGCGACTGACGAAATCGCTGCCGGCGAATAAAAGTGTCGTGTCTGGCGCGGGTGACGACTGCGCCATTTTGGATTTGGGCATGCCGGATATATTAATTCTGTTCAAGACGGATGCGATTGTCGAAGGCGCTCATTTTACGAAGGAAACGCCGCCGGAAAAAATCGGGCGCAAGGCGCTCGCGCGCTGCTTGAGCGACATTGCGGCAATGGCCGGAACGCCGACCGCCGCGCTCGTGACAATTGCGCTGCCGGAAAATTTTGACACGGATTTCATCTCCAAAATTTATGACGGAATGAACGCTTTGGCGCGCAAACATGGCGTCGCGATTGTCGGCGGCGAAACGACGACGAATCCCGGACGCATTTTGATTTCGATTGCGCTGCTCGGAACCGTTCCGCGCGGAAAGCAGATTTTGCGTTCCGGGGCGAAAACCGGCGACGCGATTTTTGTCACGGGCGAACTCGGCGGTTCGCTCTCGGAAAAGCACCTGGATTTTGAGCCGCGACTGGGCGAGGCGCGCTGGCTGTCGGAACATTTTTCCATCCACGCGATGATTGATTTGAGCGACGGGCTGGCCGGAGATTTGCCGCACATCTTGAAAGCCGGCGGGGTCGGCGCGGAGATTTTGAAATCGGCGGTGCCGGTTTCGCGCGCGGCAAAATTGCGGGCCAAAGGCGGTTCGTCGGCGAAACCGCCGTTCGCCGCCGCGCTGACGGACGGCGAGGATTTTGAACTGCTGTTCACGGTTGCCGGCCAAGACGCGGTGAAATTGCTGGACGCGTGGAAGAAACAATTTCCGAAATTGAAATTGAGCTGCATCGGAAAAATCGTCACGGGCGAAGGAATTTTAATCCGCGACAAGATCGGCTCGCACAAACTCAACGCGCATGGCTACGTTCATTTCGCATAGTCCGGCGGAAACGGAATCGCTCGGCGAAAAATTTGGCCGCGAAGCGCAAACCGGATTTGTTTTTGCGCTGACCGGCGATCTCGGCGCGGGCAAGACGCAGTTTGTGAAAGGCCTCGCGCGCGGGCTGGGAATTTCCGCGCGCGTTCATTCACCGACTTTTACCTTGGTAAACGAATACGGCGGCGGGCGGTTGAAATTGTTTCACCTGGACTTATACCGGCTGGAAACGCGGGAACAGATTTCATCGGCGGGCATCGGGGAATATTTGCAGCCGGATGGCGTGGCGGTGATTGAATGGGCGGAAAGGCTGGAAGATGGAAGATGGAAGATGGAAGATGGGAAAATCAAAAAAGTGAAAATTGAAATTCTGGACGAATCTGGACGGAAAATTATTTATGACGATTCTGGCGCTTGAATTTTCATCGCCGCAGCGGAGCGTGGCTTTGGCGCGCGGCGGAATTGTCCTGGCCGAGGCCGTCGAGGCCGGCGGGCGCAACACGGCGGCGTTCGGCATGATTGAAAAAGTCCTGGCGGAGGCGAAAATTGGGCGCGCGGAAATTGATGTGATTGCCATCGGGCTTGGTCCGGGTTCCTACACGGGCGTCCGCGCGGCGATTTCCATCGCGCAGGGCTGGCAACTGGCTCGGGAAGTAAAATTGCTCGGCGTGGGCAGCGTGGCGGCAATCGCGGCGCAGGCGCAGGCGGAGAAAATCTTTGGCCGCGTGAGCGTGGCGGTGGACGCGCAGCGGAATGAATTTTATCTGGCGACGTTTGAAATTTCAGCGGACGGCGTGAAGGAAATTGAGCCTTTGAAAATTGTGGCTCTGGCTGAAATTAGAATGCGCGCGGCTGCGAACGAAATTTTAATCGGGCCGGAAGTGATGAAATGGTTTCCGAATGGCCGCACGATTTTTCCGCGCGGGGCGATGCTGGCAAAGCTCGCTGCTGGAAGGAGCGATTTTATGGCTGGGGAAAAACTGGAGCCGGTTTATTTGCGGGAAACGAATTTTATGAAGTCGCCGCCGCGCGCGGTTGCGGCGCAGTGACCGATTGGATTTCAGTGCTATCTGCCTGATTTTGGGCATGGTTGTCAATTTATAAGACAGCTTGAACTTGGGAATACGGTTGCAATTATGGCACATTGTATGCTAGACTATTGTCCAGTTGGTAAGAAATGTAAGAAATTTTAACGGTTGAAAGTCTATGCTGGTTCGTTGCAAAAAAATTGGGGGAAATGGAGTGCGCGCAGCCTGTGCCGCGATGACGCTGGTTGAAGTTCTGGTCTCCGTTGTTGTCCTGGCATTGGTCATCGGTGGCGTCCTTAACGGTTATGTGCAGGCCAACCGCATCTCCGAATGGAGTTCCCTGTCGTTGGCCGCGCAGTCGCTGGCGCAGCAGGGCATGGAGCAGGCGCGTGCCGCGCAATGGAACTCGCAGCAGTTTCCCACGCCCACCAATTCGGGGACGGGCGATCAATTGTTCGTGTCCAATTATGTCGGCGCCACCTGGAGCACCAATCATTCGGGGGCGGATTATGCGTTGGACGTGCCGGCCACGGGCGCGCCATTTTACGCCACGAACTACATCACGATCACAACCGTTCAAGTCAGCCCGCCGCTGCGGATGATCCGTTCGGACTGCGTGTGGTCGTTTTCACAATACAACCTCATGGTCGGCACCAACACGACTTACAAGTATTTCACCAACACCGTGGTCAGTTACCGCGCGCCTGATCAATGAAACTTTCACCGGACATTTGCCGTATGCGCAGGGCGGGTTTCACGCTGCCGGAGATTCTCATTGCGATGACGATTTTCACCGTGCTCATCGGCGCGGTCGTCGCGCTCCAGCTTTTTGGGGTGAGGATTTACCAGCTTGCGGCCACCAAGCTGACGGCCACGCGCGACGCGCGCAATTCGATGAACTTCATCCGGGAACAGATCCGCGAGGCGAAATCAATTTATATCGGAACCTATTCCGGCACTTTTTCCGGCTCGGCCACAACCGGCAGCGCTACATTTACACAAATTGTCAACACCAACCAGGTCGGCAGCGCCCTGCTGCTTTTCGCGACCTCGGCCGAGACCTACGGCTCGATTTTCTACCAGAATCCGACGACAACAAATCTTTGCAGCGTCTTGATCACCAACGCCACCACCAGCACGAACGGGATCACCTCGGGCACAATCATGAATCTTACCACCAACGCCCTGTTCGTGACCAACACGTTTGTTTTTCAGGCCGAGGATTATCAGGGCAACATCCTGAGGAACAATCAAAACGACCGCATCATCCATGTGACACTGCAATTTTCCGAGCTGGAATATCCCGTGGCCGGCATCGGCGCCGGCGCCATGTATGACTACTACGAGCTGCATACGCGGGCGATCCGGCGGACGCTTGATTGAATGACGCATCATGAAAATCGCACTTAAACCAGCGCGGCCGACCAGGGAAGGTTATGCCTATTTGATCACCATGATGTTTCTCGGCATTGCCATTCTGACCCTGGCCGATTTGTGGCGTTGGACGGAAAACAGCGCCGCGCTTAGCCAGCGCAACATCACCTTCAACCAGTCCACTGACGCCGCCGAGGCCGCCACGGAAAAAGTCTTCACGCTGATGGATCGTGATTTCCTTTACGGCAGCCTCAACACCAGCAGTTACTACTGCACAAACATCCCCGACGTCAGCAACACCAACCTCTGGCCGGTTCAATACACCTTCAGCGACACCAGCGGCAACAACAACCGGATTTACGTCGGCATGGCTCAGACAGCCGTTTTCGAGCCTTTGAACGCGCAGTATGCCGGACTGAACGGCATTTCGATTGATTGCACGAACATCGCCATTGCCACGCCGCGCAACCTGCTTTACAACGTGCCAGCCACTGTCCAGCAGACTTTTCAGGCGGCCATCATCCCGGTCTTTCAATTCGCCATCTTTTACAATCTGAACCTCGAGATTTGTCCCGGCAGCGCCATGAACATTTTAGGCCCTGTCTTCTGCAACCAAAACATTTGGGAAGGGTCGCAAAACACCACGTTTTCATCAACGGTCTCCGCCGTCGGCACCAATGACACCACCCAGCTCAACCCTTTTTGCGCCAACTACCAGCCGCAGGGCGGCAACCCCACCTTCCTGATTTCGGGCCAGCCGTCCGACAACAACAACGCGCTGGTCCTGCCGATTGGCGGCAGCACCAACACCAACCCCACAAATGTCGAAGCCATCCTCAACCTGCCTCCGTCAAACCTGAGTGTGCCTGCCGACATCGGATATCTGGACACCAATCAAATCTACCTTTACAACGCCAGCGACATCATCATCTCGAATGCCGCCACCGGACTTGCCAGTTCTTCGCCCAGCGGCACCAGCAGCATCGTAGTTTTCTTCGACGACAAGCAGGAGACTCCCCGGTTGCACCAGCTCACGAATGATTATTACCGGCTGAAAGTTCCGATTGCCGGCACCATATTCACCACAAATTTCGTCTGGCCGGCTTCATATGCCTGAGGCCCTGGCGTAGGCCAATCGAATCGTTGCGCCACGAATGTTTTATACGCCGGCTGGTCGTTTGCGACCAATGTCTCCTTTTACGATTACCGCGAAAGCGCCACGGTGCAGGCCGTCCAGATTGATGTCGCACAGTTCGACAATTGGGTGACAAATCAGGTCGCGACAAATGGCGGCGGGCAGTATAATGTCCTGTGCGGTGGCACTGACGGATCCACCGGCGATAAATACCATCCGATTGGCTCCATTTACGTCATCAACCAAGTGCCTCTCACCGGCACGCAGCTTCCCGCCGTGCGGCTCATCAATGGGCAGGTGTTGCCGTCGTCTTATGGTCTCACCGTTTCCACGCCGCAGCCGGCCTACGTCTATGGCAATTACAATGTGCGGACCAATGCCACATTGGGAGGCACTGACATCGGCCTGAACGTCACCACAAACTCTTATCCTGCCGCAATCATGGCCGACGCCGTCACCATCCTTTCCACCAACTGGAATGACACCACATACACCAGTGGCTATGCGGAAGGCTCGCGCACGCCCGTCGCCACCACCGTCAACGCCGCCATGCTTGAAGGCATCGTCCAATCTTACAACGACTCAGGCGGCACCGGACACTACAGCGGCGGCGTGGAAAATTTTCTGCGCCTGCTGGAAAACTGGAGTTCTTCCATACCGCTGACCTATAACGGCTCCATCGTCGTGATGTTCCCCAGCGTCTATGCGACGAACCCGTGGAACGGCGGTTATTACGGCGTCCCCAAGCGGCAATGGGCATTTGACCTGAATTTCACCAATGCCGCCGGGCTGCCCCCGCTGTCGCCATCATCCCGCGCGCTCGTCCGTGGCAACTGGTCGGCATATTGATTTTCTAAACAATCGCCGAAGCCGGCCTGCGAAGTCTCTGATTAGATTACGAAGCCGGAGTCGAATTAAAATTTGAGTCTCTTCACCTCGGCTCCTACACTGCGCCCGTGAAAGCCGCCGTCCTCCACGGAAAAGAAAAAATCCTCGTCGAAGAAATCGCGCCGTCCGCGCTCAAGCCCGGCGAAGTGCGCATCCGCATCGAGGCCGCGCTCACCTGCGGCACCGATCTCAAGGTATTCAAGCGCGGCTACCACGCCAAAATGATCGTCCCGCCCGCCGTCTTCGGTCATGAATTTTCCGGGGTGATTTGCGAAGTGGCCGACGCGGGCAGGGCGGGCAGTCCTCTGCCAGCCGACGGCGCGCATGGAGTGACGCGCCCTGCCGGATGGAAAACCGGCGACCGTGTGGTTGCCGCCAATTCCGCGCCATGCGGCGGATGTTTTCACTGCCGCGCGAACCAGGAAAATCTCTGCGAGGATTTGCTGTTCCTCAACGGCGCCTATGCCGAATCCATCGTCGTCCCGGCGCGGATTGCCCAAAAAAATCTTCTGCGCCTGAAGCCGGAAACGGATTTCCGCGACGCCGCGCTCACCGAGCCGCTCGCGTGCGTCGTGCAGGGAATCGAGGATTTGAAATTATGCGCCGGCCAAAATGTTTTGATTATCGGCGCCGGGCCGATTGGCCTGATGTTCGCCGCGCTCGCAAAAAATCTCGGCTGCGAGGTCACGGTCGCCGGACGCCGCGCTGCGCGGCTGGATGCGGCGAAAAATCTTGGCGCGTCGCAAATCATTGACATCGGCGACGGCACCGATCTGGTCTCAAAAATCCGCGCAGCCACGCACACGCATTTTGACGCCGTGATCGAGGCCGTCGGAAAGCCGGATGTCTGGGAAGCTTCGGTGCATTTGGTTCGCAAAGGCGGCGCGGTGAATTTTTTTGGCGGCTGCCCGTCCGGCGCGACCATCACGCTCGACACGACGCTCATCCATTATTCCAACCTCACGCTGCTTGCCAGCTTCCACCACACGCCGCACACCATCCGCCGCGCGCTGGCACTCATCGAGGCCGGCGTGGTCCGGGCGCAGGATTTTGTGGATGGCGAATGTCCATTGACGCAATTGCCGGAACTGTTCAAGTCAATGGCGGCGGGCAATCACGCGATAAAAACCTTGATCAAAATTCACGAGTAGCAGTGAACGTGAGTTCGCTCTGACTGTCGAGAGTTTGTGAAACGAACCGGCTCACGTCGGCCGCCACGGAATTATTTCAGAAAATTTTCCAAATCCGCGTGCAGTTTTTTCAGGTCGGGCAGATTGATATACATCATGTGACCGGCGTCGAACTCGGCGTAGTTGATGTTCGTGCGGTAATTTGCGTCAAGCTGCATGTGGTCGAGCGCGTAATGCACCGTGTCAATCGGGCAGACGAGGTCGCAGCGTCCGCCCAGCACGAGGACTTTCATGTAGGGATTATGATTCATCACGGCCGCGAGCTTGTCACCCGCGCTGGCGTAATTGTTTTTCACACCGTAATTCCACGGCTGGACGCCGGCAATGATTTCGTAGGGCAGGTCGTCCTCGAATTTCAATTCGCCACGGACGTAGGCGTTCATCGCCGCCGAAAACGGCCCGAGCACCGCCGCGTCCGACGGATCAAAATCGGGATACGGCGACGCGGGATCGTCGTCGCGCCCGGTGATGCGCGCGTCGTAGGCGCCGAGAATCAAACCCTGGTCGTGCAGCAGTTGTTTTCGGAAAACACCCTCGTCAATCCGCAGATTGTTGTCTTCGATGACCTGCGGCGTGAGGCCGGTGAGCCGGACGAGTTCGGCGACAATGTTCGTCCGCTCCTTCGGTGAAAGCGCGTCGCCCTGTTGCAGCGCGGAAGCGTATTCACCCTTTGCAAACGCGCGCGTCTCGGCAAGCGCATTCGTCAGATCATTTTGCAAGTCTGGCGGCAATTTATTGTGGAACTGCGCCGTCGCCGTGTAGGCGGGCAAATAAAGCGGATACGGCACGTCGTTGCCCGGATTGTCTTCAATCGTCGCAAAATCCAGAACGCCCGAAACCAGGATCAATCCGTTCAGATACATTCCATAGCGCGAACTCAAATGGTCGGCGAGTCCCGCCGCGCGGAAGACGCCGTAGCTTTCGCCGCAAAGATATTTCGGCGAGAGCCAGCGCTCGTGGCGCGTCGTCCAGAGCCGGATGAATTCGCCGACGGAATCAAGATCTCCCGAGTCGCCAAAAAAATCCGCCGGCTTCTCATCCTTCGCCGCACGGCTGAAACCCGTTGCCACCGGGTCAATGAAAACCAGATCGCTGTTGTCCAGGACCGAATACTGGTTGTCCACCAAACCGAACGGCGGCTTGGGCAGCGTGCCATCATCATTCATCTTTACGCGGCGCGGGCCGAGCGCGCCGAGGTGCAGCCAGACCGACGACGAGCCGGGCCCGCCGTTGAAACAAAAAGTGATTGGCCGCTGTTCTATTTCCGATTTCCGATTTCCGATTTCCGATTTTTCTGCCACGCGCGTGTAGGCGACGTAAAAAACCGACGCGCTCGTCGTGCCGTCGGGTTTGAGGATCGGCAACATTCCCGTCTCGGCGATATAAGTGACGCGTTGCCCGGCAATCGCCACCGTGTTTGTGGTGAAGACGGGTTTGTGCGTGGCGTCAGGGATTGTCGCCGCGTCATTTTTCGCGGGCGTGTTGGTGCCGGCGGACGGCGAATTGGTCTGCGAAACATCCGCCGCGTGCAGCACCACGGCCAGCGCCAGCAGGGAAATGCCGGTCATTATTTTTTTCATGGGCGACTCCGGTTTTGCATTTGGAAATTTTCGGCGAGAATAATGCATTTCCGGTCCCGCGCCTATTGAAAATTTGCCAGTGATCCCGACTGCCCCGGACTTGGCCTTAGATTTCATGGGCAACACCGGTGGACCGGTTTTTCAGATGGCAGTTTAAGCCCATAGATTGCCAAAAAAAGGAGAGCATTTTTCGGCCTGGTCGTCAGCATCGCTTTGTTATGTCTCGGGAAATTCTTACCAAGACGCGGTCTGGTTTCTTGGAGCGAAGCGCTACGCAACGTCTGCCAGAACATGTCCATGCACGACTGGGTTTCCGGTCAGATGGTGATTTCAGCCGGTGCTGGATGGCCGATTGGGGGCGATTTTATTTTTTTGAAACCAGCCTGACAACCCTTTAGACAGAATGAAAAATGCCAACCCAGGCAACGGAATGCGACGGGATGCCGTGCGGGCGTTCACCCTGATCGAACTGCTGGTGGTCATCGCGATCATCGCAATTCTGGCGGCAATGCTGCTGCCCGCGTTAAGCAAGGCCAAGGCGACGTCGCAGGCGGCGGCGTGCAGGAACAATCTCAAACAATGGGGGCTGGCGACGCATCTTTATGTGACGGATAATGCCGATTTTCTGCCGCCGGAAGGCACGCCGAATCCAACGGCCTCGGACACGAACGTGGGCTGGTATGTTCAATTGCCGGTGCAATTGAGCCTGCCCCGCTATGCAGATATGGCGTGGCATACGGACTCGACCGTGGATGTCGGAAAGTCGGTCTGGATTTGCCCAAGCAACCCGCGCCGAAGCAACGGAAAAAACTTGTTTCACTATTGCCTGAACGAAAACGTCAACGGCTCGGGGAACAACAATGTGTCAGTCCGCATCTCCGCAATTCGCCATCCGGTCGCCGTGGTTTGGTTGTTTGACAGCAAAGACCTGCCTGCCGTCGGCACCTCAAGTTATGTTCATACCAACTTGCACAACCTGGGCGCGCAATTTGATTTTCTCGACGGTCATGTCCAGCGGTTCAATGTTTCCGCATATCTCGATTCCGACGGCAAGGCGATAACCAACAACCCGGACTTGGTCTGGTATCCATGATTTCAAATCCACAGCTTGCGATGCAAGCGCGGCAGATTTTGAATCAGAATATAATCCCACAAACAATGAAAACCTTAATAAAACAAACTCCATTTCGGTTGATTCCGGCGCTGCTTTGCGGCGCGGCACTGTGTGTTCAAGCCGTCCATGCGCAGGTGACGTTGACCGGCACGAATTACACCCAGAACTTCGACACGATCAGCAACGGCCTGCCAGCGGGCTGGTCGGTCAGAACGAACGCAAATCTTACATCGCTCGGAACACCAGCTTCGCTGGCAGGTTCCGGCACTTGGAAAAGCGGCAATGCCAAGTTTGGCAATTACGCTTCGACTGTGGGAAATTCGGGAACGAATTACACCGGTTCGGAATCCACAACCATTCAGGGCAATACTACCAATCGTTGTCTCGGAATTGGCCAGGCTGCCGACAGCACTTTTCCCGGAGATGATCCCGGCGCAGCGTTCGTTTTTCAAATCACAAACACGATTGGCTTGAGCAATCTCATGTTTAGCGTGGATCTCAATATGTTGGGAGTGCAGCCGCGCTCGACGACTTGGACGATTGACTACGCCGTCGCGAATTCACCTTCTTCATTCACTGTGCTCGGCACTTACTCCGACCCTGGAGTTTTTGGCACGACGACACAGACTTACAACCTCGGCACAGATGCCGACAATCAGACCAGCAACGTCTGGATTCGCGTCGTCGCGCTTTCGGCATCAACCGGTTCGGGTTCGCGCGACACCTTCGGCATTGATAATTTTATTTTGAATTATGCCGGGCCATCCATTCCGACCATCGCCTCACAGCCCGTTAGCCTGACGAACGCCGTGTTGACGACGGCCAGCCTCTCCGTGTGGTCGTCCGGCACGCCGCCGCTTTATTACCAATGGTTTGACGGCGGCAATCCGCTTTCAGATGGCGGCAACATTTCCGGCTCCACCAACAGCACGCTGACGCTGTCGCAAGTTGTCCACACGAACGCGGGCAATTATACGGTTGTCGTCACCAACAATTTCGGTTCCGTGACCAGTTGCGTCGCTACGGTCACGGTCGTGGGATTTGCCATCGCGCCGCTGGCCCCGACGAACACCGTCGCCAGTGTGCCGGTCACCGTCGGCCTCAACTTCATTGACAACCAGACGCCCGTCACCGCCGTTTCCGGCACGTCGTTCAACCAGAACATTTTGACGGATGCAAACATTTCAGGTTCGGCCTCCTGCAATTCCGGCACGGCCACGCTCACGCCATTGGCAGGAAGCAACGGCGTCGTGCTGGTCAGCCTCACCGCCTCCGACGGCAGTTTTTTCACCAACACTGTTTTCCCGCTGATGGTCGTGCCTTCGACGAATATCTTGTTCAACGACAATTTTGATTACGCCAGCGGCTCGGTGACAACGAATTCATTTGGGATTTGGAACAATCACAGCGGGCCAGCCGGTCAAATGACCGTCACCAACGGCGCGTTGAGCGTCTCGCTTTCTTTTGATGAAGACGTGAACGCGCTGCTCGTCGGCCAGCCTTTCGACACCAACAGTTCCACCGTCCTTTACAGCCGGTTCAACGTGAAATTCACCGCGTTACCCACCGCCATCGGCGCTTATTTCGCCCATTTCAAGGATGCGACTGCTTCTGGTTTTGCCGCACGAGTCTGGGCGTCCACCGCCAACACCAACACCGCCGGCACATTCCGCCTGGGCATCGGCAATGCCAACGCTGCCAACGCCAGCACCGCACAATTTCCGCTGGATTTGAGCCTGAACACGAATTACACCGTTGTCACCCGCATGATTCCGTCCAACGGAATTTGCACCCTCTGGATCAACCCGACGAATGAAACCGATCCCAGCGTGACCGCCGCCGATGCGGTGACAAATCCGATCACCGTTGTATCGTATGCGTTCCGCGAAACGGGCGGAGAAGGAAAAATGCTGGTGGATGACCTGGCCGTCGGCACGTCTTTCGACAGCGTCATCGGAACCGTCTCGTCCATTCCGCTCTACATCCAGTTGATCGGCACCAACGCCGTGCTGACATGGTCAAGTTCCGCGTTCGCCCTCCAGTCCGCGCCGGCCGTGAACGGGACTTACACAAACATAACCGGCGCAACCAGCCCGTTCACCAACGGCATAGACAGCCCCACCAAATTCTATCGGCTCGTGCATTAAGCGGAAAATCAGACTGCAGACGCAATCGCATCGCCCATCTCGCGCGTGCCGACTTTGCGGGTGTTTGATTCGTTCGGATTGAAAATGTCGCCAGTGCGGTTGCCCGCTTCGATTGCTTTGGCAACGGCATTTTCAATGGCAATTGCAGCGACGGTCTGCCCAAAGCTATGCTGCAACATCATCGCCGCAGACAAAATTTGCGCGATGGGATTTGCGAGGTTTTTTCCGGCGATGTCCGGCGCGGTGCCGCCCGCCGGCTCGTAAAGGCCGAAAGTTTTTTCAAAATCCATGCTTGGATCGCCAATTGTCGCGCCGAGGCTCGCGCTTGGCAACATTCCGAGTGAACCGCCGAGCGCCGCCGCCTCGTCGCTCAAGATGTCGCCGAACATGTTCTCGCAGAGCATCACGTCAAATTGTGTCGGCCTCAAAACGAGTTGCATTGCGGCATTGTCCACAAACATATGTTCCAGCGTCACGTCGGGATAATTTTTCCCAACGCGCGTGACGACTTCGCGCCAAAGAATTCCATTTTCCAAAACATTCGCCTTGTCAATGCTCGTGACTTTTTTGCGACGTATCTTTTGAGCCTCCTTGAACGCGACGTGCGCGATGCGCTCGATTTCCGGCGTCGTATAAACCATTGTGTCAGTCGCGCGGAAATTTCCGCCGCCGATGTCCTCGGTTTTTTTTGGCTGGCCGAAATACATTCCGCCGGTCAGTTCGCGCACGACCAGAATGTCAATGCCATCGCCCTGCCGTTCCTTCGCGAGCGGGCACGCGTGCGCGAGCGCCTTCGGCAATTTCACCGGACGCAGATTGGCGAACAAACCAAATTCTTTTCGGATTCGCAACAGCGCGGCACGTTCGGGACGTTCCTCTTTCGGAATCGTCGGGTCGCGGTCAGGCAGGCCCACCGAGCCAAAAAGAATGGCATCCGACTTTTTGCAGAGCGCGAGCGTCGCGTCCGGCAGCGCTTTTCCGGCGGCGTCAATTCCCGCCCAGCCGACGGGCGCTTCGGTGATGTTCAGTGTGAAGCCGAATTTTTTCTCCGCGACGCGCAAAACCTTGGCGGCCTCGCGCATGACTTCCGGGCCGATGCCGTCGCCCGCGAGCGCTGCAATGTTGAATGTTTTCATGAATTCGAACGGACAGTTTATTTTTTTTGTGCGCCGTGACAATGGAATTTTACCGGTTGACGGGTTAAATCAGTTTCCCGCCGGTGCGTTTGTTGCGCGGAAGGATTCGCGCCACGGCTGCCGGTTTTTGTAAAGCTCAAGCCGCTTTTGCATCGTCTCAGTGTTGGTCATCTGCGCGGTGGCGGCGAGTTCGAGGACTTTTTGGGCGCAGATTTGAGCGTTGGTGAAATCGCCAGTTTCCGCGCAGGCCATGCCCATGGCATCAATTGATATCGGCTGGTCGCCGCCGGACAGTTCGTTGGCCCGGGCGGCAAATTCCAGTGCGGCATGGCCATCGCGCGCGGCGGCATTTTCATCCGCCGCGAGAACGCGTGCCGTAAAGGCAAGGATCGTCGCATTGTCTGGATCAAGTTGCAGTGCTTGGTGAAATTCATCAATGGCCGCAGCATCGCGTCCCTGTTTGAGCAGCGACCTGCCCATTTCGTAGCATGGTCGCGGGTCGTCAGGTTTGAGTTCCGCCGCGCGATTGAATTGTCCGGCGGCTTCGTCGAATCTTCCAAGTTCAACCAGCAGAACGCCGAGGTTGAGATACGTCTCCGGCACGACCGGGTTCAACTGCAATGAGACTTGGTATTCCTTCAAGGCTTCGTTCGGATGACCGGACTCATCCAGCAGGTTAGCGATGTTGTTGCGGGTGTTGGCGCGACGGGGATTGGTTTTCAGTGCTTGGTGGTATTCGTTCATGGCTTCGGCTGTCCGGCCTTTTTTCTCATACACGACGCCCAGATTGATATGCGCAATCTCGTTGTCCTTGGTCACGGCTACGGCGTGGGCAAACAGCGTTTCGTCCGTCTGCCAGTAATGCAACTGTTTTTCTGTGGCCAGCAGACAGCCTGCGAGGATCAGGATTGCCGCGGGCGCGGAAAATTTTTTTACGAACTTAAACCGGCCTGCCAGATCGCAACCGCCAAAGGCCACGATCAAAAAAATCCCGATGGCGGGAAAATAGGAATAGCGGTCGGCCATTGACTGTTCGCCGACTTGCACGACGCCGATGGCCGGCACGAGCGTCCCCAGAAACCATAGCCAGCCAACAGGCACATAAGGAAATAGACGCCCGACACGCCAGGGAAAAATGGAGATCACCGCCAGAACAATTACCGCCGCCGGCATCCAGAACGACGGGTTGCCCATGGGGTAAAGAACCGCAAGATCAGCCGGCCATAAAAGTTTCAGCAGGTAACGCACATAGGCGACAAATGAATTCTCCAGGCGCAGCGAAAACGGCAGTTTTTCCAGCGGAATCATGGCGCTGTGCTGGGCCAGACAGGTGACGACACACATGATGACAGTCAGCAGAAGGAACGGAATCTTTTCAACCGCGATGGGCCAGACTTTTGCCAGTTGCCATGAGTTGCCTGTCATTCTCTTCAAAGGCCAGAAGTCCATCAGCAGCATGACAAATGGCAGCGTGACCAGCATCGGTTTGGCAAGCAGGCAGAGCGCAAAAAACAGGAGCGCCAGCCAAAAACTGCGCCGGTAATTTTCCTTCACGAATTTTGTATAACTCAACAAGGCCAGCAGTCCAAAGAACGTGCTCAAGACATCCTTGCGCTCGGAAATCCACGCGACCGATTCGACATGGAGCGGATGCCATGCGAACAGCGCGGCGACGAATGCGGACGGCCAGATTTTTCCCGTAAGCCGCCACAGGAGCATGAACAGCAGCGCGGCGTTGGCGGCGTGAAAGAGCACGTTGACGAAGTGCATCGCACCGGCGTCCAGACCGAACAGCGTGCAGTCGGTCATGAGGGAAATCCAGGTGAGCGGATGCCAGTTGCTGGCATGGAAAGTGGTGAACGCCCATTGGAGGTCCGTCCAGTTCAGCCCGTTTTTGACGAAGTTGTTTTCGACGACGTAATCCGGGTCGTCGTAGTTCACGAAGCTGAACCGCCCGACAGGCAGGAACACGACGAGCGTGATGAGCGCGAGCAGCAGGGTGATAAGACGCGGACGCGACATCCGTTTCTTTTAAGCGATTTTCTGGTTCCGGCAAAGCCTGTTTATCGAGGCCCCGTTTCCAAACTCGACATTCAAAACTCAAAACTCAAGACTTCGCCAATGGCTCTGCCCTACAAAATCGCCACGCTGCTTTACTGTTTCAACGAGCGCGAAGACATTTTGCTGCTCGAACGCGCGCAGGAGCCGAATCGCGGCCTGTGGAGTCCGTGCGGCGGCAAGTTGAAGATGAACCTCGGCGAATCGCCCTACGCCTGCGCGTGCCGCGAGGCGCACGAGGAAATTGGATTGAAAATTTCCGCCGCCGATTTGCATCTGACGGGAATCATCAGCGAACACGGCTATCAAGGCCGGACGCACTGGCTGATGTTTCTGTTCGAGGTGAAAGTGAAATTAAAATCGCTCCCGCCAGTTCACGCCGAAGGTCGCTTTGAGTTTTTCCCGAGCAAAAAGATTTTTGACCTTAAAATCCCACAGACCGACCGCGAAAAAATATGGCCGTGGTTCTGGCGGTTTCGCGGCGGCTTTTTCGCGGCGCACTGCCATTGCCACGCGGATGGAAGAAATGAATGGACGCTCGAACAAGCATTCGTAGGAGCCGACGTGAGGAGGCTCTGAATAAAAAATAGAGACTCCTCACGTCGTCTCCTACAATTTTGAAAATGAACGACCCCATCATTGACCTGCACAGCGACGATTATTTCATGGGCGAGGCGCTGCGCCAGGCGGCGCGCGCGCGCGAAGCGGGCGAGGTGCCGGTCGGCGCGGTGATTGTGCGCGGGGGAAAAATCATCGCGCGCGCGTTCAACCAGGTTGAGCTGCTCAAGGACGCGACAGCGCACGCGGAAATGCTCGCGCTGACGCAGGCCGAACAAGCTGTCGGCGACTGGCGGCTGACGGACTGCACGCTGTATGTGACGAAGGAGCCATGCCCGATGTGCGCGGGCGCGGTGGTTCACACGCGGCTGGCGCGCGTCGTTTTTGGCGCGGGCGATCCGAAGGGCGGCGCGGCGGGCGGCGCGCTGAACCTGCTGCAATTCCCCACGCTGAACCATCGCTGCGAAATCACGCCGGGCGTGCGCGAGATGGAATGCCGCGCGTTGTTGCGGGATTTTTTTGCGGAACAGCGGCGCGCGCAAAAATCGGGAAAGAATAACGGCGGCGATGTTTCTGGAAGTTAGAATTCATCAATGTCCAATGGCGCGCGGCGTTCACGCCGCTTCAGGTTTCGATTGCCAGACAACGGACGGAAGCCAACTGGTTTGCCGACGTTGAAGCGGGCTGAAGCCCGCGCTCCGATATGCGTGCCGACAAAAAAACAGGGCGTCCTTGCGGACGCCCTGTTCGTTGTCAGACAGATATTAGTTCGCTGGAAAATCGTATTCCGGAGAGTTCTTACCTGCCGGCAGCGAGGCACCGTTGGTGGCATTTAGCAAAGCGGTCTGAAAAGTGGAGGAGCTTCCTTGCTGGACGCTGCCATCGGTGAGCAGCCAGTTGCCGCTTGCCTGATGCAAGTCATTGGCCGTCCAATATCCTGTAGTTAACTGATTCTGGCCTTTGCCAGAATACACCGTTATTAGGTCAGCAGCTTTGTCCGTAACATTGCGGTCGCCCATGAGTATCATTTGAGGGGCACTTTCCGTGGCGTCTATACCGAGAAAATAACTGGTGCCAGAATCGGCTGTAACGGGAAAACTGTTGGAAAGATAGTGGGTGGAGTCAGACGGGCAAAACAAAACTTTGGGCGTGCTAAACTGGTTGGACATGCAGCTCCAAAATTCATACATTTTTGGAGTCGTGGTTACCACAAATTCCAAACCGCCGCCGGCAGAAGAGTTGACGGCTTGGGCATATTTGTCGCCGTTGTCACCTTCCCAGAGGCGCATGGCGAGGCCGTCTTGCTTTTGGTTGTTGACGCAGGCGATTTTCTGCGCCTTGCGCTTGGCGGCGGCGAGCGCCGGCAGCAGCATGGCTGCGAGAATGGCGATGATGGCGATGACGACGAGCAGCTCAATGAGCGTGAACGCCCTTATTTGTTTGTTGATGTTTTTCATACGTTGACAGTCAGTTTTATAGTTTATTTTTTTTCGTCCGGGGACAGTCGGCGAAGTCTATCGGAATTTCGCCTGCTGTCAACTGGATTTCTGAAATCCATTTAGCACTCCCAATGCCAACCCAATTTTTGGCTGAAAATCCAACAAAAGCGCAAAATGATTTTCCGCGCCAGACGCAAATGCGTGAAATTCTCACGCGCCGTGCGTGAACTTCACGCAACTACCGCCAGCAAAATTGCAGAAGCGCAGAGAACCAGCGGCGCAGAATTTTCAGAAAAGGCTTGGTTGCCGGCCGGCGAGTTATTATTTGCAAACCTCTGCGTCCTCTGCGCCTCTGCGTTTATTCCGGGCAGTCAATCCTTCGTGATTGATTTCTTCACGGAATTGGCGAACACTGACCGACCCAATTATGGCCGAGCCGAAAGAAAATTTGCAGATGGAAAAAATCGTGTCGCTGTGCAAGCGGCGCGGGTTTGTGTTTCAATCCTCCGAGATTTACGGCGGCATCAACGGCTTTTGGGATTACGGCCCGCTCGGCGCGGAACTCAAGCGCAACGTCAAGGAACTCTGGTGGCACGCCATGACGCGCCAGCGCGACGACGTGGCCGGGCTGGAGGCGAGTATAATAATGTCGCCGAAAATTTGGGAAGCGTCCGGCCATGTCGCAACGTTTGCGGATTTGATGAGCACCTGCAAGAGCTGCAAAAAATTAATTCGCGCCGATCAAGTCTGGGACATTCTCGCCGAACAACCGTGGGTGCAATCGCTCGCCGGTGTCGCGGATGTGGCTACGCAATCTTTTGACGGCGAAGCGCTGTTGCGCTGGGCGGCGGGAAAAGGAAAGCGGCTTGTGCCGGAACTCGCCTTGGTCAGAAATCCGACGGTGACGCTTTCGTGGCTTTCCGAGCGCGCAAAAACTTCAAAAGAAAATCCGGTTTCCGCCAAGGAATTTTATCAATACATGGCGACAGAACAACTGACGGCGACCGGTTTGATTACGCCTTGTCCGTATTGCGGTGGCGAACTGACTGCACCACGGCCATTTAATTTGATGTTCGAGAGCTGGGCCGGGCCGCTACAGTCGGATGAAAACAAAGTTTATCTCCGACCCGAAACCGCACAGGCGATTTTCGCGCAATTCAAAAATGTTCTCGAAACCTCGCGGCAAAAAGTTCCGTTTGGCATCGCGCAGGTTGGCAAGGCGTTCCGCAACGAAATCACTCCGCGCAATTACACCTTCCGCTCCCGCGAGTTCGAGCAGATGGAACTGGAATTTTTCATCAAGCCGGATGAAGTCATCGAGGCGATTCACGGCAGCGTTTTCACGCCAACTCCCAACTCCCAACTCCAATCTCCCGAGCCGAACTGGGGCTGGCAGGCGTGGCACAAATACTGGGTCGAGGAACGCGTGCGGTTTTACGAAGGCATTGGCTTATCGCGCGAGACGCTCGGTTTTCATCATCAGACGCCGACGGAGCTGGCGCATTACGCGCGCGCCTGCACGGACATTTTGTTCAAGTTTCCGTTCAGCAAAAAAGACGCGCACGGCAACGTGGCCGGCGACGAACTCGAAGGCATCGCCGCGCGCAGCGATTTTGATTTGTCGCAGCATCAAAGATTTTCGGGCAAGCCGATGGGCGTGTTCGACGACGAATTGCGCGCCGCGTGGGCAAAGCTGCCGAAGGAAAAATCGGATGATTTGTGGAAGCGTTATTACGACAACCGAAAAAATTATCTGACGAAGTCCGCCAAGCCCGACGAAACGCCGGAGCAAATTTCCAAACAGGCGACCGAAGACGCGAACGGATTGGCGAAGGGCCAATACATCCCGCACGTCATCGAGCCGAGCGCCGGCGTGGACCGCTTGATTCTCGCGCTCATCGCCAATGCGTATTCCGAAATCACCGAGACGGACGACAAAGGAAAATCTGAAACGCGCGTGACGATGAAATTTCATCCGCGCGTCGCGCCGATCAAGGTTGCCGTTTTGCCGTTGATGAAGAACAAGCCGGAGATTGTAAAAAAGGCGGAAGACGTGCGCGCGCTGCTGCGCCCGTGGATGAATGTGTTTTACGACGAGTCTGGCTCGATTGGCCGGCGCTACGCGCGCCAGGACGAGGCCGGCACGCCTTTCTGCGTGACGATTGATTTTGACACGCTCGGCGAAAAACCGGAGCTGCTGGACACGGTGACGATCCGTTACCGCGACGACGGAAAACAGGAACGCTTGAAAATTTCTGAACTTTTGGAATTTTTGCTGTCTAAAATACGTTGATGAGTGAAGAGCAAAAAAATCTGGATCTTTTGGTGCCTGAAGCCAGGCCGAAGCGCGCGCCAACGCTTTATTTCATCATCGCAATCAAGTTGATCAAAGGCGTGCTGCTGCTGCTGCTGGCGTTGAGCATATTTTCCCTCGCGAACAAGGATTTGCCGGATTTGTTCAACCGCTTTTTGCAATGGGTTCATCTCGATCCCGAACGGAGATTTTTTCAGCAGATCGGCGACCGGCTGGACACGATCACGCCCGCGAACATGCGCGTCGTGGCGTCGGGAACATTTCTTTACAGCCTGTTTTTGCTTGTCGGCGGCACGGGACTGGCGTTTCGCGCAAAGTGGGCCATCTGGCTGGCCATCGGCGAATCGGCGTTTTTCATTCCGATAGAAATTTTCGAACTGGTCCGCCGCCGCCTGCCCAACATGCCGGACCAGCCGCGGCCGGAACTGTTTCATCATCCCAAACTCGGCCTGTTAATCGTGCTGGCATTAAACATCTTGATCGTCTGGTATCTGCTGGTAAACAGGAAACGGCTGTTCCGACACCACGGCTGATTTTCACGCGTGACCACAAACCCGAATTTTGGCAGCGTCCCGGCGACAATTTATGAGCGACGTCCTCCCGTTTGAAATTTCCGAATTCGAGCAGCTCCTGCGCAAACCGAATGGCGACCCGACAGGCCTGGCCGGTTTTTTCAACAGCGGCGAAGTCTGGGTGGCGCGCGTGCCGGCCCGGCTGGATGTGATGGGCGGCATCGCCGATTACTCC
>Ga0181534_10000631_pt1 | contig 24567 bp, 20 predicted proteins | sample PEATcosm2014_Bin_37_FD_119758 | JGI IMG/M metagenome (GOLD analysis project Ga0181534, IMG submission 119758) | Peatland microbial communities from MTU Mesocosm Facility, Houghton, MI, USA - PEATcosm2014_Bin17_10_metaG | ecosystem: Environmental > Terrestrial > Soil > Wetlands > Peat | place...
CCCTTCCTGCGGATTTAGATCAAGTCGTGCTTGGCGCTTTTGTGAGGATGATCACAGATGTGTAGGTACCTCGCGGCGGTTGTAGATCGCACTCCATTCGGCCCGGCGTGCCAGAACTGTGGCGCCATTGGCATTCCATGGATTCGCGCCGGCGGCCCCGCCCATGGACTGTATAAAATGCCGCGCGTGCAACAGGCGCTGGAATCAACGATGGCACCGGGCGGCAACTGGCGATGAAGATTGCGATCATGATGCGCGCCATGGACAAGGACAGCGGCTTTCGCGCGCTGGTCGACGGGATGGCTCAGGCCATGGTGCGGTCCGCGCCGGCGGTCGATTTCGTGTTGATCTATCAGACCGACAAATGGTTCGGGCGCTACGCTCAGTATCCGAACGTGAAGGAAGTGCTGGTGCGCGTCAAATCCCCGCTGCTGTGGGATCAGTGCGCCGTACCCTACGTCGCGTGGAAAGAGAAAGCCGACGTGATCTTCAACACCAAATTCTTTGCGCCCATCATCAGCCCCTGTCCGGTGACGATGGGATTGCAGGAGCCGTCGTGGTTCACCCGCCGTGAGGAGTACGAGAAGTGGGATGCACGCTATCAGCGCATCATGATCCCCATATCGGTACGCCGCTGCGCACACGTATTTCCCAATTCCCGCTTCATCCTGGAGGAAAACCGCCGCGTGCTGAAAATGCCCATCGAGCACGCGACCGTAACGTATTCCGCGGCGGAGGATCGATTCGCGCCGGACCAGGATCCTGCGAAGCTGCGGGAACTCAGGGACCGCTATTCGTTGTCGCGTCCGTTCATCCTGGTCGTGTCGCGGGTATTGCACTTCGGAATGGAGAAGGCGGGGTTCTTCGCCGGCAAGAGCCCGGAGATCGCCTACCGGGCATTCGCCAAGATACGCGACCGCATTCCGCACGAGCTGGTGTTTGCCGGGAAACAGATTGAGGCGTACTTGCGGCACACGGAGGGGCCGGATGTCGACTTCCGCGGCGTGCGATTTCTCGAGTTCGTGCCGTTCCAGGACATGCATCTCTTGTATGGCGCGGCGGATGTGTTCGTCAATCCCTGCGTCTACGAGGGCTGCCCCAACACCGTCCTGCAGGCCATGGCGAGCGGCCGCCCGGTCATCGTGGCCGATCAAGGCGGCAGCGCTGATGTGGCCGAGGGAGCGGCGCTGATGGCGTTGTCCATGGATGCGGACGACCTGGCGAAGAAGATGGAGCTCGTTGCGCTCGATCCGGCGCTGCAAAGAGACATGAGCGCCAAGAGCCTGGCGCGGTCGGCGCAATTTACCTGGGAGCGCTCGGCGCGGCAGACGCTCGATGCATTGCAGGGGGTTGTCGATGGCCGCAAGTGAGCTGCCGGCAACCGCGCCGTCGGCAACCGCACCGTCGGCAGCCGCGCCATCGGCAGCCGCGACCGCAGTCCGGGGCGAATTGGCCGCGCCCCCGAGACCCCAGGATCACCTGGCGTTTCTGGATCAACTTCGCGGCGTGGCTATCATCTCTGTGTTTGCTTATCACGCGCTATTTCAGGCGTATCGGCGCGACCAATTGGACTGGAACGGCTGGCTGCGAAACTTCGACGTCCCGGGCTCATTTCTCGGCCTCTACCCGATCACGTGGGGATGGTGCGGAGTCGCGATCTTCTTCGTCGTCAGCGGCTTCTGTATTCATCTGAGCCACGCCAGAGCCAAGGATCCGTCCGTCATCGCGTTTTTCACCCGCCGCTGGTTTCGGATCTATCCGCCGTTTTTGGCGGCACTGCTGTTCTTCGTCTTGGTGTTTCCGCACACGCGGCTCAATCTGCATTCGCGCTACGACCTCGGCCAGCTGTTCAGCCATCTTCTGATGCTGCACAACCTCAACGACCGTACATGGTCGGCGATCAACGTCGCCTGGTGGAGCGTGGCGGTGGAGTTTCAGCTGTATCTGCTCTATCCGCTGCTGCTGGCGGCGGCCCGCAAAATCGGCTGGCGAGGCGCCCTCGCGGCGACGGCGATGGTCGAATTCGGGCTTCGTCTCGGCGGCGACAGCTATCAGTTCGCGACGCAGAACTCGCTGCCGGCGCTGCTGTTCAATTCGCCGCTGTATTTCTGGTTCAGCTGGACCCTGGGCGCGGCGATCGCGGACGCCTACGTGAAGGGCCAACCGTTGCCGTTCATGCGCAGCTCCGTCTGGCTCTGGCTGGCGCTGTTCGTTGCCGCGGACTTCATCAAGCCGCTGCGCGAGTTTGCATTCACATTCGCGGCATTGGCGACCGCCGTGCTGATGGTTCGCCTGCTGTGGAACGAACAAAAAGGCTCTCCGGGCGGCCGAAGTCTTGTGCCGCACGGCCTCGTCGAACATGTGCGGCTCGCGGGGGTTTGCAGCTACAGCATCTACCTCATCCACTTGCCCATCGTCGAGGTGTGGCCGCAGCTGGTGCGCTTCGTGGCGCCGTCCGCCGCCGCCTACCCCTTGCTCGTTTACGCGGGCTGTCTCACTTCCTGGGCGGTCGTTCTACCGATCTCGTGGCTCATGTATCGATATGTCGAGCTGCCCGCGATCGCCGCGGGCAAGCGAGTCATTCTGACGCAGGGCACTCTGCGTGCGAGGCGGATTTGACGTACACTCATCGCTGAAGCGTGCATCTACCCGGGAGAACCTGCAGCACATGCGACGTCGCCAACTCACGGCCAATATCGAGCCCTTCGATTCGTTCTGGGAAGCACCGGACGACATCGAGAAGGGCTATCGCAGCTTCTATTTGTTCTACAAGGACAACTACGGGAAATTATTCCCGGCCGACCACAAGGCTAATATCCTGTGCATCTCGTGCGGTCCGGGATACGGCGTAAACCTCCTGTCGGATCTCGGCTATACGCAGGTGCTCGGCATCGATTCCTTCCCCGACAAGATTGCCTACGCCGAAAAGCGCAAGCTCAATTGCCGCACGGCGTATGCGTTCGATTTCCTGGAAGACAGCGCGGACGCGGCGTACGACCTCATCTTTGTCGAGCAGGAACTCAACCACCTGACGAAGCCGGAGATTCTCGAATTCCTCGCGCTCTGCAAGCGCAAGCTGAAACCCGGGGCGCGGCTGATCTGTTTCGCGCTGAACGGAGCCAATCCGATCACCGGCGCCGAGGCCCTGGCGCAGAACTTCGACCATCAAAACACGTTCACCGAGTACACATTCCATCAGGTGCTCCAGTATGCGGGCTTCGACAAGATCAGCGTATTCGATCTGAATCTGTATGTTTTCTACTCCAATCCGTTCAACTACGTGGCCATGGCCGCCGCGGCGCTGCTGAAGTTCTTCTTCCGGCTCTGCTACATCCTGTACGGCAAGAACAACAAACTCTTCGGCAAGAAGATTGCGGCGACCGGCATCCGGCCGGCGGCGTAGGAGCGACGGCGATCATCAGTCAGACACGCTCCTGAGGTCCCGCGTTGATCGGGCGGTTGTTGAAGTCCGACTCCCTGCGCTCCGCAATCGGTTTTGCGGCCGGCGGCGCAGGCTTTGCGGCGGGAAACATCCTGCTGGCGAAGGTGATGTCGCCTGAAGGGTTCGGCGTGGTGGCGCTGGTCCTCGCATTGAACCAGTTCGGGCTGACCTTCGGTCCCTTCGGCCTCGAGGTGGTGGCCAACCGCCATCGCCCGCGCGTGGGGCGAAGACTGGGGTTGCTGTCGCTGGGTCTCGCCACGGCCACCGGAATCGTGGCGGCAGCGATCGCCTATCTGTACTACGGACTATCCGCGGGCATCGTCGCCCTGTTGATCCCGATGGTCATGGGCAGCGCGACCGCCCGCGTGGGCTCCGCCTTGTTTCAGGGCGAGCACCGCTTCAAGATGGCGATGGCACTTTCCCAGGCGTCCAACTACATTTTACTCGTCATCGCCTTTCTGGCGATGGGGCTGTCGTTGAACTCGCAAGGCTTCGTGCTGACGGTCATGGCGGCCGGATACGTTGCCATCTCCGCCGTGGGTTGGTGGGTCGCATACCGCACCGTCAACGAGGGACGCCGGGAGATCAAGTTCGATCTGGCGCTGAGCGAGGGCGCGGCGGCCCTCGGAATCGGCGTGGGCGTGGAGATACTGTCGCAATTCGAACGACTGGCCATTCCGAAGGTGGGATCGGTGGCGATGCTGGGAACCTACGCGGTGCTCGCGGCCGTGGCCGGTTCGCCCTTTCGGATGATCAGGATCGGAACCTCGTTCAGCCTTCTGCCCCGGCTTCGCGCCGTGAGCACAGCCGCGGAAGCGCGCGCGGTATTGGTGCGGGAGACGCTGACGGCGCTGTCGATGGCGCTGGCGTCGAGCGTGCTGATCGTTTTGGTGGCTCCCCTGGTGTTCAATACCTTGCTGCAGGGCAAGTATGAGATTGGCTTCGGCTTGATCGGCGCGACCATCGTGGTGGGCATGGCAAAGGTGTGGGAGGGATTCTCCACCGCCGTGACGGTTGCCTGCGGTTCGCCGAGGGCCATGGCCACCATCAGCGTACTGGCGTGGATCTGCCTCGCCGTCGCGGCCGGCGCGATGGTCGTCGGCGGGCGTTTCGGACTGATCGGGATCCTGTACGGCGTCGGCGTCGCCTGGGTACTGCTCGCCGCGGGCGGCACCTACCTGGCGACGGTCAGCTTCCGGGCGAGATTCGCGGTGAAATCCTAGAGCAGGCCGTTCTCCCGATACCATGCCGCGGTGAGCGCGGCCGCCGCCACAAAGCTGTATTCGGGCTGAAATCCGAGACGTTCGCGCAGCTTGCGCGTCGAGAACACGAACGACTTGGTGAAAAAATCCAGCCTTCGCTGCGTCAGGGGCGGCTGAATGCCGAGCGGCTTCAAGGTGGCCTCCAGCACCGCGGCCGCCGCGCGAAACGGGCCGATGGGCAGCCGCAGGGAGGGAGGCTTTCGTCCCAGCACCGTGGCGATGCGCTCGACCATGGTCTGCGTCGACATGACCTCGGCGCCCGCGAGCACAAATGTTTCGCCGACGGCGGCATCCTGAGTTGCGCACAGATACAGCGCGCGGCACAGGTCGTCGACGTAGATCACCTGCCGCAGATTCTCACCGTCGCCGATGATGAAGAATTTCCCGCGGTCGATGCCGCGAAACAGCTTCAGCAATCGGAAATCGCCGGGTCCGAAGGTCTCGGATATCCGCGCAGTGCAGGTCTCAATCCTTGCGGCATATTGGGACACCACCTGTTCGGCCTCGAGCTTGGTCTGTCCGTAGATATTTTCCGGGCGCGGCGGGCTCGATTCGTCGAGCTCGCCGTCGCGCGCCGCTCCGTAGATGCCGATGGTGCTGCCATAGATGAAGCGCCGGGCCCCCGCCTTCACGGCCGCGTCGATGAGGGTGCGCGTGCCGTCGACGTTCACTTCGCGAAAATAGGAGTCGGGAACGTTGCCTTCGTGTTGAGCGGCCGCCAGATGGATCACCGCTTCGCAGCCGGAGACGATCGATTCCGCGAATGGCGCTTCGAGAAGCGATCCGCTCTGCATGTGGATGCCCAGATCCGACAGCCGCCGCACACGGGCCGATTCGACCTCATTGGCATGGCGGCCGGCCGCGATGACCGCGTGACCCTGGCCGTGCAGAATCTGGGCGAGGCGGCAGCCGATGAAGCCTGACGCGCCGGTGACCAGCAGCTTCACGAAGCGGCGGCCCGCCGCTGCCCGTACCATTGCTCGATCGCGTCGACGATGTATTTGGAGGCATGCCCGTCGCCATAGGGGTTGGCCGTCCCCACCATTTTGCGGTACGCGACCTCGTCGGTCAGCAGCAGATTCACGGCCTGGAATATTGCCTCGGGATCGGTGCCGAGCAATTTGGCCACACCGGCGGTGACGCCCTCCGGCCGCTCCGTGACCTCGCGGATCACGAGTACCGGCCTCTTCAGAGATGGCGCCTCCTCCTGCACACCGCCGCTGTCGGTAAGGATGACATCGCTGCGCGCCATGAGGTGGACGAAGTCCAGATAGGGCAGGGGATCGATCAATATGATGCCGGGATGATCCCCCAACACCGAGTTGACGATCTCACGCACGGCCGGATTCCTGTGCACCGGAATGACCACCGTCAGGTCGCGGTGGACGCGCGTGAGCCGCAGGATCGCCTCGCAGACGTGACGCATCGGCTCGCCGATGCTCTCGCGCCGGTGCGTCGTGACCAATACCACCTTGCCCTGGCTCGGCAGCGCGGTCAGACGCGGTTCCTGAAACACGTAGTCGCCGCGCACGCTCTGCAGCAGCGCATCGATGACGGTGTTGCCGGTCATCACGATCCGCCTGGCTTCCACTCCCTCGGCGAGCAGTGCGTTTCTCGCCGCGACGGTCGGCGCAAAATGCAGGCTGCTGACAACCGTCGTCACCCGGCGGTTCATCTCCTCGGGAAAGGGCTGCTGCAGATCGCCCGTTCTCAAGCCCGCCTCCACGTGGCCGACCGGCACACGCTCCATGAATGCCGCCAGCGCAGCGGCGCAGGTCGTGGTCGTATCGCCCTGCACGAGAATGATGTCGGGCCGCACCTCGCGCAGCGTGCCGGGCAGCGCTGCCAGCACGCGCGCGGCGACCTCGGCGGGCGATTGGGCATGCTTCATGAGGTTCAAATCGACGTCCGCCTTCAGCGAGAAGGAATTCATGATCTGATCGAGCATCTCCCGATGCTGCCCCGTCACGCAGATCACCGATTCGAATTGCGACCGCCGCCGCTGCAGCTCGCGGACGACGGGCGCCATCTTGATCGCCTCGGGGCGTGTGCCAAAAACGCTCAATACCTTAATGGTCAAGAGTGATGTCCAAAACCGAGTTGTGGGATAACATGAGGCTCATGTCGGTACCTGCACTGGCGTCTTCCGGAGCTTAAAACAAAGCTCAATGATAGAGCATAATTCATGACCAATTCTGGCCATTCGTCACATTCTGGCCGGCGCCGCGCGGGCGAAGGACCGCCGCCACGCGGGGAATTTGGGCGGTATGTCCTGTCTTTTCCCCTACCGACGCTGTTTCATTGCGCCTTCGTCCACCGCATTGCGGAGCAGCGCCGACAATGAACGATTCTTCGACCCGCCGGCACACGGGAGCCATGCCGGCCCTGTTGCTGTCGGTGTGGCACGCCGCGGCCATCGCCTGCATGGCGCTGCTTCTGCCGGAGCTCAAATTTCGGATCCCCGTATGGACGCTGAAGCCGGACGAGCTCAGCGCATTGAAAATCGTCCTCGAAGCCTACGGCGTATGCGCACTGGTATCGGTGGGCTGCGTGCTGTGGGGAGTCAGGGTCGGTACCGGCCGGTTCATCGCGGGGATCGTGGCTCTGTTCGGCATCGCCTTTTTGTATCTGCTGGTCATCAGGACGGATGCGACCCGCTTTTCGATCATTGCGGTGTTTCTCGCCGCGCTCTGCTTCATACCGCTGGCCTCGCGGCTCGGCCGGCTGTTGCTGCCCTCGCTCATCGTCCTCGCCGCCGTTTGCGCCGGCGCCGTGGCGTGGAGCGAGAAAGCACCCGAAAAAATGACCGGGTCGGTCGATCCGAAGCTCAGGACCACGCTCATTCATACCGCGTTTTACAATCTGAAGACCGAATTCTACACGCACTACGTCCCCGAGCCCGCGGTTCGCGGCGGCGGGCTGTCCCGGATCGATGACCACTTCCTGCTCGTCACGGGCGACGGCTTTCTGTATGTGCTCGATTGGGATTCGAGTGCTGCTCTTCAGGTCAGAAAATTGCCGTTCCGCGTTCCCTTGAATGGCGACGAATTTGCCAAGGATACGACGGGCGGACCGTGGCAGAAGCCGAGCGAGGGCGATGCCCTGAGCGTGGCGGGCGAGGACGCCGGCACCCAGGTGATTGCCTGGTGGTTCCGCGTCGCAGGCCTGTATGTCGAGCCGTTGGGCGATGAGATCCGCATTTTCACCTCGCACTATTATTGGATGCACGATCGGAGCTGCTGGGTGGAGCGGGTGTCGATGATGGAAGGGCCGAAGGCGCGCTTCCTCGCCGGCGACCAGTCGCTTGAATGGCAAACCATCTTCGAGACGCAGCCCTGTCTGCCGATCAAGGGAGAGGGCCGGCGCAACGGCACGCCCTTCACGGGGCACTTCGGCGGGGGGCGCATGGCGATGCGCGACGCCGATACGCTGGTACTCGGCGTCGGAGACTTCGGTTTCAACGGACTGGCCTCGCCGCACATGATCTCCCAGGACATGTCCGCGAGCTACGGCAAGTCGATACTGATCCACGTCAAGGATCGCCGCTCGGAGATATTCACTTCGGGGAATCGCAATCCGCAGGGGATGTACATCGATCCGAAGGGCAATATCTGGGAAACCGAGCATGGGCCGCAGGGAGGCGATGAGCTGAATCTGCTCAAGCAGGGCCTCAACTACGGCTGGCCCATCGTCACGTACGGCACCGACTACGGCACCTTCGCCTGGCCCTTGAATCCCAAGCAGGGCGATCATGAGGGCTTCGAGGCTCCGTTCTATTCCTGGGTGCCTTCGCTCGGCGTGTCCGATCTGATCGGGGTGGAAAAGGACCTCTTTCCGGTCTGGAAGGGCGATCTCTTGGTGAGCTCGCTCGGATACCGGCGGCTGTTCCGGGTCCGCATACGAAATGACCGGGTGGTCTATGAAGAGCCCATCGAGATCGGCATGCGAATTCGCGACATCACCGAGGGGAGCGACGGACGCATCGTGCTCTGGGCCGACGATGACGATGCGATCATCTCCATCAGGCCAATGACGGGAAGCGGGGGTGAAGTCGCCTTCGCGACGAGCTGCAGCGGCTGCCACAAGGTGGAGAACGGCACATCGCACCGGATCGGCCCCGACCTGTGGGGCGTCGTGGGGCGAAAGCCGGGCACGGCCCCGGGGTTCGCGGATTATTCCGCGGCGATGCGCGCCAGGGGCGGCGTGTGGACGGAGGAGAAGCTCGACCAGTTCATCAAGAACCCGCCGGCGGCCGTACCGGGCACGGTCATGGAGTTCGCGGGCATCGAGGATGCGGCGACGCGCGCGAAGATCATCGACTACCTCAAGCGCTCGAAATAGGCGGGTGTCGTCTTGAAGCGCCGCGTCCGTGTCCTGCACGTCATCGACTCGCTCGACCTCGGGGGAGCGCAATCCGTGCTGATCAACCTGATCCGCTACGCCGACCGGTCGCAGTTCGAGTTCGAGGTGGCGACCATGGCCGGACGGGGCGTGTACTGGGACAGGGTCAAGGCGCTCGGCGTTTCCCTGCGCGCGCTGTCGTTTTCCCGATTCGTGCCGCTGTACGTGCCGTCGATGATGTGGCTGTGCCTCACGCGCCGCTACGACATCGTCCACACGCACCTGATCGGCGCAAACGCCATCGCGAAGCCGGTGGCCGCGCTCTGCGGCGTCAAAATCCGCATCAATCACGATCACTGCAACGACAAGGCCTCGGATCCGAAACGCTGGGTGCCGATCGCCGACAAGATCTCGAACCGCCTGTCGACCCACGTAATCGCGGTGTCGCGGTCGACCCACGACTATCTGGTCGAACAGGAGCACATGCCGCCGGACCGCGTCACCACGATTCACAATGGGGTCGATCTCGACGCGTTTCGTCCCCGCCCCGAGCAGCGCGCCGCCGCCCGGCTGCGCCTGGGGCTGCCGGCGGACGCGTTTGTCGTCGCCGGCATCGGCCGGCTGTCGTATCAGAAGAACTTCTCCCTGTTCATCGACGTTGCCGCCGCCGTCGCGGCGCAGCGGCCGGCCGCGTATTTCGTGATCGCGGGCACCGGACCGGAGGAGCAGCAATTGCGGGAGCGCGCGGCGCGGCTCGGAGTCGAGAAGCGGCTGAGCTTTCTGGGCTATGTCGGCGACATGCCTGAATTCTATCCGGCCGTCGATGCGCTGCTGCTGACCTCGCGCTACGAAGGGCTGCCGATCACGGTACTCGAGGCCATGGCCACAGGGACCGCGGTCGTCTCCTCGATGCTGGACGGCGTCGCCGAGATCCTGCGCGACGGTGAGGACAGCGCGCTCGTTCCTCCCGCGGACGTCGACGGCTTCGTGAGGCGCCTGTGCGAATTGATCGACCGCCCCGACATCGCCGCGCGGAGATCGGCCGCGGCCCTCGGCAAGGTTCGGACCGGCCTCTCGGCAAGAGGCGTCGCGCGGGCGGTCGAAGATGTTTACTTCAAATGTCTGGCGAGACGCACCGAGCTGCAGCGTGCGTAACCCTCGCATGGAGGCAATCGCATCCTCCCTCTGGCAAAACAAGCTGCTGCGGTTCATGACCGTCGGCGGCATCGCGACCTTCATCCAGTATTTGACGCTCATCGGCAGCGTCGAGCTCTGGCATTGGAACGCCGTGGCCGCCTCGAGCCTGGGCTATTTCCTGAGCGCGATCGCGAACTACGTGCTCAACTACTATTTCACGTTTCGCAGCGACAATCGGCACCGGGTCGCCGCCCTGCGTTTTGCGCTCGTGGCCGCCGCCGGCTTGATGCTGAATGCGCTGCTCATGGAGCTGCTGGCGGAAAAACTGCGCCTGCCGTACGTCGCGGCGCAGATTCTGGCCACGGCCGGCACCTTGAGCTGGAATTACTGGGCGAACTCGAAGTGGTCGTTCGGCGCGCGCCCAGCGCCGCGCGGGCACGACGCGCACAGGAGCGTGGTATGAGGCTCAGCATCGTGGTCCCGTGCTACAACGAGGAGGAGGCGCTGCCGCACGCGGCGCCGCAGCTGGCGCGGCTCATAGGAGATCTGATCGCGCGCGGGAAAATCGCGGGCGACAGCAACATCTGGTTCGTCGACGACGGCAGCAGGGACGGAACCTGGGCGCTCATCGAGTCGCTCGTCCGGGAGTCGGACTTGTTCGTCGGCGTCAAGCTGTCGCGCAACCTCGGCCACCAGAACGCGCTCCTGAGCGGTCTGATGAGCGCGGATGGCGACGCGGTGATATCGATCGACGCCGACCTGCAGGACGATCTGGGCGTGATCGAGAAGATGGTGGATGCACATGCCGAGGGCTACGAGATCGTCTACGGCGTGCGCAAGGCGAGAGATACGGATACGTGGTTCAAGCGCTGGTCGGCGCTTCGATACTACGGATTGCTTCACTCGCTGGGTGTGGATATCGTTCCGAACCACGCGGACTTCCGTCTGATGGGCCGCCGTTCGCTGACGGCGCTCGGCCAGTTCGCCGAGGTGAATCTGTTTTTGCGCGGCATCATTCCGCAGCTCGGCTTCCGCGCCACCAGCGTGTTCTATGATCGTCTGGAGCGCGTGGCCGGAGAATCGAAGTATCCGCTCGGCAAGATGATCAGGCTCGCCCTCGATGGCATCACGTCGTTCAGCGCGGTGCCGCTGCGGCTGATCGCCGGGCTGGGCGGGATCATCTGCGTGCTCAGCCTGGGAATGGCGTTCTGGGCGGTCGCCATCAAGCTGTTCACCAGCCGCGCGCTGCCGGGCTGGGCGTCGACCACGGTGCCCATCTATCTGCTCGGCGGCGTGCAGCTCCTGTGTATCGGAATCCTGGGAGAATATGTCGCCAAGATCTACGGCGAAACCAAGGGCCGCCCGCGCTATTTGATCGAAAAGGTGGAGCGGCGCACGGACACCCGGCTTGCACAACCCCCAGAATCGGAGAGCAAATATGGTTGAAATCTCTCATCTGTGCCGCACGGCCTGGCTGTCGGGCGCTCTGGCGTTGTGCGCCGTCACCGCGAGCCCCGCCGGCGCCGCGGAGGACGCTTTCCGCGGCCGGGTCACTCTGCCCGCCGAAGAGCACCCCCATGCCGTGACCGCCGACGACCTGCACGGCAATGGACACCTCGATCTCATCGTCGCGGTGGCCGGCGCCAACAGCATCGCCGTGTACGACGGCCACGGCGACGGCACGTTCGCGGCGCCCCGGTATTATCCGGTCGGCACCAAGCCGAAGTTCACGGCGACCGGCGACTTCAATCACGACGGACACCGCGACATCGTCGTCGCGGACCAGGACAGCAATACGATCAGCGTGCTGCTCGGCAACGGCGACGGGACTTTCCAGCCGAGGACATTCTATCCGTCCTGCAACGGCGACCATGAAATCCTCGTCGCGGATTTCAACCGGGACGGAAACGACGATGTCGCGGTGGCATGCCACACCGCGCCCTTCTTCACCAGCGTCTTTTTCGGCAACGGCGACGGCACCTTCAGGCCGCGCGTGGATCTGCACCCGGGCGCCGCACCGGGCGCCGTGACCTCGGGCGACTTCAATGGCGACGGCATTCCGGATCTTGCGTTCGCCAATTATGCCGATGACACCATCGCGGTCATCCTGAGCAACGGCGACGGTACCTTCCAGGCCCCGATGATCTTCAAGACCGGCCATTCGCCGCACAGCATCCGCGCCGGGGATTTGAACGGCGACGGGATTCTCGATCTGGTGACGGTCAACGACGGCGGAAGATCCGTGACGGTGTTTGCAGGCAAGGGCGACGGGCAATTCGAGCGCAAGGTCGACCTGCCCGCGGTCTGGCTCGCCAAATCGCTCGCGATCTCGGATCTCAACGGCGACGGCAAACCCTACATCGTCATCACCAACACGACCTATCCGACCTGCTGCACCTACGAAGGGAGTCTGGTGAGCGTCTTCATGAACCGGGGCGATTTCCATTTCGCGCCGCGCCAGGACTATTACGCCGGCGGCAATCCGTTCTCGCTGCTGGTGCGCGACCTGAACGGCGACGGCAAGCCGGACATCGTGACGGCCAACTGGATCGATGCGAATCCGGCGCAGCACGCGTTCAACTACATCATGTATCGGACGCACTTGACGCTGCGAATGCTGAAGTTCGTGCTGCTCGGCATCGGCGCGCTGGCCGGCGGCTTGATCCTGATCCTGCTCCGTCGCTCCTCGAAACCTGCGGCAATCGTCTGCGCCGTGCTGGTCGCGGGTGCGATCTGGGGCTTTGCGTGGAGCGGCAGCCGCCATGGTTTGGAAGGCGGCTCTCACGTAAGCATTCTATTCGCGAGGTAGGCGCATATGCAGCATTCCGGCACAGACGGCATTCTTGATACCGCGGCGATACGGCCCAGCGACTACGCCGCGGCGGCGCTCGTCGTCGTGTTCGCGATGTACGTGAGGTACATGTTCCGCGATTTCATCACGAGCGATTACACGAATTTCACCAGCCTCTGGTATGCGGCCGTGCAGCAGCATGGTTTTGCCGCCGCCGGCACGCCCGTCTCCAATTACACGCCGCCGTATCTCTACCTGCTGTTCCTGACATCGGCCGCCTTTCCGCACCTGCCCCCCGTCATGGCGGTGAAGATACCCTCGATTGCCTTCGATCTGGTGTGCGCGGCCGCGGTGTTCCTGATCGTCAGAATGCGCTATGGCAGCGGGCTTGTGCCTCTGTGGGCCGCCTTGACGGTGCTGATCGCGCCCACCGTGGTGTGCAACAGCGGCCTGTGGGGTCAGGCCGACAGCATCTACGCCGCTTTCTTGCTGATTTGCATCATGCTGCTGATGCAGGGACGAGGCGCCCTGGCGATGATCGCCTTTGCGCTCGCGCTGTCGATCAAGTTTCAGAGCATGTTCCTCGCTCCCGCGCTGTGCGCGTTCTGGCTGCGGCGCCTGATCCGATTCTGGCACCTGCTGCTGGTTCCGGCCGTCTACGCGCTCGCGATGGCGCCGGCGTGGCTGGAGGGCCGGCCGGCCTCGGAGCTCGCGACCGTGTACATGAACCAGTCGGTCACCTATCACAGCCTGAGCAAGGATGCGCCGAATCTGTATCTTTGGCTGCCGGACCGATTCTACGATCCGCTGGCCATCGCCGGGGTCTTGCTGATGGCCGCCATAGGCGTCTACTACGTATGGTGTGTGGTACGCAGCCGCGCGCGCCTCGACGCGCCGCTGATTCTCAAGCTCTGTTTGTTGTCGGTGCTGATGACGCCGTTCTTCCTGCCGAAGATGCACGACCGGTTCTTTTTCGTCGCCGACGTGACCGCGATCGCGTACGCCTTCTACTTTCCGCGTCAATATCCGGTGGCGATCATGATCTCGTTCGCCTCCTTCTTCGCCTACCAGCGTTTCTTGTTCCACTACACGCTGGTGCCGCTCAAGGTCCTGCCCATCGTGATGGGCGCCGCGCTGTTGATCGTCGCGGCCAGCACGAAGCGCAGCTTGGATGAGGCGAGCTCCGAGAGCGCGCCCGTCGCAAGCGGTCGGCACGATCAGCCGATGAGGCCAGCTCCGAGAGCGCGCCCGTCGCAAGCGGTCGGCACGATCAGCCGATGAGGCGATCGCTACGCCGGATCAAGGGCGGTTCCTGCCGAGAATCGCGGCATATATCTCGGTAAACCGCTCGACCGACCGGTCCCAATCGAAGCGCTGCAAGGCGCGTATTCGGCCGGCCTTTCCCATTTTTTCGCGCAAGGACGCATCTGCCAGCAGCCGGTCGATCGAGCCGGCCAGAGCCGCGGCATCGCCCTTGGGCACGACGAAGCCGGTCACCCCATCCTCGACCACTTCGGGCAGGCCGCCCGCATCGGTCGCAACCACCGGTATTTCGCAGCCCATCGCTTCCGCGGCCGGGATGCCGAAACCTTCTTCCAGCGAGGGAATCACCGACACCGCGCAGCCGCGATAGTATTGCGGCAACTCTTTGTTCGCGGTCCAGCCGAGGAACCGCGTCGCCCGCCCAATGCCCAGATTCTGCGCGAGCTCTTCGAGCTTCGGCCGCTCGAACCCATCGCCGGCGATGATCAGCCGGATATCCGGATACTTCGGCTTCAGCGTCGCGACGGCCTCGATCAGGAAGCGAATTCCCTTGCGCGGGAAGAGCTGGCGGCATGCAAAAATCATGTGCGGCCCGAATTCGGCGCGCGGATTCGTGCCCTCGGGCGCCGGACTGAAGCGGCGCAAATCCGCGCCGTTCATGACCACCGTGATCGAGGACTCGCGTGCCCCGGCGTGCAAGGCGTGCACCTTGCAGTCCTCGCTGATCGCCGTGAGGGCCGACGCCGACCGCAATGTCCACTTGAGCACCGGCTTGACGTACCAGCGCGTCGGAAAATCATAGCCTTCGGCGACGTTCACATAGACATCGCCGCCGTGCAACGTGATCACCGAGGGAATTTTCAGCGTGCCGGCCGCGGCAATCAGCGCCGGTCCGGTGGGAATGGCCCAATGCCCGTGAACGACGTCGGCTTTGAATCGCCTGCCTTCGGCGACGGAGGAGCGGTATTGGGCGAGCAGGTAGCGCGCCATGATGAAAAGCCGATTGAGCTTCGCCCAATTCGTCACCTTGCTCTGCGCCACGCGGCCGTAGGTCAAATCCTCCGGCAGATCGAACGGGAATCGAACGACCTCGACACCGTCGAAGGTTTCCCGCAGCGGTACGCCGGGCTTGCCCGGCGTGACGACGCAAACCTGATGCCCCAGGCGAACCAGATGCCGGTTGATGTCGTGAACGTAGATCGCCTGAGTATCGTCCGGGTAGGAGGGATACCAGTAGGTCGGACACAGAATGCGCAAGCTCTTACCCGCCATCGCGCACCACGGCGCGGCCGCCACGGGAAGTCCGCAGATGAACGGCCGCACAGCAGCGTGCGGCGAGAGTCGCATTTTGCCGACAATCGCCGCCCCAGTCTAATTTCCCGCCGGCGTCCCTTGCGCGCGCGGCGAGCGCTTTCTTGTCCATGACCGATCCAGTTCCTACCGGCATTTTGGATACCCTGGCCGAAAGGGTACCAAAAGTAGCGGCTAGGTGGGTGACGGACTTATCAGAGCCCGCTGGGACCCTCGGGTACAATCATGGTGCAGCGACTTGCCGGTTCTCTTGATATAGTTGACGGAGTTCATCATTCGGGCGCGACGCGAATCCTACGTGCGGATTTTAATAACATCATATGAATATCCGCCGCTGGGCGGCGGCGGCGCGAAGGTGGTTTACGGGATCGCGTCCCGCTTGGGCGGGCGCGGCAACGATGTGGATGTCTTCACGATGGGCTTTCGCGGCCTGCCGGCCGCACAAAGCGCCGATGGCGTCAATATCCGGCGCATGCCGGGAATTCGCCTGCACATGTCCACCTGCTACTTTCCGGAAATGATTCCCTACGTGTTCTTTACCGTGCTGGCCGTTCGCAAGAGGCTCAAAGACGCGCAATACGACGTCAATCACTCGCATTTCATTTTCCCCGGCGGGATCGTCTGCTACATACTGAAGAAGCTCACGGGTCTTCCTTATATCATCACGGCGCACGGTTCGGATGTTCCCAACTACAATCCGAACCGTTTCAGGTTGCTGCACCGCATGCTGCGTCCCTTCTGGCGCAGAGTCGTATCCGACGCCGATCTGATCATCTGCCCGAGCAAATCCATCGAGGATTTGATCAAAAAGACGACCGAGCAGGTGCGCACCCAGATCATTCCCAATGCCATCGACACCGCCAAGTTCAAGCCGCGCGAGAAGGATCCGAGGAATCTGCTGGTCGTCACCCGGATGTTCGAGCGCAAGGGCGTGCAGTACCTGCTGCGCGCCGTGGCGGGGATGGACGGCGCGTTCAACATCAACATCGTCGGCGACGGGCCCTACTTGCACACCCTCAAGGCCCTGGCCAAGGAATTGAAGGTCGAGGCGCGATTCTGGGGCCATGTCGACAACGACTCGGCCGAGCTCAAGCAGCTTTACGAGACCGCCTCGATCTTCGTGTTCACGTCCGAGGCGGAAAATTTTCCGATCGTGCTGCTCGAGGCAATGATCGCCGGCGCCGCCATCATCACCTCGAGCGGCACCGGCTGCGCCGAGGTCGTCGGCGACACTGCGCTGCTGGTGCCGGTGCGGGATCCCGACGCGATTGCGTCCGCCCTGCACAAGCTGACCCACGATCCCGATCTGGTGGTGCGCATGGGCAGGTCGGCGCGAGAGCGCGTCATTTCTCGTTTTGGATGGGACGGCGTGATCGACCAGCACATCGATGCCTACCGCCAATTCGAGCGCAAATAGGCGTTGAGCCGGGGAAGGCCGGCGCCGAGAGTGAGGCCGTTAGCGGCCGGCGCAGTGGCGCCGAGGAAAGCTCAAGTCGAGGTGATCGTCTTGCTCACGACCGCTGAAAATGGGCCCTCGACGTTGGCGCTGTTATAGGAGACCAGGGAGAAATACCACGTCGCCGACGACAGATTGCCGATAACGAAGCTCGTGATGCCCGGGTTTGCGACCTGCAGCGACTGGGTCAGGGCAGTGGGGCTGGTTCCATAGAAAATTCGGTAGCCGGCGAGATTCGTGAGCGGCGACCCGTTGGTATTCGCGGTGGGCGGAAGCCAGGAAAGGGTCACCGATCCGGTCGAGATCTGGGTCACGCTGATGCTGAAGGCCGGCAGCGCGACCGTGGAGACGCCATCGCTGACGCTGATGACGATGCCCGCATAGGTGCCGACATTGGCACTGCTCGGAACGCCCTGCAGCTCGCCGTTGCCGGTGTTGAAGGTGGCCCAAGAGGGCTTGTTTTGAATCGCGAACGTGAGCAACACGCCGTTCGGATCCGAGGTGGTCGGCAAGAACACATAAGGTGAATTTGCATTCAATGAGGTAGTGGGCTGGCCCGAGATCGTCGGCTTAAGCGTCGCGGTGGTGGTGGTGGTGGTGGAGGAGCCTTGCCCATTTCCGGCCTGACTCGCCGTGCCCGACGAGTCGCCTACGGCCGTCGATGTGTCAGTGGTCTGCGACGTTCCGCCCGACGCTGCGGTCGAGGTATCGGTGGTCGCCGAGCCGCTCAGAGCTCCGCCCGAACAGCCCGTCACAATGAGCAATGCCGCCATCAAAGAAACCGCATTTCGCATTCCACACCCCGCAATCGTTTTGACCACTCACCGCTGCGAAGGGCGGCAAATCCATGGTCGGGGATGCGACGAGCGACCTTACGGGACGACCGGACCATGAAATGGCCTATCGACGGCATCCCGGATGTCGTTAGTCTCGTGAGCTTTGACCGTTGGCTGTGCGTAGCGCCCGTCGGCGGGCGTGCCCTTCGCACGGGGCAAGTTAATAGCAGGGTAAATGCGCTTGCAATTGTCTTAAATCGCCGACAGCGTCGCCTCATATTGCAGGGACGTTACGCTGCGGCGGCAATCGCGCGGCGATCAATGCAGCCGTTCGGCCATCTCGAGATGCGTGACGAACCGGAAGCCGCGGTCGAGGACCGTGCGGAACACGCGCCTCAGAATCTCGTCGTTCACGCCTTCGTAACAGGGGTGGCCGTACAGGACGACCCAGCGCTCTTCGTCGAGGCGCTCATTGAGGTCGGCGATGATGTCATCCGCGGGCGTTTGCCGCGCGCCGTGCCATTCGAGCAGCGGTACCGTGCGCGGCCCACACAGCGTCACGGGGATGCGCCAGTGTTTGAGCGCCGTGCCGGCATAGGTGGGATGGTGCGGCTCGCCGCCGATTGCATCGCCGTCGTACTTGAAATCCAGCTCCTCGACAATACGGGTGATGCGCTCGTCGGACTTGAAGCCCGGCGAGGTGAATCCTGCCGGGCGGCCGAACAGCCGGGTCATCTCGGCATGCCCCTCGGCGACGTCCTGCGCGATCACGCTCTCCGGCAGCTCGAAGAAGCGGCGGCTCCATACCACGTGGTCGGATCCGCCGTGCTGACCGAGCTCGTGGCCCGCCGCCACCAGCTTTTGCAGCCGGTCGACGAAGGAACGGCCCACGGGCCGCGACAGCAGGGTCTCGAGGACAAAGCGCGGCCATCCGATCTTCTTGATGAGGTGCACCGCCTCCATGTCGTTGAGTTTCGCCTTCGATCCCTTGAGCCCGCCCTTCGACAGCCATTCCTTGAGATTGGTGGAGCGCCCCATGTTGACGAAGAAAGTGTTTTTGACACCGAACTCGTCGCAGACCTGCATGATCCGGGGCAGACCATCGGTGATACACGCACGATGATCGATGTCCCAGCGGAACGAAAATAGCTTCTCCGTCATATCCCCTGCCTCTTCTTGAGCACGCCGGCGTAAACGGCCTCGAATTTCCTGACCGCCAAATCCCAATCGAAGCGCTCGATCGCCCGGATGCGGCCCGCCGTGCCCTACCGGGACCTCAGCGCGCCGTCCGCGAGCAGCCGGTCGATCGCGCCGGCGAGCGCCCCCGAATCGCCCTTGGGCACCACGTACCCGGTCACGCCATTCTCGACCACTTCGGGAAGGCCGCCGGCATCGGTCGCGACCACGGGTATTTCGCAACCCATCGCCTCCGCCGCCGGAATGCCGAAGCCTTCCTCGAGCGAGGGAATGACCGAGACGGCGCAACCCCGAAAGTATCGCGGCAGTTCCTTGTTGGCGACCCAGCCGAGAAACTCGGTTTTGTCGGCGACGCCGAGGGTCCGGGCAAGCTCTTCGAGGGCAGGGCGCTCGAAGCCGTCGCCGGCAATGATCAGACTGATGTCCGGATATTTGGGCTTGAGCTTGGCCACCGCCTCGATCAAGAAGCGGATACCCTTGCGGGGAAACAGCTGCCGGCACGCAAAAATCATGCGTGCGCCGAATTTGGCCGGCGCATCGCCGGCCGGCGGGGGGCTGAAGCGGCGCAAATCCGCGCCGTTCATCACCACCGTGATGGAGGACTCCTTCGCGCCGGCGTGCAGCGCGTGGGTCTTGCAATCTTCGCTGATTGCGGTCAATGCCGAGGCGTTTCGCAGGGTCCACGAGAGCACCGGCCGCACGTACCAGCGCGTCGGGAAATCGTAGCCTTCGGCGACATTCACGTAGACGTCCCCGCCGTGCAATGTGATGACCGACGGAACCTTGAGGCGGCGCGCCGCCGCGACCAACGCGGGTCCGGTGGGTATCGCCCAGTGGCCATGCACGATATCGACCGCCAGCCGCCGGCCCTCGATGACCGAATGTCGGTATTGAGCGATCAGATACCGGGCCATGATGAGGAGGCGATTGAGCCTTGCGAGTTTGGTCACCTTGCTTTGCGCGACCCGTCCGTAGCTCAAACTCTCCGGAAGCTCGAACGGGAAGCGAATCACTTCCACGCCGTCGAACGTCTCGCGTGCGGGCACCCCGGGACGGCCCGGCGTGACCACAAAGACCCGGTGTCCCTGGCGCACGAGATGACGATTGATGTCGTGGACGTAGATCGCCTGCGTATCGTCGGCAAAGGAGGGATACCAGTAAGTCGGGCAGAGAATGCGCAGCGGCTCACTCATGGCACACCGTGGCACTCCTGGGAGGCGGGGTTGGCGAAGGGATAGCTGCCCTTGACCCTCTCGATCTCGGCCCGCCGCCTCGGGGCATCCCAGCCCAGTTCCTCGCCTGCCAGCTGCGCGCACTGGTTCAAAAGCTCATCGTTCATCTCGCAACCGGTTCCCAGGTCCAGCCGGCGCAGCACGATGTCTGCCAAGGTGTGGGACATCTCGCTGCGCGCTGCGTGCCGCACCTCGGCAATCAGGGTTCTGCGATCGCAGAGCATGGCGGCACCGTCGGGTTGCGTCAGTATCTCGCCGGCCAGACTACCAAACGTATCGGCGAGATGGACGATTGATTCATCGGAGAATTGCGCCCCGGCGAGAGTTCTGATGGAGCGCAATAATTGGTCTCTATCCGGGATATCTCCGCCGTATACGGCGGTGCCGGCAGTTTGGCTCGGGCGCGCTTCCAATTGCAATTTTTTGCAGGCAAGATCGACCGCTTTCTCGCCGAGCAGGCGTCCCATGGTCCAGCGCACGGTCATACCGGTGATCAGTCCGTTCAGGCCCTCGCGGACCGAATGATCGATGAGCACCGATCGTTTCCCGAAACTCAAGTCTTTCTGTCCGGGCTGATTCTCCCCAAACGGCAGCAATCCGGCGTTGACCACCTCCACATCGTCGCGGGTGACGCCAAGTCCGGGCGCCGCCTCACGAATCTCATCGACAAAGCCTTGGATCTCAGCCTCGGTGACCGTCAGTTTGTAGGGGTCTCCATCATACACTTTGCTGTTGACGCCGATCAGCGTGTGATTGCGCCATGGCGCCATGAATAGATGGCGATTTCCGCGGCTCAGCCAGGCGTCCGGGTCCCGATAGCGGGTTTGGATGCCGATGCCCATGTCGGGCAGCAGCCTGCGCTTGACCACCACCGCCATGTCGCGGGACAAGGGCACTCCGATGGGCTCGCCGCCGCGCGCGCGCAGATCAAGCGTCGGCGCGAAGGGCCCGGTCAGGTTGAGCACCACCTTGGCGCGGATATCGAGGGAGGCGCCGCTCGTCTCGTCCCGCGCCGCGACGCCTTCGACCTGCCGGCCTCGAATCAGAAGCCGCTCCGCCGCACAGTAGTTGAGCACCACGGCCCCGGCGCCCTGGGCCGAGCGCACGATGGAATAGACGATGCGCGCCGGGTTGAGCATCTGCCCATCGTAGAAGACACCGGCGCCGGTCAGTCCCGGCGCGTCGAAGGCGGGAAAACGCCGCACGAATTCCCTGCGCGACATGAGGAAGGGCGGGGGTATGTGCTGCGCCCGATTCTCGATTCCGTCGTTACGGCGGCGCGTGAACACGTTCAGCAGCTGGAAGGCCGCGAAGAGAGGAAATTTGCCGCGCATGCCGTGACCGAAGGTCGGCAGAGCGAACGGCAGAGGGCGCGTCAGATGCGGCGCGATGCGCAGAAAGGCGGTCCGCTCGGCGCAGGATTCATGCAGCCGTGCGATGTCGAGGTGCTGCAGATAGCGAATTCCGCCGTGCAGGACCTTCAGCGAATGCGCGGAGGCGCCGCTGCCGAAATCGGCGCGTTCGATCAGCGCCACGCTCAATCCGCGCAGGCTCGCATCCCAGCCCGCGCACGCGCCCGCGATTCCGCCGCCGATGACGAGGAGGTCGAAAGTCTCGCGGCCGAGCTCCGCCAGGGACGCCGCGCGAGTTTCCGCAGAATCAGTGCGCAACAACCGTGCGGTGGAGGATCCAGGCATCGTACAAAGAATAGGAAATTCACTACCGCCGCGCAAGGAAACAGCGGGGTATCGGGCGACAAGTTTCGCGAAAAACAAGCCTGCGTCACTGTTTGCCAGTCGACATAATGAGCAGTCCTACAGCGGGGAAAACGGCGACCAGGCCGCGCACGGCTGATTTGCAGCATGCTCGAACCGTACTTGCTATAGTACGCTGGCCATTAGACCGCAACGGCGCGCGTCCATATCGTGCAAATACTGAAAACGTCTTACGAATTTCCGCCGCTCGGCGGCGGCGGAGCAAAGGTCGTGCACGGCATCGCAACGCGCTTGGCCGCGCGGGGGCATTGCGCCGACTTGGTGACGATGGGGTTTCGCGGCTTGCCGGCAATGCAGAACATCGGCGGCGTCAATGTGAAGCGAATTTCCAAGACGCGCCTGCGGGTCTCGCGCTGTTCGTTCCTCGAGATGGTTCCCTACGTGCTGCTCGCGCCCCTGCATTTGATCAGGATATGCCGCGACAAGCGCTACATCGTGAATCACACGCACTTCATTTTCCCGGGCGGAGTCGTTTCCTACGTCTTGAAGAGATTCACGGGACTGCGCTACCTGATCACGGCGCACGGCTCTGATGTGCCGAACTACAATCCTGACCGCTTTCGCATCCTGCACCGCGTGCTGCGTCCGCTATGGCTGAAGGTCGTCGCCGATGCGGAATTGATCTTGTGCCCGAGCAAATCGATCGAAAACCTGGTGAAGGCCGCCGCCCCGCTGGCGCGCACCCATATCATCCCGAACGGCATCGACGTCGATACGTTCAAGCCGCGCGACAAGAATCTGCGCAACCTGCTGATCGTGACGCGCATGTTCGAGCGCAAGGGTGTGCAGTACACGCTGCGCGCCCTTGCGCAGATGCGCGGACAGTTCGATGTCAATATCGTCGGAGACGGGCCATATCTGGCGACGCTCAAGGATCTCGCCAGGGAGCTCGATGTCGATGCCCGTTTCTGGGGGCATGTCGACAATGATTCGCAGGAGCTGAAGGACCTGTACGAAACGGCCGCAATATTCGTCTTCACTTCGGAGGCCGAGAATTTCCCGATCGTGCTGCTGGAGGCGATGATCGCCGGTGCGGCGGTCATTACCTCGACCGGCACCGGCTGCGCCGAGGTGGTGGCGGATTCGGGACTGCTGGTGCCGGTGCGCGATCCGCAGGCGATCAAGCAGGCTCTGATGCAGCTGGCGGCGAGTCCGCAGCTGGTCCAAAAACTGGGGCGTGCCGCGCGCGAGCGCGCGATCGCACGCTTCAGCTGGGATGGTGTGATCGATCAGCATCTCGAGGTCTACGGCCGCTTCGAGCACACCTGACGATGCTTCGATCCGGCGCCCGCGCGGCGCGTGAAGGCGATCGAGCGAAATCCGCCCGCTTTACATATTGCAGACCGAACCGGCGCCGCGTGAGAAACGCATGCAAAACAAGCCGGTGGCCATGGAAGCGAATCTACTTTGTCAAGGTAGTGCGTCGCTCTTGCCTGCGATTTAGGTTGCACCCTCTTTACAATATTCGCGACAATGGCAGCCAGGGAACCATAACGCATCCACCCTCGAGCCCGGGTCATCCTGTGTTGATCGATAAAATCGTCAAAAAATTATTCGGAGCGCCTGAAGCGCCGGAAGATCGTGCGTCCGCACGCAGGGGCGCGCAGCAGTGGATATCGAATCCGTGGCATGCCGTTTCCGTGATTCCGTGCCCGAACGCCTGTCAGGCGGCGCGGCAATCGTACCGGAAGCGATTTCTCTCGAGCGAGGCGCCGACCTTGCCGCTGACGGGATGTAGTTCGAAAACCTGCCGTTGCCGCTACGTGCACCACGATGACCGGCGCCGCTCTCTGCGACGGGTCGTGGATGGACTGTCCGCCAAACCGCGATGGCGCGGGTCTGAGCGCCGCGAGTCCCGCGGCAGGCGCAGCACGGATCAGCGGTAGCTCGAGGGCCTAAGGCCGCAGCGCCCTAACCTTCGCGGTAGTATTCGCGAAACCAGTGGACGAAGTTACCGACGCCGACTTCAACGGGAGTCGTCGGCCGGTATCCGATGTCCTCCTGCAGTTCGCGCACGTCGGCGAACGTATCCGCGACGTCTCCGGGCTGCATCGGCAGCAGGATCTTTTCCGCCTTCCTGCCCAGACAATTCTCGAGCACCTCGATGTAGCGCAGCAAATCAACCGGCCGGTTGCTGCCGATGTTGTACAGCCGGTAGGGGGCGGGGCTGTAGGCGGGGTCGGGATTGGCGCCGTCCCACGAAGGATTAGGTTGCGCGATCCGGTCGACCACGCGCACCACGCCTTCAACGATGTCATCTATATACGTGAAATCGCGCTTGTGGTGGCCATGATTGAACACCTCGATCGGGCGCCCCTCGAGGATTGCACGTGCGAACAGGAACAAAGCCATGTCCGGCCTGCCCCAGGGGCCGTATACGGTGAAGAACCGCAGGCCGGTGGTGGGCAGACGGAAGATGCTCGAATAGCTGTGCGCCATCAGCTCATTGGCTCTCTTGGTCGCGGCGTAAAGCGACACGGGGTGAGACGCGGGCTCGTGCACCGAATACGGCAGCTTCGAGCTCGCGCCGTACACCGAGCTCGACGACGCATAAACCAGGTGCGCGACCGCGTTGTGGCGGCAA
>Ga0181534_10000632_pt1 | contig 24507 bp, 24 predicted proteins | sample PEATcosm2014_Bin_37_FD_119758 | JGI IMG/M metagenome (GOLD analysis project Ga0181534, IMG submission 119758) | Peatland microbial communities from MTU Mesocosm Facility, Houghton, MI, USA - PEATcosm2014_Bin17_10_metaG | ecosystem: Environmental > Terrestrial > Soil > Wetlands > Peat | place...
CACCAGACCGACCCCGTTGAGTTGCGCAACCTTGGGCGCAAAGCGCGTGTCCACCAGGTCTTCCACCTGAGAAAGCGGCATGGAATTCGAGGTGATGGCCAAGGTAAGCACTGGGGCATCGGCTGGGTTCGTCTTACTGTAGATGGGCGGCGCGGGCAGGATGGACGGCAGCAGACTTTGCGCCGCGCTGATGGCGGACTGCACCTCTTCCTCCGCTACATCGATAGCCAAGGTAAGGTTGAACTGCAGCACGATGACGGAGGTGCCTCCGGAGCTGGTGGAGGTCATCTGGCTTAAGCCCTGCAGTTCGCCGAATTGGCGCTCCAGCGGCGCCGTGACGGTCGTGGCCATCACCGTGGGGCTGGCTCCCGGATAAAAGGTGAGCACCTGTATGGTCGGATAATCGACTTCCGGCAATGCGGAGACCGGCAGTTGTGTGTAGCCAACCAGGCCGACCAGCAGGATGGCCGCCATCAGCAAAGAAGTGGCCACCGGCCGCAGGATAAATGGGCGGGACGGACTCAATGCACGCTGCTCCCGGTGGCGCTGGCCGGGGCAGGTGCGTTCGAAACGGCCACCTTGACGTTGTCCTGCAACTTATCGAAGCTGCTGTTGGCGAGCACGTCTCCAGGATTGATGCCATCGACCTGGGTGAAGCCGCCGTCGGTAACTCCCGGCTTTACGGTCCGCAAATGCGCGTAATTGTTTTGTATGATATACACGAACGACGCCTGGCCGTTTTGTTGAATGGTGGAGGCGGGAACCAGCGTCACCCCTTGCAGCGTGTTTACCAGCAGGCGCGTGTTTACAAACTGGTTCGGGAAAAGGACATCGTTTGTGTTGGCGAAGAGCGCCCGCCCCTTGACCGTCCCCGTGGTGGTGTCGATCTGGTTGTCGATGGTCAACAGCGTCCCGCTTGCGATCTTCTTCTGCGCGGTGCGGTCGAAGGCATCCACGGGGAGCTTGGCGCCCTTTTTCAGACGAGCTTCGACTTGGCCCAGACTGTCCTCCGGTATGGTGAAAATGACGGTAATGGGCTCCAACTGTGTGATCACGGCCAGTGTCACGCTGCCGGCGGACTGCACCACGTTGCCTGGATCGACCAGCCGTAAACCCACGCGCCCGGCGATGGGTGCGGTGATCTTGCAGAAGTCCACCTGAACCTGGTCGTATTGCACCGTTCCCTCGTCGTTTTTCACGGTGCCCTGGTCCTGCAGCACAAGCTTTTCCTGGTCGTCCAGGATTTGCTTGGCGATGCCGTTGCGGGCCCAGGCGGCACTGTAGCGTTCCAGGTCCATGCGGGCTTGCGCGAGCACGTTCTGGTCTCGCTCGAGCGCGCCTTGCGCCTGCAAGAGAGTCGCGCGGTAGGGACGCGAATCGATGTCGATCAGCGGATCACCCTTATTTACCCGTTGACCCTCCGTATAATGGACGGCGACGATCAGGCCGTCCACCTGGGCTGTAATCGAATCGCTGTAGACCGGCGTGACTGTTCCTATTGCGTTGAGATAGACGCCGATGTTGCCCTTTTGCGCGGTAGCAGTCGTTACACTGATGCCCGGCACAGGGCGCGCCGCTGCAGCCGCCTTTTTCTTGGCTTCCTCGTGATGGTGGAAGATCAGTATGCACGCCAGCGCCGTCGTCAGCAGCAACACAATCCACAGCACGATCCACGCAATCTTATGGCTGGGACGGGGCGCCGCGATTTGATGGTCAGGGCCGATGGGCGAGGGCGCGTCTATTTCATCTGGCAACCGTAAACTCCTTTTCCACTCGTTGGCGCGCTTTTTTGGCCTGCCTTCGCCGCCAGCACGAGATGGTCCATAATTACATGCCATTGAAACTGTAGGAGTTAGGTATTGCTGCACGATCCGGGGTGCAAAGGTTGCACTTTGAAGTGCCAAATTTATGCCGTGCTTTGGAGGGCGGGCTTTAGCCGGCGCAGGGCTTCAGCCCCGCAGTACGGACGGATGTCATCGATCCCGAACGGGCGGCCGCGCGTCGGCGCGGGCGGCCCCGTATAGCAGCAGATAACCAGCGGCCGAATGCGCGGTCACGCCGGTTATCATTAACTCGCGCTGTCTACCGTCGTCGTGGCCGTGGAAAAACACGGGTTCGTTCGCGGCCTGGTTCTTCAGTGAGATACTATGCCCCTCCGGTGTGACAAACACCCAGATACTTGCCCGTTGCCTCGCCGCGTCAGTCGAAGACAGACCAAGCCGTATTCCTGGGGCCAGCTCGCGGCTTTCGCTCTCTCTCATCTCGAAGCCGACTCGCCGCACGGTGGGAGGGGCCGGCGGGACAGAAGCTGGGGATATCCGTTCCGGCGGAGCGCTGGCTTGCGCTGGGGGCGCCGGCGGGCCTTCCAGCCGCGCCTTTACGATGAAGCGATCCGGCGCCGAGCCCACATAATAGAACGGATAACAAGTCACCAGGGTCATCTCGGAATGCCGGCTTCGATTTAACACGCCGACGTCATCCGGCTTAACGATGTCCGTGCTTTCTACCCTATACTCATAACGTCCGGCCGGTGTCTGAAACTCAATTACATCGCCCTTCCGGATGTTTTGCAAGCCCCGGAATAGAGTGTCGCGATGACCCGCGATGCCGGCATTTCCCGGCTGACCCGGCAGCGCCGTGCCAGGAATGTGGCCAAGAGCCACATCCAGCGTATCCCGTCCGGCTCCCTCGCGTACGATGGCGCGGACCTGCAAGCGCGGAATCGCCAGCCGGCCGATCAGCGTGCCGTTCCGAAGGGGCGGCGCCTTGGCTTGGGAAGCGGCGCTTGGCGGCGACGTGTCTTGGGGATAGCTTTCGATCTGGCGGTTCAGCACCAGATTTCCCCAGGCTTGGTAGACAGCCCTGCGAACGTATGAGCTGCCCCAAATACCGACCGCGATGGCGCCGGCCAGCAGTAGGCCGTATTCAATCCGCCGGTGCGCCTTACTCGTTCTCGTTGGCGGGCTGCTCATAGCGATAACTCAGGCGCGTTCGCGTCATTAGCCCCGGGCGGCCCGGCGCTGAGACGCGCACCCGAATCCGCCGCAGCGCGCCGCCGTTCGCCGCCGCCGGAGAATAACCGACCGTATAGCGCGTGCGGATATCCTTGGCGATGCCCCTGCACGTTTCGGTCAATTCCTTGGCGCCATTCGGGAGATAAGCCTGGCCGCCGCTGATCTTGGACAGTCTCCTGAGGATGCCCGGATCCTTATCCAAGTCGTCAAAGTCGAACAGGCCGATAGTATAAATAGTCGCCAGGCTGCGCTCTACCTGATCCAGCGTCTCCGCGCGGCTATGCCGGCTGGCGTTGTCGCCGCCATCGCTAAGGACCACGAGGGTTTTCTTGTCGCGCCTTCCCAGTTGGAGCTGCTCTAAGCCAGCCACAATGGCATCGTTCAGCGCCGTGCGGCCCTCGGCGACCCCGGAGGAAATGGCGGCGCGCAATTGCCCCATATCGTCGGAGAAAAGCACTTCTTTCGGCAGTCCACGCTGTACGGTCTCGTTGAAGTTAAGAACGAAGATTTCGTCGTGCGGATTGCTCTCCTCGATGAAGACGGTAGCCGCGGCGACCACGTCGGGCCGCTTGGGACGCATACTGCGGCTATTATCCGCCAGAATTCCCACGGTGACCGGAATGTCGTTATTGGCGAAAACGGTAATGTTCTGGGGCGTCCCGTTTTCGTCGACCCGGAAATCGTCCTTCGAGAGCCCTGACACCCAACCGCCGTCGCGGTCCTTTACGCTCACGTCCAGGAGCACCAGGCGCACGTCGCTGCGGATCACGAAGTCCTTCTCGACGTCCGCCACTATGGCCCGCAACGGCCGTTCCAAAAATGAAGCGGCGCCGGCAACCATCAGATTCCGAATTGCCGTGCGCCGGTTCATGGGTCGGTCCTCCCCAGTAAGTAGACGATAGTTGACGACTCGAATTCAGGCCAACCTCCTGAGCCGCACCAAGCCGCCCAATCCGAGCATCAGAATGCCGGCGATTCCTATCGCGGGATACGGGCTTCCGGTCTTCGGCAATTCCGCGGGCTGCTCCGGAGTAGACTGGGCAGGGGTCTCTGCCGGGGCGGTATTCTGGGCGACCTCCGCCGGTTGTTCGGGCGCCGGTTCTGGCGCCGCGGCCTCAGGCTGGGCCTGGGCTTCGGCGGGGGCGGGCTCCGCGGCCGGTTCCGGGTTCGTAGCCACTGGCTCTGGCGCCGGCGCCGGTGCGGGCGGCATCAGCATCGCCACCTGCTGCAGGTGTTTCGGATAAGGAAACTCCTGGCCGATTTCGTCGCCCGGATAGAACCACGCGCGCAGCGCCCGGACGTTTCCCGGAGGTGTTTCCCAGAAGGTGAACTGGCTCTTGCCTGTCGGATACACGCGTTGCCTCGGAATAGCCAGGACAGTATTGATGATGTGTGTCTCGTTGCCGTTGAAGATCTGCACGATGTGCCGGTCTGTTTGAGAATCGAGGAGCTTCAATACATACTGACCGGGTTCGAGAACGGTATCTCTTATTTGAACGGTCTCGCCGACCGTCAGAATCGTCTTTTTGTTCCATTCGTCCGCCCGCGCCGGGCTCGTTGCTACGGCCGTTGCCAAGCCCATACCGCAGACAATGGCGAGTACCGTTCGCGAAGGGATGAGAAAATGTGAATTCATAATTGTTCCTTTTCCTACTTAGTTTTAGCTGCCACCTGGCCGAAAACCAGGTAGCCCGCTTCAAATTTGGGAAAAGCACGTGGTTTGCCAAGCTCCGTAAGTCATTCGGCCATCGTGCCAAAGTGGCGCCATCGCATTGGAGTGTGCGGCGCAAGACGGAATTTCTTACCACGAATCACGCAATTTGTTACTCGGCCCGCGCAAAGCACTCAAGAGGAGGTAATCCACCGGTGGCAGGTCAATTGCTCTTGGTCTGGTGAGGTGGTGGCAATGCCTTTACTCTACATCGTTGTGGCACTTATCGTCGTGGCAATCATTGCGTGGCTTAGCAATGCTTATATTCCGGTGGCGCCGGGCGCCAAGGCGATTGTCAACGCGGTGCTGGCGCTCATTGTTGTGGGAATAGCTTTGTGGCTTATCAACACATACGTGCCGATGGCGGGAAGCATCAAGGTAATTCTCAACCTGGTAGTGGTAGCCGCAACTTGCGTCGGAGTTCTTCGGGCGCTCGGGCTATGGAGCGGGGTGGTCAGACTGTGGAGTACTGTCATAAGCCACCGAATCCCCCACTGACCGCTCGTGGCGCGTCCGCCGCGGTCTATTGGCGCTGGAAGACGAGAGTCATCGGAGCTTGCCCCGGCTTTTGGACGGCGACGGTCATCGTACCATCCGAGGCAAGCGTGTAGCTTTCGACAGTGGTCGCGCCGGATTGCGTGGTCGCCACTTTCAAAACATCGTGATCCCACCTGGCCTTGCTCTTGAGGTTTTTGCCGGCGCAGGAACCCACAGACGTTCTCCTCCGACCGGTCCATTAGGATCTCCACCTAGAGACTAGTCGTTGCGGGCGGCCCATGGATCCTTGAGCAGCGTGCCGGCGGTCTGCTCGAAACGCGCGGCCAGCGTGTCGCGCAACGAATCCAGAGCTTCGCGCAAAGGTCCGCGCCACTCTTGATTCCAGCCCGCCCGCCCGGAATTGCAGCCGCAGTTCGACCGCCAGCGCTCCACGCCGTGGGCACAGCTCCACGGGTATTCTCAAGAATTTCCACCTCGTGAGTTGGCGGATGTTCCGCCAGATACTGGCCGTAGTTGGAGATCTCCGCGAGTTCCTTGCACTGGATGTGATCCAGTGCATGGGTCAGCGCCATTTCCCCGCGATGGCGATGGTGGCCAAATGTCTCGCCGTCCGTGGCAATGTGCACGAGTTCCGTTCACGCGCGGTTGTCGGAGAGTTTCCATCGGAATTGTACATTCTCCACTGGGTTGTCCCTCTTGGGCGGCGCTCCCCGGTTGTACTCGATTGACTGCAGCTTGCACCGTCAGCTCGACCGAATCCGCCGCCGGTTGCCCGTGCGGCAAATGCGGCCCGTGCGATCTCGGCCCCACTCGGCCCCATGCCGACGCCGATTCTGCCATTATGGTTGATTATGAAATGGAACTACACGATATACCGGTCCGACGAAGACCTCGACGGGATTCAGAAAGGTTTGGACGACATGGGGCAAGACGGTTGGGAACTCGTCTCCGCCACCCATCAGTCCTTGGTTGATGAAAATGAACAAGCGTTTGACCAATATACGCTCATTTTCAAACGCCCCGCTGACGCCTAGCCCCTGGTAAAAAAGCGAATCTATGAGCAAATGATCCGGTAGGCGACGGCGTGTTCGCAGGGTTGCACTGGGGGAGATTGGATATGCAGGCCGTCGCCGGAGAGTTTCCAATTGATAGGGGCAGCCGAGCCCAGCAGTTGTACCTTCTGGACTCTCCGTGTAAAAAGGCCGCGGGAGGGGGCCAGGGCGGCGAGTATAGTCTCCTTTGGATTCCAGCCCATGGAGAAGGCGAAGAGGGTGTCGCCCTTGGTCGTGAAACGAACGTCATCCGCCGTCAGATCGACGCGGTCCTTCTCGTTGAAATGCTCGGGCGTTCCGATCATCCCGGCGCCGGGCGGGGTTTGGCGGATGCCGGGACCTTCGCCAAAGATTTTCCAGGGGCGGGTCCCGTAGATGGCCTCGGAGTTCACCTGCATCCAGCCGGTGATGGATGCGAGGATTCTCAACTCGTCCGCATCGAGGACGCCGCTCCCCGGCAGGGGGAAGTTGAGCAGCAGATTGCCGTTGCGGCTGACGATATCCACCAGCAGGTCGATTACGGTCTTGGGAGTTTTGTAGTGGTGGTCGCGGCTGTAGTGCCAGTCGCCGATGCATGTGTCGGTCTGCCAGGGATGGGGCCAGATTTCATCCACCACGCCGCGTTCGACGTCCAGAACGCAGGTGCCGGCTTCGCAATCCGAGCGGCGCTTGCAAGTATAAACGACATCCAGATTACCTGCATGCCAGCGTAGCGCCTGGTTGTAGAAGTGGGCGACCAAACTGCGGCCGTATGCGCCGAAGGGAATGCCACCGTCGGCATAGAGGAGGTCGGGCTGGTAGTGATCCACCAGATCCTGGATACGCAGAAACCACTCCCGCTTCCACTCATCGGGCTCGTTGCCTTGTTCGGCCCAGGCTTCTTTGGCGGGAGCATGCGGGGGGAAGTAGAGGTCATAGTTGGCGGGATCGTTGCCGTCGTAGGGGACGCCCGCATAGGGACCCTGTTTATCGGCTCCCTTGTTGGTGATCCACCAGTTATAGCTGCCCCAGACGTGTTCGGAAACGCCGAAGCGGAGGCCTTCCGCACGGGCGGCGTCGCGGAATGCGCCGACGATGTCTCTCTTTGGCCCCATATTGACGGCGTTCCAGCGATGATGCTGAGAGTTCCAAAGATCGAAGTTGTCGCAGTGGACTCCCATAGAGACGAAATACTTCGCACCGGCCTGGCGGTAAAGCCGCATCAGATCTTTCGGCTCGAAGCGCTCGGCTTTCCAGGTGGGGATGATATCCTTGTAACCAAACTGGGAAGGGTGGCCGTAGTTGGCGACGTGATACCGGTACTGGCGGCTGCCTTCCATGTACATGTTGCGGGCATACCAGTCGCCGGTGCCAACCGCCGACTGCGGCCCCCAATGGGCCCAGATGCCCAATTTGGCGTCGCGGAACCATTCCGGGCAGGCGTACTTTTCGAGCGATGCACCGTTAGGGCTGAAAGGTCCGTGTTGGATCGCAATACCGGCGGGAATCGACTGCCCCCCAGCGCGGGCTGCGGATGCGGCCACCACAGCTCCTTTGATCAGATCTCTTCTGGAGAAGTTCATTTGGTTCGCCTCGGTGGCAAGAGGCCATCATATCTCGTAATGTGGCAGGCTGAAGTTTTCATCGCGCCAATCGTGGAAGCTGCCGTGAGGCACCGGTACAACAAGCGCGCAGTGCTGGTACACTTGAGGGGACGCAAGTTAAACCCACATGGCAGAGAAACGCGAGAAGAAGGAAAAGAAAGACACGCCGGCGGCTGCCAGCGAGTCGCCGGTAGCGGCTGCTCCGGTTGAAAAGAAAAACACTCCGCCGAAACCGAGAATTCCTCAATTGGCGAAAAAGAACAAATCCAGGCTGCCGCGGCGGCAGAAGAAGGCCCTTCAGAAGGCCGCTGATAAGTAAACGCGCAGACCCAGGCTGCACGCAGCTTATGGCGGGCGGCGGATGACGCCCAGTTGAGGCGCCTCGTGGCCAACTACTTCGGACGGCGCGCAGCGGTGTGCCGGAGCACCCGCCCCTTACCCGCGGCCGCGAATAGGCCACTGCAGGATCATCCGCCGGAGTTCAAGGCAGGAGGGACGCCAGGCTGGATAGAGAGACGTAGTCGATACGTTCATTCCCGAGATCCGGCTCCATCGGCGTCAGCCTCGCGAACGAATTCTAAGAACCTCCGCATCGTCGCGGTTGGCGGCATCCTGGCACGGCATACACAAAGCAGCCCAAGGCGCCGCCGTTAGACGGCTCCGCCCGAGCGTAGCATTGCAGCAAAGACAGGCCCCGAACAGGTCTGCCCGCATGAACGCCAGAGCGCGCCGGAACCTGCGGAATAAGTTGGCCTTTGCACGTCTTCGGTCCGCGGTGCGCCAGATTTCTTCCAACACGTCGGCGCTGTTTTCGGCGGTGGCATGCCGCCACGGTTGCATTTTCGGGGCGGCGCGCACCGCTCTCCTCTGCCACGGAAGGCGCCAGCGCCGCCTTAGATTTTCCGCGATGACGTGCATCATTTTGGTGGGCCGTTGAGCACGCCCTTCAGCGCGTCCATGGCCTTGCCGAAGCCTCCCCAATCCCCTTGCTCCATGGCCTTCTGGGCTTTATCGAATGCCGCGCGCGCCTGCCCCGATTCCAGTGGCCGGCCTGCCGGCTGACCCGGAGTTGCGGGTTGTTGTGTCCCGAACACGGCTTGGATCGCCTCGTCGAGGGTCGGCTCCATCGCCACTTTGTCCCCCGAAATTACGATGACGCGCTTGAGTTGGGGGAAGTCCGTGCCTTCCGCCGTCAGGTACAACGGCACTACATAGAGAAAGGAGTTCTCAATCGGTACCGCGATCAGGTTCCCGCGAATGACTTTTGAACCCTTTTGGTCCCAGAGAGTCAGTTGCGCCGCGATGGCGGTGTTCTGATCGATCATCGCCTCTATCTGCATCGGGCCATAGATCAGCTTCTCCTTGGGAAGTTCGTAAAAGAGCATCTTTCCGTATTCCGGGAAATCGCACCTGGCGGCCATCCACGAGATCATGTTGTTTCGCTTCTGCGGCGTGAACGGCGTCATCAGCAGATATTCAAGCTGGTCGCTGCCCGGGAGCTTCATCAGGATGTAGTAGGGTTTCATGGGCGCGACCTGGCCGGCATACGCCTCGTTGGGGAGCACCCAGAGATCCTCGCGGTTGTAGTAGACCTGCGGGACCGTCATGTGGAAGGTCGTGTATTGGTCGGCCTGGATGGAGAACAGGTCCTCCGGATACCGCAGATGCGATTTCAGGTCCGGCGAAAGTTCATTCAGGTCTTTGAAAACGCCCGGAAAGGCGCTACGGTAGACGGCCAGGACGGGGTCTTTCGGGTCCATGACGTAGAACCGGACGGTTCCGTCGTACATGTCCACTACGGCCTTCACCGAGTTTCGAATGTAGTTCAACCCTTGGTCGGAGGGCGCCGCGTGAGGGCTCGAGTAGGGAAAGTGATCGGAAACGGTATAGGCGTCCTGAATCCAATATTGTTTGCCTTCGCTGACTACGGCGTAGGGGTCCTGGTCGAGGCGCAGAAAGGGAGCGACCTGCCGCACGCGCTCCTTAACCTGCCTCCAGATTTGAATCTTGCTTTCCGGCCTAAGATACGACGTGAACAGTATGTTGATGTCAGCCTGGGTCCAGGTAAACAACAGCCGTTTCCATAAGCTGTCCAGCGGAATACCGCCCGTGCCGCTGTAACTTGTGTAGACATTCTGGTTCCCTTTGGGATAGTCGAACTCTTTAACGCCCGTGGCCACGATCCGATATCCGGGCATCGATTCGCCGTAGTATATGGACGGCTGGGTGATGGTCAGGCCGTAATCCGATTCCGGCGGGATGTTCTGAAGAACATACTGAGGAAAGCCTCCCCCGATAGTTTTCGAAACGAAGCTCATGACCAAGCCGTAGCCATGCGTGAACTGCAGTTTCTGGTTTACCCACGTTTGGGCTTCCGCCGGAAGCTCCGGCGAGAGCTCTCGCGCCGAAAGCATCACCTGATGATATCCGTCCGGCAGGTGGTAGCGGTCTACATCAACCCAGTAGAACTGATAATAGAGGCGTATTTCCTGCGCTTGTTGGTACATCTGAAGCAACGGGCGGTAGTCCCAGAGACGGATGTTCTGGATCGTGTCCTGATTTCTGGCGATGACGTCAGAGGTCAGGTCGGCCAGCGCCGGATAGGATGTTTCCTGGATCTTGTCGAGACTGAATGCATTGCGGGTGAATGCGATGTTGTTTTTGAGATAGGGGGTTTCCAGGGCCAACTCGTTCGGCTGCACCTTTAACCGTTGAAAGACTGCCGGCAAGACCATGACTGCCAGGATGTACAACGCGACGTAGCCGGCGGAGCCAAATACGATCGCCCTGAGGCGCGGCCGGAAAACGTTGAGGACCAGCAACGCACACAGCGCCGCCGCCGCGCCTACCATAAACCAGTAGGCCAAGCGCGTCACATGATCCGCCGTATAGCCGGCTCCGAAAACGACTCCCTGCGTAGAGTAGAGGAGTTCGAAGTGGTCGAGGTAGAACCCCCATCCCCAACCCGCCACCACAACAAAAGCCAACATCGACAGATGTGGAGTCACCTTCGCGCCGCGGTCCACGGTTTGCTTGTTTCGGGGAAGGCGCAACAAACCCGAGTACGCGTAATAACCCGTGACCAACACCAGCGTGATAAAGGCCAGGCCGGTGAGGGAACCTTGCAATAGCTCATAAAATGGCAGGCGAAACACATAGAACCCAGTGTCGGCTCCGAAGAGCGGGTCGGATAGCCCGAACGAGCCTCCATAACGAAAGCGGAGATAGGTGTCCCATTGGGAATAGAAGACGGCCGCGAACGCCAGGCCCGCGACCGCAGCGATCGCCGCCGTCGCCAGTTTCAGACCCTTGGAAGAAAGCTGGATGCCAAGCTCGGCCGCCAGCGCCGCCGGGCTTCTTAACTTACCCGCGCTGGAAGCGGCGCCGTTTCTCTCGGCCAGGCGGAGGTTGAGCCCAACGTACAAGAGCGCGACCACGAAAGCAGCGGCGAACAGTTCCCACCGAACGGACCAGATCGTCCAGAAGACGCCAACGTACCCGAGTTGCCGCATCCAGAGCCACTTCTGGATCCAACCGGGGATGGACGCTACGAGCGCGAACAGCATGATCGCAGCGGCGACGATGAATTTCAGTGGACGCCATCGCGGGAAGCGGTAATTCACGGCTACCGTACGCGGCTCGATTGCGGGCGTCCTTGGCGGCTCGATGTGTAATGGCTTTTCGATCATTGCTTTGTCACCTTTCCATCAATCTGAAATGCCGCACCAAAGGTACGGAGCGGTCCCACCAGAACTCAAACTGGATACCGCCATTCTGAACCTCTCTCATTTAAGCTATGGGCAAACCGCCGTTGTTCAACCGTATTGTTCAACCGCGCGGTTGGCTTAGGACTCGCCTCACTTCCTGGAGTAACACCGCCGCTGAATAGGGCTTTGGGAACACCTCAAAATCCTGACGCTCCGCCCGATACCGAAGCCGCTCGTCATCCAGGAGTCCCCCGAGCAACAGAACCCTCATTTCAAGGCACTTCGTGCGTAAGTACATGGCTGCCTCGTGACCCGGCAAACTGTCCACGTAGGTGCGGGTTATCAACAGATCGGGACTGCACTCGCTCAAGCGGTCCACCGCCTGTCCCAGGTCGCCGGTGGACAGCACGACATACCCTTCCCGCTCCAGTGTCTCCTTGAGAACGGAACGTACTACCGGATCGGAAACCAAGAGCAGTATCGTGGTTCTCGACAAAGAGTGATCCACCAAGGTTGTTCCTTTTGACGCTGGCGGACTAAACGCCCGTCAAGGCGTATGCAGACCTGTGTTCGGCGTCGTGGATCCAATAAGGCGGCCGGCCGTAATGCAGGTAGAGGCGGTTCTCATATTCTCGAGTCATCGGCACGAACTCGTCGTACTCCGGAGCTTCCTTGACGGCCTGGCGGGAGAGCCCGACGCGGACTTTTGACTCCGTCCAGCTAACCCGCTCGATCCACGCGGGCGGAATCAGGACCTTTTTGCCGGGCAGCCATTTCCGCGTGTCCACTTCCAGGTAGCGGATCGACCAGGTCTCGTCGTCCACGACAAAGCCATCCACGTGGCCGATCTCCCCGTCCGTCGCTTCAATATCATAGCCAGTGACGGCGCCGGTGCTGCGCAGATGCGAATCCGCGGATTCCCTGCCAACCCGGTCCGCCAAGGTTCCGGCGGAAGAAGCTTCTGAAACAGCCACTCCGGTGGGGTAATACGCCGTGCCCCATAGAAAGGGGCCTCCCCAATAGTATGGAAACCCGAAATACCCGAGGTAGGCGGCCTCGTGTTGCCGCGAGACAGGCCGGTGAGTGTCGATGTCGGGGCTATCCTCAACCTGCTTTTTGGTCAACGCCACATCCAGGCGCCGGGCATCCCAGTCGGTACGGATTACGGAGAAGGGCGAGATCAGCACTCGCCGGCCACCAAGCCAGCCACCAGTGTCCACCGTGAGGTAGCGGATGGCCCACGTCTCATCGTCGAAGTAAAGCTCATGCACATATCCGAGTGCGCCGTCGGACGCCTGAATCACGAAGTCTTGTAAACGGTTATTGGTCAACATTGCCCTGCCCTCCATAGGCAGTGGGTGAGTGAGAACGTGGGTTCTTCCGAATCTAGTGTTTGGACCTTGAGTGCAGAAGTTGCCGTTGCGAGCGGCAAATGCCGCACCAGAAGTCCGCGCCAGAGTTTGGTGAATGCACTTTGCACCAGCACGTCGTATTCTTTGCTGTACACGCAAAACCTACTCTCCCCTTCACAGGCACGAGGAGGGCCGAACGTCCCGGCGCAGTGTATTCCAACTCGGATAACGAGCCACCCTGTCTCCGTAACTACTCGCGCGCCGCGATGGCCGTTCTCGTGCGGGCGACGATGCTTACGGCCACCGCCTTATGCTGAGCATTCAGAAAATCCTGGTACCCGTTGTCTTGACGGAGACTTCCCGGCACGTCATGCACCAGGCCGCGTGGTTGGCTCGCCGCTTTCATGCGGAGATCGTCCTTCTGCACGTGCTGCCGCCTGTCAGCTATCCCATCGGCGCGCTCGAAAGCGGGCACGAAATCACCGCGCCGGATTTACTCGCGCAAGCCGTCCAGCAGGCCCAGGAGGATCTGGACCGGCCGCTGCCGCCGGAATTCGATGGCATTGTCTTCGCGCGCGTGCTGCTCAGAGGCGATCCGGCGCGCGAAATCGTCGAAACGGCTCGCGACCACAACGCCGATCTCATCATGATGTCGACTCACGGTCTGGGCGCGTTCCATCGCTTCCTGCTGGGCTCGGTGACCGCGAAAGTTCTGCACGAAAGCCACTGCCCGGTTTGGACGGGCGCTCACCTGGAGGAGCCGCCGGCGCACGAGTTCTCGATCCGCCACGTCGCCTGCTCGGTGGATTTGAGCCCCCACAGCCGCCACACCGCGGCGTTGGCCGCGGAGTTGGCTCTGGCTGCCGAGGCGACCCTGACGCTCGTCCACATCACGACCAGCGTCGAGGTCTGGGGCCCGGGCGGATTTCATGTCGACCCCGTGTGGAAGGAAACAATCGTCGGGTCCGCCGCCAAGGGCATGGCCGAGCTTCAGCGGGACCTGGGCACAAAGGCCGAAGTCGTCATCGATAGCGGCAATGTTCCGAAGCTGCTGAACCGGGCGGTAGAGCAAGCTGGAGCTGACGTCCTGGTCGTCGGGCGGATTCCGGGGCGAAACCATCTGGGGGACAACGGCGAGGGCTATGGGATCATTCGGGAATCGCGCATCCCGGTCCTGAGCGTATGAGGACGCCGAAGTTGCCATCAAAGGCGGTCATCGTTACCTTTTTGTTGGTTTGGCTTGTCGCCCGGCCAGCCGTTTGCCAAGATGCCCAAGCAACGCCGGCCCGTGATGAATCGACTCGCTTCGACTACTCGAAGAGCCACGGTTTTCCCCGTGGTTTCTATCCCTACACGGTTCCCTCTCTCGCCGGCCCACGGCTGGGCAACTCACAACGGCTGCAAGACCTGATTGTCGGTGGCAAACTGACGCTGACACTGGATGACGCCATCGCCCTGGCGCTGGAAAACATGGAAATCGCCGTGACGCGGTACGACCTACCCATCGCCCAGACCGACCTGCTGCGCGCCAACGGGGGCGGCGCCACGCGCGGCGTGGCGGGCTCTTACCAATCCACCACGCTTTTCTCAGGCAGTCTGGGTGGAGGCGTGGGCAGCGCCGGCGACGTTGGCGCAGGTGGGGCGGGAGGCGTCCTGGGAGGCGGCATAGATCGCGTTGGCTCATCGCCCTGATGCGATCCGAGCCTGCATATCGGCTATGGCTGGAGTAATGCCATTACACCTCTGAACTACACGGTCGTGAGCGGCGTGCCGATCGACACCACTCACCAGGAGTCGGCCTTCGCCGGGTACAGCCAGGGTTTTCTGACCGGTACCAGCCTTTTCGTATCCGAGAGCAGCTCGCGTCTGTCCTCAAATACCACGACGAGCATTTTCAACCCTGAGCTTGTCTCGGACTTTTCCGTAGGTGTAAGTCAGCACTTAGCGATCAATGCCCCTAAGTGTAGCGGCCAAACGATACGGCTCTAGAGAGAAAGCACCCAAAGGTTTTTTGGATTACAAGAATGATACGGAAGTTGCCAGGAACGCGCTGCCCACATCTAACAATCAACTCCGCGAATACATCAGCACTATACAGAATACAAAGGGTACTGCTCGCGCAATGGACAACGCAATAGATAGACATATCCACGCGCTTCGGGTAATTCGTAGACGCTGCCGGAACAACGGCGATTGCAGGTGAAACTGCAGGATGCGAAGAATATGGCCGTTTGGGCGGTCAACAAAGCTTGGACCGGGGTGCAGCAGTCCCGGAATCAACTCGACTCCGTCCAGAAGCTGGTGGCGTTGGCTCGTCAGGTGCTTCAAATGCAGCAGGAAACGTACACCCGGGCTTTGTGCGCAGTGGAAGAGGTCATCACGGCACAACAGAATTTGGCCATAGCCCAAGGCCATGTCGGGAGAGCCCGCTTCGCCTACGCCAAGGTATTAATCCAATATGAAGAGGCGCCGGGAACCCTCCTGGAAAGGCACAACATCGACATGTCGGAGGCCGTCAATGGGGAAGTTCGCAACGCAAAATAGTGCAAAATCTGCCGCGACGAATGCACAGCCAGGCATTCGAAAGCCCGGTGGCAGAGCGGCCGAAGCCTTGCGAGCTCACTTTGCAAAGGGGTTGTCCATCCGGAGGAGACTGGCCTCCTTCGTGCCTATGAGTGGGTGCCCTAATCATGACTTCTGGGAGAGGAGACCTATATGCACGAGGATCATCGAAAGGCCGCCGAGCATCACGAACTCGCGGCGAAGGCACACCGGACGGCCGCGGAACATGACGAGAAAGGCGATGGCCCCGCGGCACAGTGGCATTCGGAACGAGCGCTGGAGAATTCGGATCAAGCTTACAAGCTGGCCAAGAAGATCCATAACAAGTCGGGCGCGATAGAGAGGTTATAAATGTCTAAGCGTTATAACAACGGGTCGCATTACGGGAATCATCAACGGGCCGCCGAGTTGCACGAAAATGCCGCCCACGCTCATCTCACCGCCGCGGACGCGCACGAAAAGAACGATCACCAAACCGGGCATGAGCGCTCCCGGCAAGCTCTTGAGCACTCCCAGCAGGCTTTCGAGCACACCGAGAAGATGCACCGGGAGGCTGTGAATGAACGCCGCGGCGCGATTCCTGGGCACGGCGAAATCTCCGAACTGGCCTATTCGCTGTGGCAAGGCCGGGGCTGTCCGCAGGGATCGCCGGACCAGGACTGGCTCCAAGCGGCGCACCAACTGCGTGCCGCTCAAGCTCACCGGCCGTGAACAGAAGCTCGATCGTAATCCGCACGGCGTTGTGAAACTCGATTACAATCGCTAGCATGTTCCGATCGCAGAATGCATCTCGCCGGCTATTCATCTTGGTTGGCGCCGCCGTGTCTCTGGCGCGGGTTGTGGCAGCCGCCGCATCCATCGATCCCGAGCGGTTGAAGTTGATTTCCGCGCGGATGAAAGAGTCAGTCGATAACGGCTCCATTTCAGGAGCGGTGTACCTGGTGGCGCATCGGGGGCAGGTCGTGGCCCTCGATGCGGCCGGATTCAGCGATATCGAGAAGCGCAAGCCCATGCGCGCCGACACAATCGTGCAGATCATGTCCCAAACGAAGTCGTTCACTGGCGTGGCGGCCATGATGCTGGTGGAAGAAGGCAAGCTCGATTTGGCGCGGCCGGTCGAGGATTATCTGCCGGAGTTCAAGGGGCAACTGGTCGAGGAGAAGCGGCCCGATGGTTCTGTCTTCACGCATCCTCCCGAGCACCGGATGACGGTCTGGCAGTTGATGAGCCACACATCGGGGTTCGGCTTCCTGCCGTCCAGCGGTCCCTTGAGCCGAATCAATTTCACTCTGGATGCCACTTTGGCGGACGCAGTTCGCGGTTTTGCCCACGAACACCTCATCGCGGAGCCAGGGAAGAACTACCGGTACAGCAATATGGGGATCGCCACATTGGGGCGCATTGTCGAAGTTTTGTCCGGCCGCGACTATGCCCAATTCGTCGAGTCCCGGATACTCTCGCCGCTGGGTATGGTGGATTCGTTTTTCTATCCGCCGGAGTCCAAACGAGGCCGCATTGCGATGATCTACCAACACGAAGAGGGTAAGCTGGCGCTCTCGCGAGAGAAGGCGCAAGCCGGGGATCCGGCGGCATACCGTGCAGGCGCGAAGTATCCAGGCCCTGAGCTGGGGCTCTACTCGACGGCCACCGATTTGTTTCACTTTTATCAGATGCTGGCAAACGGCGGAGTTTATAATGGCCGGCGATATCTCTCCGCGCAGTCACTGGCTTTGATGACGCAGGATCACACTCCGGACCACTCCGGCTATGGACTGACCTTGAGTGTGGCGGGCAAGCTGCAGTTCGATCTGCTGTCTCCGGGAAGCTTCGGCCACGGCGGCGCTTTTGGTACGGCAGGGACGGTAGATCCAAAGAACGAACTGGTGATCGTCTTTCTGCCGCAAATGAACGACGGTTCGGCTGAAGTGGCCAAGCATGCGTTATCGCAGATCGCGGAGTCGGCGATCCGGTGATGGCATGACCACCCCCAACAAGAGAGTGGCTGTCCTGGCGCCGGTCGCTTGGCGCACTCCTCCGCGGCACTACGGCGCGTGGGAGACGGTGGCCGGCAACATCGCCGAAGGACTGGTGGCCCGTGGCTGGGATGTGACGTTGTTCGCCACCGGGGATTCGGTGACCCGCGCTCACTTGCATACGGTGGTCGACCGGGGGTATGAGGAGGATCGCGCCATCGATCCCAAGGTTGCAGAATACTTGCACATCTCCGAAGCATTCGAGCACGCGGCCGAGTTTGACCTGATCCACAGCCATTACGACTTCATGGCGCTCACTTACACCCGGCTGGTCAAGACGCCGGTCCTCACTACCATCCACGGATTCTCGTCGCCCCAAATCATGCGGGTATACGAGAAATATCGTGACGGATATTTTGTCTCGATCAGCAATTCCGATCGCGCGCCGGGGCTGAATTACCTGGCGACGGTTTACAACGGAATCGACCTATCGTTGTACCCGCTTCAGCCACAGAGCGGAGATCACTTGATTTTTCTCGGCCGGATTCACCCGGACAAGGGTGTCCATCTGGCGATCGAGGTGGCTCGCTTGAGCGGGCTGCCATTGTTGATCGCCGGCATTATCCAGGATCGGACATATTTTCGGGAACAGGTGGAGCCTCACCTGGACGCGGCCATCCGCTACATCGGGCCGGTGGACGTGGCGGGGAAGAACGAGTTATTCAGGGGCGCCCGAGCCTTGCTGCACCTGAACACCATCCCCGAACGATTCGGACTTGTGCTGGTGGAAGCCAATGCCGCCGGCGTGCCGGTGATCGCCATGGACCTGGGCTCCTGCCGCGAGGTCATTGCAGAGGGTCAAACGGGCTTCCTGGTGGACAATGTCCACGAAGCCGCGCGAGCCCTGGAGCGCCTCTCCACGATCGATCGCGGCGCATGCCGTCGGCGGGTCCAGGAACGCTTTTCCATCGAAGCCATGGTCACGGCGTACGAGCGAGTTTACCGGACGATTTTCGAACTGGAAGCAGCTTGAGGCGATGAGGTCGTCATGAAGCCGGACATAGTCAGAAGATACAGTGGGAACCCTATCCTCACCAATGCCGACATCCCCTACCCGGTGGAGACCGTTCACAATGCGGCCGTGGTGAAGCACGGGGACGAATACGTCATGCTTTTCCGCTCTCACCTGCGCACGGGACGATCCATCATCGGTTTGGCGCGCAGCCCGGACGGATTCCGGTTCACTGCCGACCCGCAACCCTTTCTGACTCCTGCGCGGGACGGCCCTTTTGCGGCCTATGAAGAGTTCGGCGTCGAAGATCCACGAGTGACGCTGCTGGATAGCGAGTATGTCATCACCTACAGCGCTTACTCGCGAAATGGCGTGCGCATCGCACTGGCGAAGACGAAGGACTTCCTTCAGGTGGAACGCGTCTCACTCATCACCGAGGCGGACTATCGAAACGTAGTGATCTTCCCGGAAAAATTCGGCGGCCTGTATGCCCGGCTGGACCGTCCGCACTCGGAAATCGCTCCGTGGTCGATCTGGATTTCTTACTCTCCGGACCTGCGTTTCTGGGGCGAAGCCCAGCTCATCATGCGACCCGAACCCTATCACTGGGATGAAATGAAGATCGGTCCGGGCGCGCCGCCGATCAAAACGGATGAGGGGTGGCTTTCCATCTATCACGGCGTTTTCCAGACAATGGACGGAGCGGTCTATCGCCTGGGCGTCGCTCTGCATGATCTTCTGAACCCGGCGAAGGTGATCGCGGTGGGCGACTCGTGGATCCTGCAACCGGAAGCTCCCTGGGAAGTCACGGGATATGTCCACAACGTCGTGTTCACCTGCGGCGCCGTTGCGGAGTCCGATGGAACCATCAAGATCTACTGGGGCGGCGCGGACACGGTGATGTGTGTGGGAGAAGCGAACGTCTCCGATCTGATCGCGTTATGCCTGGATCATGGGAGGCCGGCAAAGTGAGCTTGCCTTCGCGCTCCAAGCGGCTTGCGCTCATCGTCGCGGGGGCGTCCGCGTGTTGCGCTCTGCAGGCGGCGGACGTTCCGGACCGGCGCGGAGGGAACAGCAAGCCCGCCATGTGACCATCATCCGGGACGATTGGGGAATCGCGCACGTCTACGGTAAGACCGACGCGGACACTGTTTTCGGGGCGATCTACGCCCAAGCCGAGGATGACTTCAATCGCGTGGAAACGAATTACATCAACGCGATGGGGCGGTTGGCGGAGGCGGAGGGCGAGTCCGGAATCTATCAGGACCTGCGGATGAAACTGTTCATCGATCCGGTGCAGTTGAAAACGTTGTATGCGGCGAGCCCGGCGTGGCTGAGGGTACTAATGAACGCCTGGGCCGACGGCCTGAACTTCTACCTCTCCAGGCATCCGAAGGTGAAGCCGAGGGTAATCCAGCGATTCGAGCCATGGATGGCGCTGAGCTTTACCGAAGGGAGCATCGGCGGCGATATCGAGAGGGTCAACCTGGGCCAGCTTGCGGCGTTCTACGGCAAGGCTCCGGTGAACGAACCGCGCGCAGCGACGGAGTACGATTACGATGCGGAGCCAGTAGGTTCGAACGGCGCGGCGGTCGCGCCCTCGAATACGGTTGACCATCACGCGCTGCTGCTGATTAATCCGCACACCTCCTTCTTCTTCCGGTCTGAGTTGCAGACGGTGAGCGAGCAAGGGCTGGATGCCTACGGCGCGGCGACGTGGGGCCAGTTCTTCATTTACCAGGGATTCAACAACCGCGCCGGCTGGATGCATACCTCGAGCGGAGTGGATGCGGTGGATGAGTACCTGGAAACGGTGATGAAGAAGAGCGGCCGCTACGTTTACAAGTACGGAAGCGGCGAGCGTCCCGTTACGGCAAAGGAGATTACGGTACCGTACAAAAGCGGCGCGGGCATGGCGGACAAGAAATTCAGCGTCTACTACACGCATCACGGGCCCGTCATCCGCGAGGCCAACGGCAAATGGGTAAGCATCAGGCTGATGCAGGAGCCGGTGAAGGCGCTGACGCAATCGTATCTGCGCACCAAGGCCTGGGATTATAAGGCCTACCGGCGGACGATGGATCTGAAGGCAAACTCGTCGAATAATACGATCTTCGCGGATGCGGATGGAGATATCGCTTACTTCCACGGCAACTTCATTCCGCGCCGGGACACTCACTACGACTGGACTAAACCGGTGGACGGAAGTAATCCAGCGACGGAGTGGAAGGGATTGCTGGATATCGACGAGACGCCGCATTTGCTCAATCCGAAGAGTGGCTGGCTGCATAACTCGAATAACTGGCCTTGGTCGGCTGCGGGTGAGAGCAGTCCGAGGAAGGAAGACTATCCGGCTTACGTGGAGAGTGGCCGCGAGTCGGCGCGCGGACTGCACGCGGTGCGGGTGCTCGAGGGCAGGAAAGATTTCACGCTCGAATCGCTGATGGCGGCAGCCTATGACAGCTACCTGACGTGGTTCGAGAAACCGATGCCGGCGCTGATCAAGGCATGGGACGAGACGCCGGCCTCGAATCCGCTGAAGGCCAAAGTGGCGGACCAGATTCAATTGCTGCGCGGGTGGAATCTTCGATGGGCGACGAATTCGATTCCCACATCGCTGGCGGTGTTCTGGGGCGATGAGGTGCGGCGCCGGGGCGATTACGCGGGCGGCAAGATGGCGCCGGAACAGTTATTGCAATCGCTCGCGGCGGCGTCGGACAAGCTGGCGGCGGATTTCGGAAGCTGGCGGACACAGTGGGGCGAGATCAATCGATTCCAGCGCCTTACCGGCGACATCGTGCAGCCCTTCACCGACGCTGGGCCAAGCATACCGGTAGGGTTCACATCCTCCACGTGGGGGTCGCTCGCGTCGTTTGGAGCGCGTGCCTATCCAGGAACGAAGAAGTGGTATGGGACTAGCGGGAACAGCTTCGTCGCCGTTGTAGAGTTCGGTAAGACGGTGCATGCCATGGCGGTGACGGCCGGCGGCGAAAGCGGCGATCCGTTGTCCAGGCATTTCAACGATGAGGCGAAGCGATATGCCGCGGGCGATTTGCGCGAGGTGTACTTCTACCGGTCGCAATTGAAGGGGCACACGGAGAAGGAATATCATCCAGGGAGTTGAGACGATCGATGCAAGTGGTATGCAAATTTCCGACAGATTTGTCCGGATACCCTATTCCCGCTGGTCCCTTCGGTGCTACAGTACACTTTCAAGGACCGAAAGGAGAGACGGATTATGCAACGACGGGATCTACTAAAGACGGTGGCCGCGTCTGCGGGATTGACCATCCTCAGGAGCGGAACGCTCCGCGGTCAGGAAGCCCCCAGTAACAAGCTGAACGTGGCGCTGGTGGGCGTGTGGGGCCGCGGCACGGCCCACTACAACTCCCTGATTCGCGAAAACGTGGTCGCGCTCTGCGACATCAACGACCAACGCTTCAAAGAGGCCTTGCAGATCTTCCCTAATGCCAAAACCTACTTTGACTGGCGGCGCATGCTCGACCAGAAGGACATCGAGGCGGTGGTCATCTGCACCGCCGACCACCATCACGCCTTCATCGCCAACTGGGCGCTAAACCGCGACTTGCATGTGTTCTGCGAGAAGCCCCTCGGTATCTGTGTCGAGGAGGCCCGCACAGTGCGCGCGAATTATCTGAAGCGTAAGGCGAAGGTGGCGACTCAGCACGGCACGCAACGCCACGCCTACCCGAACTTCGCACGCCTCCGCGAACTGGTGATGGATGGCGCTATCGGCGACCTGAAGACCGTGCATAGCTGGGATAGCCGCCAGTTGCCGCGCCCGGGCTATCCCGCGCTACAGGGCATGCCCCCAGTGCAGTTGCACTACGAGCAATGGATCGGGCCTTCCCCCTACCATCCCTATAGCCCGCAGTACTTCGGTGGTTCGAGTGGGTTGAACTGCCTATTTTGGAACATGTACCGCGATTTCGGCGTCGGCCAGATGGGCGATATGGGCGCTCATACGATGGACCTGGTGTGGAACGTGGTGGACGCCGGCGGCCCGTCGGCGATTGAGATCGATCGGGAAGTGAGCGACAAATACAATCCGGATATCTGCCCGGTAAAACTGAAGGCCACGTTCGAGCATCCCGCGAACGAGTGGCGCGGGCCGATCACGCTGGTCTGGTACCAGGGCGGATTGAAACCGCGCGCGCCGCGGGGTTATATCGACGTCGAGAAGATCGACAACGGCGCGATTTTCGAGGGGACCAAAGGTTTGATCGTCGCGGACTTCACCACCCGCCTGATTATCCCTAACAATGACGACGGCGACCTCACTTATTACAAGCGCCGGGACAAGAGTCATCTGGAAGCGCTGGTCGCCGGAGTGGGCCAGCCCACGCAGGCGCCGCCGCGTCCGGCCCCGCAGCGCCCGCGCGCGCCGCGTCCCTTGCCGCCGGGCTTCCTGGCTGAACCCAACGCCAAGCCCACCGCCAGCGGATTTCCAGAGATCCAGTTCACCGACAAAGGCATTCCGGCCGCCCTCGGCCTGCCGAATTCCGAAGTGGAGGCGATTCTGGAAGCGCGGAAGAGCGGGACGATGGAAAATCGCCGGCCCGACATCTTCCAGGTGGAATGGCTGGACGCCTGTAAAGGCAAGTACAACGGCGTAACCCACGGCACCAGTTCCAAGACCCACTGCGACTTCGACTACTCGGGCTCGATGATCGAGCAGATGCTGCTCGGCCTGGTGGCGCATCGCGCGGGCAAGAGACTCGAATACGACTCCGCCAGCGGCCGCGTCACGAATGCCCCCGAAGCCAACGACTATCTCAAGCGTAGCTACCGTGCCGGCTGGCCGCTGAATGGCTGACGAGCGGGTATTGAAGGCGCAGCTTGAAGACCCTGTTTGCGTTTTCCCAGGTCACCTGACGAAAAATCTCGGGGGGCGTGGATTCCTTCAGTAGTCCCAGCGTGGCTCGGGCGACGCACTTTCCGTTCAAGCGCGCGGCTTCCGGATTATTGCCCTGCGAGATGCCTGCGCCATGGCCGTCGGTGCAACTGCAATCGCTGCCAAAAATCAACTTAGTGCGGTGGCGAACGATGAAGTCGCGGGTAAAATCCGGATCGCGCAAGAGCGCGTTGTTTCCCGAATTGGCCGACATATCCGCGTAGAGATTCGGGAAATCGGAGAGCCACCGGTCGGTCAATCCTCCGGGTTTGATCGGCCCCGTCGGATAGCCGCGGTCGGTGGGCACGTCCGCGCTGATATGCGCCCAGAAAAGGTCGGCGTGTCCCACGAAAATCGTCTTCGGGTAAGCCTTCAGAATCTTGTCGAACTGCGGATAGCCCGTGTTGTAAGGAAGTTCGCCCTGGAAGTGAGGGAAGTTCTGGATGTGCATCATCAGGGGCGCCTGCAATTCGGCGGAAATGTCGTAGAGCCGGCGCATCTCGGGCGATTCCAGCGCCAGGTGATATTTAATTTCGCCCATGCTGACCGCCCCGCCACTCAGCGCGTCCCGAAAGACGCGGCCGGCATTGGGCCCGGCGGGATCGGCGGCCACCGAACGCGCAAAACGGCCCCGCCCCTTCTCCATTTCCTGCTTGGCCCGCTCTTCATCGTTCGCCGGGGTCAACAACACCGCATGCGTGACGCCGCACCCCTCGATGTGCGTGAAGCACGCGTCGGCATCGCGGCGCAGATGCAGGTGGGTGTCGACCACTGGGCCGCCCCACTCCGGTTCTGTCTGGGGCCAAAGACGCGGGGCGGCCGCGGCCAATAGAGTCGATTTGATAAAAGTTCTTCGTTGCATGTCTCGCCTTCGAATTACCCGAAGCATAGCATGCTGTCGCGTCAATCCGGCGTGGACAGCTTGTGGGGCGGGCGTCCGCGCCTGCTGCGGGTCGAAAAACCACGCAAGTAACCGAGCCGGCTGCGGGCAGAATTGCCCGCCCTCCGAAATAAGCGCCCGCCTGCCGCCTGAGGCATATTCGGAGAATCACGACTTGTTATATTAAATCTTAATGCAGCAGCATGGAAGGAGGTTCGAATGCAGTCCAGACGCAGTTTTCTGGTGGG
>Ga0181534_10000633_pt1 | contig 24499 bp, 25 predicted proteins | sample PEATcosm2014_Bin_37_FD_119758 | JGI IMG/M metagenome (GOLD analysis project Ga0181534, IMG submission 119758) | Peatland microbial communities from MTU Mesocosm Facility, Houghton, MI, USA - PEATcosm2014_Bin17_10_metaG | ecosystem: Environmental > Terrestrial > Soil > Wetlands > Peat | place...
ACGGGGTCATGAGCACCCCGGCGAAGTCGGTCTTGCGGGTGGTGACCACGATCATGGCCAGTCCCAGGTTGGAGGGCAGGTAGCGCTCGATGGGGTCGCTGAGGCTGGAGGGGAGGATCTGGAGCCGCCCGGCCACCGCGCTGAGGCCGACCTGGTCGAGCACCTGCTCGACGCGCCCCGAGGGGATGGCGTTGGACTGGGCCATGCCGAGGAGGTGGTTCCGGGCCGAGCGCCCGGGGTGGACGGCCTTGGCCTCCAGCAGGGCGCCCACCTCGCGGAGGGGCCAGGGGAGGTCGTGGTAGCGGCGCCCACCGAGGGTGACCGACCCGGTGTCGGGCCGGTCCAGTCCCATGATCATGCGCATGGTGGTCGACTTGCCCGACCCGTTGGGGCCGAGGAAGCCGGTGACCAGTCCGGGCTCGACCTCGAAGCTGAGCCCGTCCACGGCACGGGTCCGTCCGTAGCTCTTGGTCAGTCCTACGGCCTCGATCATCGGCTCCTCCGACGACGGGGCATGTTCCGACGGTACCAGCGCGCCCCGCCCTTCCGGCCGGCGCCCCGGGCCGCGGTGATGGGCCGAACCGGGGCCCGTGGCGTCTGTGAGCCTGTGGAGCCTGTGGGGTCTGTGGACCCGTGGAGCCTGAAGGTGGGAGGGGTCAGGCGGCCCGGACGGTGAGGGCGCGACCGTTGTCCTGCATCACCTGGCGGATCTCCGCCTCGGCGAAGTGGTGGCGCCGCAGGTCCAGTGCGAAGTCGGTGGGCTCGGCCAGCCCTTCGGCGTGGGGCCAGTCCGAGCCGAACAGGAGCCGGTCGATGCCGAGCACGTCCTTCAACTGACTCATGTCGTCCTCGTAGAAGGGGGCCACCCACACGTGGCGGCGGAACGCCTCCACCGGGTCGGAGGCGAACGACGACGGCATCTGCCCGTAGGCCTTCTTGAGCTTCTTGACCAGGGCGGGCACCCACTCGGCCCCGGCCTCGATGCTGGCCACCCGGACGTTGGGGAACCGGTCGAAGAGGCCCTGGCACACCAGCGCGGCCATGGTCTCGAACGGAGGCCGGTCGGAGGTGATGACCATCCGCAGCGGCGAGTGCCGGAAGGCCTCCAGGCCCCCGAAGGGCTCCCAGTCGTTGATGTAGCGGCCGTAGCCGGCATCGCCCGAGTGGATCCCCACGGTCACGCCGGACTCGTTGACCAGGCCCCAGAACCGGTCGAAGCGCCGGTCGGCCGGTGAGGTGAACCCCTCCGGCGTATGGGCCGGGCCGCCCTTCACGCAGATCAGCCGGGCGTCGGCGGCCAGCACGCGGGCGAGCTCGTCGACCGCCGCCTCGGCGTCGACCAGGGTGATCATGGGGGCGGCGAAGATGCGCTCCTGGTAGGCGTAGCCCCAGTCGTCCTCCAACCACCGGTTGAAGGCGCTGAACGCGGCCACGCACGCCTCGGGGTCCTGTGCCAGCGCCTCCTCCATGCCCACGCCGAGGGTGGGGAAGAGGAAGCACCCGTCGAGTCCCTGCGCGTCCATGACGGCCAGCCGGGCGTCACGGTCGCGGTACTCGGGCCGGATCGGCTCCAACTCACCGAACAGGGAGCGGATGTCCTGGTCGGCGGGATTGCGGCCGCGGAAGTACTCGTCGAGGCTGCCCGGCTTGGCCACGGGGTCGAAGGTGGGGTTGGGGATGAACCGGTTGATCGTCCCCCCCACCAACAACCGTTGGCGGCCGTCGATCTGCGCCCACTGCATGGCCCGCTTGGCCATGGCCGGGTCGATGTGGCGGGTATAGGCGTCGGTGGCCTCGTAGTAGTGGTTGTCGGCATCGAAGGTGACGTAGTCCACGGCCCGGGAGGACCCCCGACCCGGCTCCGAGGCCTGGCCCGTGTCCCGGTCTGCGGTCTGATCTGCGGCCTGGTGGCCCGTCGTCGTGGTGGTCATCGTCAGTCCAGTCCCAGGACCCGGAGGGCGTTGGTGCGCAGGAACTTGGGCCACACCTCGTCCTTGAACCCGACGTTGGGGAGTTCGGTCATGACCCGCTGGATGGAGAGGCCCATGGGGAAGTAGCCGGCGAAGATGATCTTGTCGGCCCCCCGGGTGTTGGCGTAGTTCACGATGTCCTTCGGGTAGTACTTGGGGGCGAAGGCGCTCGTGGAGTAGTGCAGGCCCGGCCACTTGAGCATGAGCTTGACGGCCAGCTCGGTCCACGGCTCGCAGCCGTGCCGGGTGACGAAGACCAGGTCCGGGAAGTCGAACATCACCTCGTCGATGAGCTCCACGTGCTGGCAGGACGCCTTCAGGCGGGGACCGGGGATGCCGGCGCAGCAGAACACCGGGATGCCGAGCTCCACCGCCTTGGCGTAGAGGGGATACATCTTCTTGTCGTTGATGGGCACCTGGGGGAAGGTGCCGGCCGGGAACACCCCGACGGCCCTCACGCCGAAGGTCTCGTACTCCTCGACCAGCTTGCGGATCCCGACCATCCCTTCGTTGGGGTCGAAGGAGGACGAGGGGATGAACCGGTCCGGGTGGCGCTTCAGCGCCTCGGCACTGATGCCGGTGGGATCGCCCACGCCGATCAGGCCGCGCTCGATGCCCCACACGTCCATCTCCCGCAGTGTCACCCCGACGGGATCGTCGGCGCCCTCCAGCGACTTGCCCGTGCCGTCCTTGAACATGTACTCCACGGGGAAGTCGAACTTCTCCTTGGACTCGGTGTCCTTCGTCTGCCGGGTGATGAACCGGTAGACCTCCTTCATGTCGGGATGAGGGAACCCCACCATGGTGTCGACCACCCCTACGTCCGTCGGCATTGGCATCGGTGACTGTTCCTCCCCTGGGCCGGCCCATGTGGTCGGGATCGACACACTGGCGACGGCCATCTCCTCCGGTGATAGTAGAGCGCGTGGTCGGCCCCCGGGGACGGTGCGCCCCGGTCGGTGGGGAAATCGCCACAGGAACGGGGGTGGGCGCCGATCCGGCCATCCCGACCGGCCGGGCCCACGAGGTGGTCCCGCACCGGGCCGGCCCCGCCTCCGGCCTTCATTAGGGTTGGCGGCCATGGAGCTTCGACTGGACGGCAAGACGGCAGTGATCACGGGGGCCTCGAGGGGCATCGGCCAGGCCATGGCGTCGTCGTTCGCCGCCGCCGGGGCCTCGGTGATGCTCACCTCCCGAAAGGCCGACGCCCTGGCCCAGGCCAAGGCCGAGATCGACGAGGTGTCGGGGGAACGGGCCGGTGAGGTGGCGTGGCACGTGGCCAATGCCGGGGATCCCGAGCAGGCCGAGGCATGCATGGCCGCCACGATGGACCGCTTCGGCTCGGTCGACATCCTGGTCAACAACGCCGCCACCAATCCCTACTACGGGCCGATCATCGAGATAGACACGGCCCGGGCCGACAAGACGGTGCGGGTCAACCAGAGCGGCTATCTCGAATGGGCCCAGTCGGCGTGGCGGGCCGGCATGTCGGAGCGGGGCGGGGTCGTCCTCAACCTGGCCTCCATCGGCGGGCTGACGGTGGAGGGCGGCATCGGCTGGTACAACGTGACCAAGGCCGCGGTCATCCACCTGACCAGCCAGCTGGCCGGGGAGCTGGGGCCGCGGGTGCGGGTCAACGCGCTGGCGCCCGGGCTGGTCAAGACGGAGTTCGCCCGGGCCCTGTGGGAATCGGCCGAGGAGGCCATCGCCGCCCGGATGCCGTTGCGCCGGCTGGGCGAGGCCGAGGACATCGCCAGTGCCGCACTGTTCCTGTGCTCCGATGCCGCCTCGTGGATCACCGGGCACACCCTGGTCATCGACGGCGGGGCCATGTGCATCGCCAGCGGGGGCCTGTCCTGAGGGAGGCCGTCCCACCCCTCAGGACAGACGGTCCGACCCCTCAGCACACCCCTCAGGACAGTTCGGACCGCCGGACCTTGCCGCTCGACGTGCGGGGGAGCCCGTCGACCACCACGAGCTGGCGGGGTGCGTCCCACGGGGAGAGCTCGGCGGTGACCAGGTCCCGCAGCTCGTCGAGGTGCGGGGGACGGGACCGGTCCGCCGGCACGACCCAGGCCACCACCCGCTCGCCCCATTCGGGGTCGGAACGCTTCCACACCGCCACCTGACCGACCCCGGGGTGGCCGCCCAGGACGCGTTCGACCGGCGCCGGCCAGACCTTCTCCCCGCCGCTCACGATCACCTCGGCGATCCGGCCGAACACGGCCAGCGATCCGTCCGGCTCGATGCGGCCGGAGTCGCCTGTGGGCAGCCAGCCCTCCTCGAGCCGCGGGTCGGTCCCGTCGCGGTAGCAGCGGAGCAACATCGGGCCGCGCACCAGGATCTCCCCGTCCTGGCCCGTGACCCCGTCGCCGATGCGCAGGTCCACGCCGTCGAGGGGCTCGCCGTCGTAGACGATCCCCGAGCCTGTCTCGGTCATCCCGTAGGTGGTGACGACGTTGTCGGGCAGCGAGTCGGGGGGTGCGGCGCCACCCAGCAGGACGGCGCGGAATCCCGAGGCGTCGGTCCGGTGGAGGGCGGTGGCCACCAGGGAGATCAGCGTGCCGCCCTCGCCGGCCAGGCGCTCGACGCGGCCGGGGTCGAACTCGGGAAGCACCGTGCACGGGGTGCCGGTGAGGAGGGACCGGGTGACCACGGAGAGCCCGCCGATGTGGGCCAGCGGCAGGCAGGCCACCCACCGGTCCGCGGCCGGGTCGACCCCGAGGCGGGCCGAGCTGGCCCGGGCCGAGGCCGCCACCGCGGCGTGGTCGAGGACGACACCCTTGGGCTGACCGGTGGTCCCACTGGTGGCCACGACCAGGGCGTCCCCCGGTTCGACGGGTTCCCCTTCGGGGAGCCGGCGCCGACCCGAGCCGTCGACCACCACCGTGGGCCGGAGCTCCTCGAGCAGGCGGGTCACCGCCGGGTGGGGCAGGCGGGGATCGATGGGCAGGACGGCATCGTTGGCATCCCATGCGGCCCGGAGGGCGTCGACGAAGGCCGGACCGGCCGGCAGGTCGAGCGCTACCAGTTCCGGCATGGGACTAGCCTAGGCGACCGTACGAGTGGTGACTCTAGGAGTGAATGGTCGAATGGTTGCATCCCAGTCGGAGGAGCAGGTGACGCCGGTGGCTGCTGCCCCTGTCGAGACGGTGGTCACCGGCCCGCCCCTGGACCCGGTGGACCGCTTCCGGGGCCTGCCCCTGCCGGCGTGGGAGCGCCGGGGCGACTACCGGGACATCCACTTCGACGTGGCCGAGGGCATGGCCAAGCTGACCATCAACCGGCCCGAGGTCCGCAACGCCTTCCGGCCCCAGACCCTGTTCGAGCTGGCCGATGCCTTCAACGCCGCCCGTGACGACCCGTCGGTCGGCGTGGTCATCCTCACCGGCCAGGGTCCGGACGCCTTCTGCTCCGGGGGGGACCAGAAGATCCGGGGAGACGACGGCTACATCGGCGACGACGCCGTGGCCCAGCAGGGCATCGGCCGCCTCAATGTGCTGGACCTCCAGATCCAGATTCGCCGCCTGCCCAAGCCGGTGGTGGCCATGGTGGCCGGCTACGCCATCGGCGGTGGGCACATCCTCCACCTGGTCTGCGACCTGTCCATCGCCGCCGACAATGCCCGCTTCGGCCAGACCGGGCCCAAGGTGGGCAGCTTCGACGGAGGCTACGGGGCCAGCCTGCTGGCCCGCACCATCGGGTTGAAGCGGGCCAAGGAGGTGTGGTTCCTCTGCCGGCAGTACGACGCCGCCACCGCCCTCCAGTGGGGACTGGTCAACGAGGTGGTGGCGCTGGCCGAGCTGGAGCACGAGACGGTGGCCTGGTGCCGCCAGATGCTCTCGCTCTCACCCATCGCCCTGCGGATGCTGAAGGGCGGTCTGCACGCCGCCGACGACGGCCTGGCCGGACTGCAGCAGTTCGCCGGGGACGCCACCATGCTCTTCTACATGAGCGAGGAGGGCCAAGAGGGGCGCAACGCCTTCCAGGAGCACCGCGCCCCGGACTTCGGTCGCTTCCCCCGTCGCCCGTGAGCCCGGGGCCGGCCAGCCGGCCGTCGGCGTGAGCCCGGAGGGCTCGCCGGCCGAAGCCGCCGAGGCACCGGCGGTCCCGGGACCGGTCAAGCGGTGGGTGCTCGGGTCCCGTCCCCGGACCCTGCCGGCGGCGCTGGTCCCCGTACTGGTGGGCACGGCGGCCGCCCATCCCTGGAGCCACCATGTCCGTTCGGTGAGCATCGGCCGGGGCGTCGACCGGACCATCATCCTGTTCGCCCCGCCCGAGGGGCTCCGGGTCGATGCCTGGTGGTGCGCCCTGGGCGCCCTGGTGGTGGCGTTGGCCATCCAGATCGGCACCAACTACGCCAACGACTACTCCGACGGCATACGGGGGACCGACGACGTCCGGGTGGGCCCGGTCCGGCTGGTGGCCTCCGGACTGGCCACGCCATCGGCGGTCAAACGGGCCGCGCTGGGCTGCTTCGGGGTGGCCGCCGTGGTCGGGTTGGGTCTGGCCTGGGCCACATCGTGGTGGATCCTGGCGGTGGGCGGGGCCTGCTTGCTGGCCGGTTGGTTCTACACGGGGGGACCGAGGCCCTACGGCTATGCCGGCCTCGGCGAGCTGTTCGTGTTCGTCTTCTTCGGACTGGTGGCCACGGTGGGCACGTTCTACGTGCAGACCCTGGAACTCGGGGTGACGGTGGTGTGGTTCGCCGGCGCCGCCGTGGGTCTGGTGGCCACCGCCCTGCTGCTGGCCAACAACCTCCGTGACATCGGGACCGACACCGTCAGCGGGAAGCGCACGCTGGCCGTCCGCCTCGGTCGCAGCCGCGCCGGCTGGCTGTACGTGGCCTGCGTCGGCCTGCCCTTCGTCGGCACGGTGGTCTGGGGCCTGCTGTCGGTCAGCGGTGCCATAGAGTCGGCCCGTCCGGCCATCGCCTTCCTCCCGCTGCTGGCCCTGCCGCTGGTGGCCGGTCCGGTCCGCCTGGTGCGGAGCGACGCCGAGGGGCGGGTCCTGCTGCCGGTGCTGGCGGCCACGGGACGCCTCCAGCTGGCCTTCGGCATCGTGCTGTCGGTCGCCCTGTGGCTCTGGATCCCGCTCTGGATCCCCTCGGTGTCCGGGTGAGCGTCCCGTCAGACTCAGTCCGCGGCGTCCCGGGCCGGATGGGCGCGCACCAGGTCGGCCACCACCCGGGGGCGCTGCAGGTGGGGGGCGTGACCGGCCCCGGGGACGACGGCCAGGGAGGCGCCGGCACCGATGGCCTCGACCATCCGGCTCCCCAGCCCGGTGAACTTGGCGTCGTCCCCCCCGGTGATGACGAGGACGGGCATGGTCAGCTCCCTCAGCTTCCCCCACAGCGGCAGCTGCGACCCGGTCCCGGCCCGTCGCAGGCTCGAGGCCAGGCCCGGGCCGGTGTTGGCCAACCGCTCCCCGAACCCCCCGGCATCGGGATCGATGCCGGCGAACAGGGGGTTGTCCATCCACTCCCGCAGGAACGCCTCGACCGGCAGGGCGTCCTCCGCGTTCCCGGGAGGGTCGAGGCGGTCAGCCAGGGCCCCGTCGGCCCGGCGGCGCTCGAGGCGTTCGTCCGGATCCTCGATACCGGCGGTGCCGGAGATGAGCACCAACGAGTCGACCAGGTGGGGGCAGGCCAGGGCCAGGTGGAGACAGAACCGTGCTCCCATGGAGTAGCCCAGGTAGGTCGCCCGACCGCCGGCCGCCCCCAGCAGGAGGGCACCGTCCACCAGGCTCGAGTGGACGGCCGACGACCGTCCGTGCCCGGGCATGTCCACCGCCACCACCTCGTGGTCCCGGGCCAGGTCGTCGTCGAGGCCGGCCCACACACGGGAGGTCTGGGTGAATCCATGGGCCATGACCAGGCGCGGCCCTCTGCCCCGGGCCCCGACGTGGAGCGACGGCACTGTCCCCGCAGTGACCGGTGGGCTCGGTGGGCTCGGTGGGCTCGGTGGGGTCGGCATGGTCGGCTCCGGTGAGCGTACCGAGCATGGCCGACATCCAGGCCGCCTACGCCGCCACCCTGGTGGACGAGTGGGCACGCAACGGGGTGAGGCACGCGGTGGTCTGCCCCGGATCCCGGTCGACGCCCCTGGCGCTGGCCCTGGCGGCCGACCGTGACATCACGGTCCACGTCCGGCTCGACGAGCGCTCGGCCGGCTTCACCGGTGTCGGGATCGGGCTGGCCACCGGCGCTCCCGCGGTGGTGCTCACCACCAGCGGGACAGCGGCCGCCGAACTGCACGCCGCCGTGGTCGAGGCCGATCTCGCCCGGGTGCCCCTCCTGGTGTGCACGGCGGACCGTCCGCCGGAGCTGCGCGACGTCGGGGCACCCCAGACCATCGACCAGACCCACCTCTACGGCCGCTCGGCGCGGTGGTTCGCCGATCCCGGTGTGCCCGCCGATGCCACCCGGGCATCGTGGCGGCCGATGGCGGCCCGGGCGGCGGCCGAGGCGAGCTCGGGGACGGACGGGCCCGGGCCCGTCCATCTGAACCTGCCCTTCCGCGAGCCGCTGCTCGGTGACGCCGATGCCGGGGGCGGGGTGGCCCCGGGCCGGGTCGGCGGGGCCCCCTGGCACCGCATCGAGGCCGGTCCTGTGGCTCCGGGCGAGGAGTGGCTGGAGACCCGCACCGGCACGGGGCCGCTCCAGCCTTCCCGACGTGGCCTGATCGTGGCCGGTGCCGGGTGCGGCGACCCGGATGCGGTCGTGGCCCTGGGGTCGGCGCTCGGTTGGCCGATCCTCGCCGACCCCCGGTCCCGGCTGCGCCGAGCGGTGCCCGGGGTGATCGGCACCGCCGACGGCATCCTCCGATCCGAACGGTTCGCCGATGGCCACCTCCCCGAGTGCATCATCGCCCTCGGGGAGCGCTGGGTGTCCAAGGTGGTGAACGGATTTCTGGCCCGGGCCGTGGACGAGGGTGCGCACAGCATCGTGGTCGATCCGTGGAGCAGGTGGCTCGACCCGGACCGGGGGTCATCCGAGTTCGTCCGCGCCGACCCCACTCTCGTGGCCCGGGGGGTCACCCGCCTGGCCGGCGCCGGGCCCGCATGGCCGGCCCCCAGTCCGTGGGCGGCCGGGTGGCATCGGGCCGAGGAACGGGCCCGGGCCGTCGTGTCCGGGATGCTCGGGGGTGCCGCAGGGAACGCGGGGATGACCGAGCCCCTGCTGGCGCACCGCCTGTTCGCCGGCCTGCCCGACGATGCCACCCTGGTGGTGTCGTCGTCCATGCCCGTGCGGGACATCGAGGCCTTCGCCGGCCCGAGGCCCCGGCCTCCCCGGGTGCTGGCCAACCGGGGTGCCAACGGCATCGACGGGGTGGTCTCGACGGCCGTGGGCGTGGCCCTGGCCGGGCCCGGTCCGACGGTGGCCCTGGTCGGCGACCTGGCCTTCCTCCATGATGCCTCGGCGCTGGTGGCCGCCGAGGGGGATGACCTCGGACCGACGGTGGTGGTGGCCGACAACCGGGGCGGGGGGATCTTCTCGTTCCTCGATCCGGCATCGGCGCTCGATCCCGACACTTTCGACACGCTGTTCGGCACACCGCAGGGCCCCGATCCCGCCGCGGTGGCCGCCGGATTCGGGTGGCCGGTCGAGGACGTGGGCGTGGAGGCGGGGACGCGAGGCCTCGAGGAGGCCCTGGACCGGAGGATGGCCAGCGGGTCCCGCGGGGTGATCCGGGTGCGGCTACCGGGGCGGGGCGCCAACGTGGACCGTCACCGGGAGATCAACGCCGCCATCGTGCGCGCCGTCGAGGTCACCGACGGCGCCTGAGCAGGGCCGAGGATCAGCAGGGCCGGGGATCAGCAGGGCCGGGGATCGTACGGCGGGATGTTCGATGCCGGGGGCGCCGTGGTCGTCGTCGTGGCCTTGTGCTTGGCCGGGGCCGTGGTGGCCGGGGGCGCCGTCGTGGCCGGAGCTACAGCGGCGGCGGGCACCGACAGGGTCAGCGCATTGCCGTACTCGTCGATGGGCGGGGTGGTGATGGGCCCGAAGGGACCCCCGAGGAACTGGGTGATCGTCTGGGAGGCCTCGTCCGGTTGGACCACCTCCACGTCGCCGGCGTTCTCCGAGGAGGCGCCCACCGTGGGCAGCGTGTACGACTGCAGATCGGATCCCGAGAAGGCGTGGTACCGCTCGGCCAGGGAGAACAGGTCGGAGGCGGACAGGGCGTTGTCCTTGCTGAAGTCGTGGACCACCGAGGTGAGCAGGGTGTTGAGGCGGAGCGGGTTGTAGGTGCCCTTGGCCTTGTCCAGGGCGGCGGCGATGATCAGGTTCTGCCGTTCGATCCGGCCGATGTCCGACGTGGGGTCGGAGTTCCACTCCCCGTCGGCGTAGTACTGGAAGTACCGGGATCGCGACAGGGACAGGGCCTGGGAGCCGTTGAGCACCTGGCAGCCGGCGGTGGGGATGTTGAGGCCCGAGTTGTTGTAGCAGACCCCGGTCGAGCAGTCCCGGTCCCGCACCGGGTAGGGGAAGTCCATCGAGATCCCGCCCAGGGCGTTGACGGCGTCCTGCAACCCGAAGAAGTTGATCACGATGTAGTGGCTGATGGGGATGCCGAAGGTGTTCTGGATGGTCTCGATGAGGGCATCGGGTCCGCTCCCGAACGCCGCATTGATCTTGTTGTCGGTCGACAGTCCGGTACTGGCCGGCACGCCCGAGAGCTGGACGTAGGTGTCACGGGGGATCGAGAGCGTGGAGGCGGTGCCCGTGGCCGGGTCGACGTGGACGATCTTGATGGTGTCGCTGCGTTGCCCGCCGGCGTTGGTGGCGTTGCCGAACTGCTGGGCCTCGGCCGCCGTCTCCCCGACCCGGCTGTCGGAGCCGATGAGCAGGAGGTTGTACGGGGCCCCGTTGGCGGCGGCCACGCAGATCGAGCAGGGGGCCGAGGACACCTTGCTCCACTGGTAGCGGAAGTAGCCGTAGCCCAGGGCGGCGATCAGGACGACCACCACGACCACGCCGACCAGTCCCCGGAGGATCCGTTGGGCGGGACGCCGGCGCTTCTTCGTGGCCCGCCGGCGTTCCCGCCGGGAGGGGATGGCCACCTGCCCACTCAGGATGGGGCCGGGGAACTCAGGGGCGGATCGGCTGGGGCGGGCTGCCGGCGGGCTCGAGGCGCGTGGCTGACCGGTCGGTCGCCCCGACGATCGTCCGGTGGGACGGGAGCCGCTCGATCTGGGTGGGTCGGTGGGGGGCAAGGTGGGTGGGGGTCGGGCATGACGGGCCGGTGGCAGGAGCCATCGACGCCAGCAGGTGGGCCCTGCTCATGGGACATGCCAGTTTCCCACGGAGGGACCCCTGACGGGTGGCACCCTCGGCCCCGGTGGCAGCTACGAGTCCACCGGCAGCCACGATCCGTGGAATCCGAAGGGGACCCGCGCCGGTAGGTGCACGATGGCGAGGGGTGGTCCGGCGAACGAGGTGGCGTCGAGAATGACCAGGTCACTGGAGTCGGTGGTGGCGTCGTACACCATCGACAGCACCCAGCCCTCGTTCTCCCCCCGGCCGTCGGCGGCCCGGACGAACACCGGCTCCCCGGGGAACCGGTGCGGGCCCGGGTCGAACCGGGTCGACTCATCCCGGCCCAGGTCGTACTGGATGAGACCCAGGGGCGTGGGGTCCTCGGCATCGTCCCCGAAGCGGACGCAGTAGCCGTAGCGGTGGGGTCGCCCGGCGACGGCGTCGTCGATGCGCGGGAACTCGACCGGCACGTCGTCGAGGCGGCGCTCGGCGATGCGGCCGCCCACCGGGTCGATGGTCCAGCGGGCCAGTACCGGGAGGCCCGAGGCGATGGCCCGCCCTGGCGCGGTGTCGAAGGCCCGGTCATAGCGGATGACGTCCATGACCACCGTGCCGCCGTCGTCGTAGGCGTTGAGCACGTGGAAGACATAGACCGGGTCGATGCCGATCCACCGGATGTCGTCGTTGCCCCCGTTCCGGGGCATCACCCCGACGCGGGCCCCGGCCTCGGGCGCCCACCGGTAGGGGAGCGAACGGCCGGCGGCCGCCATGTCCAGGTCGAAGAGGATGGGGAGGTCGAGGAAGACCACCCGTGTGGCCGTCACTCCGAAGTCGTGGATCATGGTGGCCCGGGGGATGTCGATGGACTCGGTCCTGACCAGACGTCCCGTCGGGTCCACCACGTGGTAGCGGAGGAAGGGGGGCCCGAAGACGTCGCACCCGAAGAAGACGAGCTCACCGGTGGATGGGTCGACCTTGGGGTGGGCGGTCATCGGGGAGGCCAGCCCGCTGTCGAAGTCATGGACCCGGGCGCGGCCGAGGTCGTCGGAGAGCGCATGGGGGAAGCCGGACTCCACCAGGGCCAGCGTCGTGCCGGCATGGCGGATCACGTGGGTGTTTGCCTTTCCGTCGATGGGTTCGGCGGGGCCGGCCGGCAGGGGCGTGTCCAGCCTTGATGCCAGCGCCCGAGTCCGCACCCAGCGGTTCCGGTAGCCCTCGGCCCGGCCCTCGGAGAGGGTGACGGCGTGGATCATGCCGTCGCCGGTGAACCAGTGGTAGTCGTCCTGGTCGGCGGGGAGGACGGCGGGATTCGGACCGTTGCGCAGGAGCCGGCCGGTCAGGTCGGGCGGGATCAGCCCGGTGACCGGAAGCAGGTGATCGTCGCTGCGCTCCACCATGACCGGGGCGAAGTTGCCGTGGAGGTAGGGATTGGGCAACGGGCGCTCCTGGCCGGCGTGAAGGATCCGATGGGATCCGATGGGATCCGGGGCTTCCCGGGATGCGGAGGCCGATCGTAGCGTCGGCGGGGATCCACCCCGGTCCGGTGACGTGGCAGGCTGAGTCCCATGTCCGACTTCGCCGAGGATCTCCGCTTCCGGGGGCTGATCCATCAGCTGACCGACCCCGAGCTCGAGTCACGGCTCGATGCCGATCGGCTCACCGCCTACAGCGGGTTCGACCCCACGGCGGACAGCCTCCACGTGGGCCATCTCCTCCAGGTCTGCAACCTCCGGCGCCTGCAGCTGGCCGGCCACCGGCCCATCGCCGTGGCCGGTGGCGGGACCGGGTTCGTGGGGGACCCGGGAGGGAAGTCGGAGGAGCGGTCCCTGCTCTCCCCCGAGGAGCTCCGGTCCAACCTGGAGGGCATCCGCGGCCAGCTCGAGCGGTTCCTCGACTTCTCCGACACCGGGGGCCCGTCCTCGGCGCTGCTGGTCAACAACGCCGACTGGCTCGAGCCCATGACCCTGTTCGGGTTCCTGCGTGATGTCGGCAAGCACTTCACCGTCAACCAGATGGTGGCCAAGGACTCGGTGAGGACCCGGCTGTCGCGAGCCGACCAGGGCATCTCCTACACCGAGTTCAGCTACATGCTGCTCCAGGCCTACGACTTCCTGCACCTGTTCGATGCCTACGGCTGCCGGCTGCAGCTGGGGGGCAGCGACCAGTGGGGCAACATCACCATGGGGATCGAGCTGGTGCGCAAGGTGCGCCAGCAGGAGGTGTGGGGCCTGACCACGCCGTTGGTGCTGAAGCCCGACGGGACCAAGTTCGGGAAGACCGAGTCGGGCACCGTGTGGCTCGATGCCGGCCGGACCAGCGCCTACCAGCTCTACCAGTTCCTCCTGGGCAGTGAGGACGCCGTGGTGGGAACCTACCTCCGCTACTTCACCTTCCTCGACCACGAGGCCATCCTGGCCCTCGACGAGGCCACGGCCTCCCGTCCCGAGCGACGCGAGGCGCAGCGGGAGCTGGCCCGCCAGGTCTGCGCCATGGTCCACGGGGCCGGAGACGCCGAGCGGGCCGAGCACGCCGCCTCGGCCCTGTTCAGCGAGGACATCGCCCTCCTGGACGAGCAGTCGATCCTCGACGTCTTCGCCGACGCCCCGTCCACCACGGTGGCGCGCTCCAGCCTGGACGGCGACGGGGCGGCGCTGGTCGACCTGATGGTGGAGACACGGCTGGCCCCCTCCCGGGGACGGGCTCGCACCACCATCGAGCAGGGGGGCGCCTACGTGAACAACTCGAGGGTGGAGGATGCGGCCCGGACCCTGGTGGTCGACGACCTGGTGGCCGGTCGCTACCTCATCCTCCGCAGCGGCAAGAAGAACTACCACCTGGTGCGCTTCGAGTGACGCGGCCCGGGTGACGCTGCCCGGGTGACGCCGCCCGAGGGATGCCGGGGTGGCACCCGATCCGGGATGCGCACCCCGCGGTCCTACACTGACCCCCATGAGCCGCCCCGCTGGACCTTCGTCGGAATTCTCGCCCGTCCGGTTGACCTCCGGCCTTCCCGAGACGGTGCTTCCCGAGGAGTCCCTGTCCGTCCGGGCCGGCCTGGAGGCGGCCATGGATCAGCCGGCCGACCGGCGCCGGCACGCCGTGGCCGACGTGGTGCGCTCCGAGCCCCGGTCCCAGGCGGCGTGGGCCGCCCTCGGCTCACTGGCCCGCGACGACGTGGAGGCCTATGCCTGCTTCCGGGTCGGCTACCACCGGGGCCTCGACGCGCTGCGGGGCGCGGGCTGGAAGGGCTCGGGCCTGGTGCTGTGGGCTCACGAGTCGAACCGGGGCTTCCTCCGCTGCCTCGACGGGCTCCGTTCGTCGGCGGGAGCCATCGGTGAGCACGATGAGGAGGAGCGGTGCGGGCAGTTCCTCCGGCAGCTGGACCCGTCGTGGCGCCCCGACTGGACGGGCATCCCGGCCTAGTGACCGTCGCGGCCCGGTCGTGGTCACCGGAGCCGGAACCGGCGGTCGGGCGTCGTTGCCGGTCACGGCCCGGAGCGGCGACCATGGTGACGGTGGCGACCGTCCTGCTCCTCGGCGCCATGGTGCTGGCCGGGTGCGCCGGCCCGGAGGAGTCCGGCCCGCCCTCGGCCCGGGTCTCGGCCTGGGTGTCCACCGCCGGCGGCGGCGCCGCCATCGGCACGCTCGAGGTGGACAGCGCCAACATCGACCACGCCCTGGCCGATCATCAGTCGGCGTCCGCCGTCAAGACGGTGTGCGCCCTGCTCACCAACGACGCCGAGACGGCCATCGGCAATCTGCCCACACCGGACAGCCAGCTCACCCAGGAGCTCGACAACGCCTACGAGAAGGGGGCGGCGGCCGGCGACGACTGCTTCAAGGGGGCGGGGGGCAGCCCCTCGCTGCTCCGCCGGTCGGCCGAGGAGCGCAAGGCCCTCCTCCCCCTGCTGACGACAGCCCTCGATCGCATCGCCTCGATCACCGGTCGCACGCCGTCGACCACGACCACCTCGCCGGACGGATCCTGCCCCGATCCGTTCAGCGGGTGCAACTAGACCGTGTCGGCCGAGCCGGAGGCTGACCGCCGGTGCCGGTGAGCGACAGCGACCGTGGCCCGGTGCCCGCCGGACGTGACCCCGACGAGTACGACCGCCTGAGGCGGCGTGTCCTCTGGTCGCTCCCCACCGGGCTCTTCGTCGTGGGCAGCCGGGCCGGTGAGCGGCGCAACCTCATGACGTGCAACTGGGTCATGCAGGTGGCCATCACCCCCAAGCTGGTGGCGGTGGCGGTGGAGCGGGGGTCGGTGACCCGGGGGCTCATCGACCAGGGCGGCGGCTTCTCGGTGAGCGTGCTGGGCCGGGCCGACCGGGCGCTGGTGCGGCGCTTCGTGAAGCCGGTGGAGGCGGTCGAGCTGGACGCCGAGGGTGTGGCCGTCTCCCTGCAGGGGGAGCCGGTCCGCGAGGTGGCGGGAGGACTGCCCTGCCTCGCCGCCGCGGTGTCGTGGCTGTCGTGCCGGGTGCGCCACACCAGCGAGTGGGGAGCGGGGGACGGCGGGCCGGCCAGCCACGTCCTGTTCGTGGGCGAGGTGGTGGACGCCGGGGAGCGCGAGCCGTCCGACGGTCCCGGGGGCGGCCCGGAGGTCCTGCGGATGGAGGACACCCGCATGAACTACGGGGGCTGAGCACGGGCTGAGTACGGGCTGAGTGCGACGGGTTCAGTGGTCTTCGGGGCTCGCCTCGGGGCCCGCCCCGGCGGGACGGGGCTCAGCCCCCGGCCGGTGGCTCCGTGGGCCGCAGGTCGATCCGGAGGGTGAGTACCCCGTCGTCCAACTCGGCCTGCGCGTCACCGAGCATGGCGAAGTCCATGAAGTCGACCTGGGCCTGCTGCTTGAAGCGCTCGCGATCGGGTCCCTCGACGGGAGGAAGGCCACGGGACCGGACCGCGTCGGCCCTGGCCCGGAAGCGTTCGACCATGGCCTGAGGGTCGAATTGGGCGGGCATGACCTGATGGTACCGGCCCTGGACATGTGCCACGACTGCGGACGCCTCGCACTACACTGGTTCCCGATCGGTGATCGGTGATCACCCGGGTTCGCCGTGTCGGGGGAATACCACCGCTGGTGGGGCAAGGAGTTGTTTCCGTGAAGAAGGGACGCCATCGCCGCTTCGAAGAGGCGCGCAGCTTGAAGCGTTCGGTGGCCACCGCCAACCGGCGATGCCCCGAGTGTGGCGCTGAGCCCGACGACAAGCACGCCTCGTGGTGCCTGGCCACCGAGGACGACTACGACGAGATCCTCGGCACCGCCCCGAAGGATCCGTCCTTCGCCGAGGACGACCCCCTGGCCGAGTAGCCCTCCGCCCACCGTCGGCTGCGCTGCGGTCCCCCCGGACATCCCTCGCCGCTCACGGGAACGGACGCGGCGCGCGGATCCGTGCGGATCCTCAGCGTCGCACCGTGGGGTGGGGGAGCAGGGTGACCGGCGTCCTCGGTGCGAGGCGCTCGTCGAGGTACGCCGCCAGGCGCTTGTAGACCTTCTTGCCGGCCATCGTTTCCAGCTCGGTGCGCATGCTGACGTAGACCGGCTCGTGGCCCACGAACGCCGCCGGGTCCTCGGTGCACCACCAGTGGAACTCCTCGCCGCCCTCGCCCCAGTGCCGTCGGTCCCATTGGCGGACCACCGAGGTCACCCGCCCGTCGGCCGCCGTCTCGTCCTCGCGGCGCAGGGGGAGCTGCCAGCACACCTCGGGCTTGAACTCGACGTGGCTGCGTCCCCTGGCCTCGGCCTGCTTGTGCAGGGCGCATCCCGGGCCGGCCGGGAACCCCGGTCGGTTGAGGAAGATGCAGGCCCCGTCGACCAGACGGGTGCCGAGATCCCCGTCGGCCAGCTTCTTCACCACGCCCTTTTGTCCCTGCTTGTGGAACTGCCACAGGTCGGGACCGAGCTCGGCGGCCGCCCGCTCGACGGCCTTGGCGTCCCTCTTGCCGGTGAAGTGGGCCCCGTAGGAGCAGCAGCCCTGGACCAGCTCGGGCGCCGGTCCGGTGAGCACGCCCTGGCAGCCCTGGCCGAAGATGCACATCCAGGCACTGGCCAGGAACGTCACATCGAACAGCCAGGTGCGCTCCTCGTCGGGATCGTCGAAGCTGACCCACTCGTGGGACTCCGGGGGAACCTGCTTGTGGGAGGGCGTCACGCCCTTATGATGTCAGGCATGAGTGAAGCCCGCGAGGACATCCGGCCCGTGTTGACCGTCACCCCCGAGGCCCGGGCCACCGTGCTCGAGGTGCTGGCCAGTGAGGCCGAGTCGGCCACCCTGGCGCTGTGGCTCGAGATCAGCGGTGAGAGCAACGGGGCCTACGCCTACGACATGTACTTCCAGGCGCTGGCCGATGCCGGCGTCGGTGACGTGGTCCAGCAGGACGACGACCTGCCGGTGGTCGTGCCCCAGGCCAGCGTGGAGCGCCTCCAGGGCGCCTCGCTCGACTTCGTCACCGACGACTCGGGCGAGGGCGGCCTGGTCATCGTCAACCCCAACACCCCGCCGGTGCCGACGCTGCAGGGACTGGGCTCGGGCCCCGAGGTCGATCTGTCGGACCCCCTGGCCGTCCAGGTGGTGTCGGTGCTCGACGAGCAGGTCAATCCGAGCATCGCCGCCCACGGCGGCCGGGCCGACCTGGTGGCGGTCAAGGACAAGTCGATCTACCTCCGCCTGAGCGGGGGGTGCCAGGGGTGCGGCATGGCCAAGGCCACGCTGACCCAGGGCATCGAGGTCATCCTGCGGGAGGCCATCCCCGAGCTCGTCAACATCGTGGACGTCACCGACCACGCCGACGGGACCAACCCGTACTACGAGCCGGCCCACAGCTGATCGCTCCCACCGCGGCGGGCTGCTTGGCCTGAGCCGGCGCCTGAGCCGGCGCCTGTCCGGGTAGCCGGCGCCCTCGGCGGCCGGGGGAGGCTCCGACCTCCCGACCGGGTCGCCATGATGCCCGTCCCGGGCATGCCTGTCCTGTACCTTTCGTGGGGTGGACACCCTCTTGGTCGCCGGGACCACCGTGGCCGGCCTCATCGTCGGTGCCGTGCTCGATCCCTTCGGCCAGGCGGAGGCCGAGCGCAGCAGAGCCGAGGACGAGCGCCGGCGCGCCGAGCGGATCGCCGAGGCCGAAGGCATAGCTGAAGGTCGGGCCGAGGCGGAGGCTGCCGGGCACAGGGCCGCCGGCGCCGGGCACCCCCCGCACCCGGCCGTCGAGCACGTCGAGGAGTCGATCGGGGAGGCCCTCGACGCCGCCGAGGCCGACGACTCCGACGATCCGGCGCCCGAGGACCGTACCGTGGCCGACCTGCTGCCCCGGGGCCTGTCGCCGCCGCGCACGGCCGCGGCGACGGTGGTCACCGGCGCACTGTTCGGGACGGCTGCCGTCCATTTCGGCCGTGACCTGGTCCTGGCCCCCTACTGCGTGTTCTTCGCCCTGCTGGTGGTGATCTCGGTCACCGACCTCTCCCACCGCCTCGTGCCGAGGCGGCTCATCTACGGTGCCCTGGCCCTCATCGTGCCGCTGCTGGTGGCCAGCTCGGCCGTGGACCACACCTGGCACAGCCTGGATGGTGCCCTCATCGCCGCCGCGGTGGCCTTCGGGCTCTTCTTCGCCCTCTGGTGGTTCATCCCCCGGGGCATGGGATTCGGCGACGTGCGCCTGGCCGGGGCCATCGGGTTCACCACCGGCTGGCTCAGCCTCCTCCACGCCTACGTGGCCTTCCTGGCCGGCTTTCTGGTGGGGATGGTGTTCGGCCTGGTCCTGATGGCGGTGTCCTCGGCCGGCCGCAAGACCCGCATCCCGTTCGCCCCCTCGCTATCGGTCGGCGCGGTGATCGCCGTCTTCTGGGGCGCCCACATCGCCCAGAGCCTGTTCCATGCCGGGTCCTGACCCGGTGGACGGCGCCATGGCCGGGTCGCGGGCCGGGGACCCCCAGGCCCCCGAGTAGATTTGCCGGGATGCTCCGCTTCCTGACCGCCGGTGAGTCGCACGGACGCGCCCTCGTGGTCATCGTGGAGGGCATGCCGTCCGGCCTGCTGGTCACGGCCGAGGACATCCAGCGGGGCCTGGCCCGGCGACGCCTCGGATTCGGCCGGGGCCCCCGCATGCGGTTCGAGGCCGACGAGGTCACGCTGGTGGGAGGCATCCGGCACGGGAGGACGCTGGGATCGCCGGTGGCGGTGGAGATCGCCAACACCGAGTGGCCCAAGTGGGAGACGGAGATGGCGGCCGCACCCGGCCTGCCCTCCAAGGTCCTGACCCAACCCCGGCCGGGCCACGCCGACCTCTCGGGCATGTTGAAGTACGGGCTCGACGACGCCCGGGACGTGCTCGAGCGGGCCTCGGCCCGGGAGACGGCGGCCCGGGTGGCGGCGGGGACCCTGGCCAAGCTGCTGCTCCAGCAGATCGGCATCGACGTCCTGAGCCACATCGTGCAGTTGGGGCCGGAGCGGGCCGAGCCCGGGACGCTGCCCACGGTGGAGGAGCTGCTCCGGGTGGACGCGTCCCAGGTCCGGTGCGCCGATCCCGGCGCCGAGGCCCGCATGGTGGCGGCGGTGAAGGCGGCGGCCAAGGTCGGTGACTCGCTCGGGGGAGTGGCCGAGGTGATCGCCTACGGGGTACCCGTCGGACTGGGCAGCCACGTGCACTGGGACCGCAAGCTCGACGCCCTGATCGCCCAGGCCCTCATGAGCATCCAGGCCATCAAGGCCGTGGAGTTCGGGGACGGCTTCGAGCTGGCCGGCCGGCGCGGCTCGGAGGCCCACGATGCCATCCGGATGGCCGAGGCGGGCGGGGCCGGCGCCGCCGGCGACGTGGAGGGTCTTCTGGGCGGGGGCTACGTGAGGGACACCCACCACGCCGGGGGGATCGAGGGGGGCATCTCCACCGGATCCCCCATCGTGGCCCGCGCCGCCATGAAGCCCCTGGCCACCCTCAACCGACCCACGCTCGGCACGGTGGACGTGGTCACCAAGGAGTCCACCGTCTCGTTCAAGGAGCGCACCGACGTGACGGCGGTGCCGGCCATGGGCGTGGTGGCCGAGACCATGGTCTCCCTGGTGCTGGCATCCGAGGCCCTGCGCAAGTTCGGCGGCGACTCGGTGGAGGAGTTCCGGCGTAACCGCCGGGGTTACCTGAAGGCGCTCGGGGACACCCCCTCGGCCGCCGCGGCGCCACCCGCCGATGGTTGACCGTCTGATCCTGGTCGGCATGATGGGGGCGGGCAAGACCACGGTCGGTCGCCTGTTGGCCGACCGCCTCGGCTGGCGCTCGCTCGACTCCGACGCCCAGATCATGGAGGACACCGGCCACACCGTGCCGGAGCTCTTCGCCGAGCGGGGCGAGGCCGCCTTCCGGGCCGAGGAGGAGCGGGTGCTGGCCGAGGCCCTCTCGGGCGACCAGCCGGTGGTGGTGTCGGCCGCCGGGGGAGTGGTCCTGTCCGCGGCCAACCGGGCCCTCCTGGTCCGGTCGGGCACGGTGGTGTGGCTGCGGGCCGATCCCGGTGTCCTGGCCGGGAGGGTGGGGGACGGTGCCGGACGACCGCTGCTGGACGACGATCCGGCGTCGTCGCTGGCCGCGCTGTACGAGGTGCGCCGGCCCCTCTACGACTCGGTGGCGGCCCTGACCGTCGACGTCGACGCCCTGACCCCCGACGAGGTGGTCGACCGGATCCTGGTGGGGACGGGACTCGCCGCCGTGGCCGGGGGCGCGCCGTGAAGGTGGTCCCGGTCGACCTGGGGGAGCGGAGCTACGACGTGGTCGTCGGCCACGGCGCCCGCCACCGCCTGGCCGAGCTGGTGGCCAGCCAGGTCCCCGGTGCGGCCCGGGCCGCCGTGGTCACCCAGGACGGGATCGGGGTCGAGGTCGACCCCGGCTTGCCCAGTGAGCGCTTCACCGTGCCCGACGGCGAGGAGGCCAAGTCCCTGGCCGTCGTGGAGGAGCTGTGCCGCGGCTTCGCCCGGGCCGGGATCAGCCGGGCCGACGTCATCGTGGCCGTGGGCGGGGGCGTGGTCACCGATGTGGCCGGCTTCGCCGCCGCCTCGTTCCACCGGGGCACGCCCTACGTCAATGTGGCCACCACGCTGCTGGGTCAGGTCGACGCCGCCATCGGGGGCAAGACCGGGGTCAATCTACCCGAGGGGAAGAACCTGGTGGGGGCGTTCTGGCAGCCCCGGGCCGTGCTGTGCGACACCGAGGTCCTGGCCACGCTGCCCCCACGGGAGTGGGCCTCGGGCCGGGGCGAGATGGCCAAGTACGCCTTCCTCGGGGGCCTGGCCGGCGGGGACACCGGGGCCCCCGACGCCTCGCTGCTGGACCTGCCCCTCGACGAGCAGGTGGCCCGCTGCGTGGCCATCAAGGCCGGGGTGGTGACGGCCGACGAGCGGGAGGGCGATCTGCGCATGCTGCTGAACTACGGCCACACGCTGGCCCACGCCCTCGAGGCCACGGCGTTCGAGCCCGGCGCCGGCTGGGACCTGCGCCACGGGGAGGCGGTGGCCATCGGGCTGGTCTTCGCCGGCCAGCTGGCCCGGCGGATGGGGCGGATCGACGACCGGGGGGAGGAACGGCACCGGAGCGTGGTCGGTGGGTTCGACCTCTCGCCGCTGCTGCCCCACGATGCCGACCCCGAGCGCCTGACCTCGTTCATGGAGCGGGACAAGAAGGCCCATCACGACCTGACCTTCGTCCTGGACGGGCCCGAGGGCGTGGAAGTGGTGGCCGGCGTCGACCGGGACCTGGTGGTCGCTACCCTGGCAGCCATGGACCGGACCCCGCCCCGTGGCAGCACATGACCCCGCCCACGCTCATCGTGCTCCTCTCCGGGCCCAACCTCGACCTGCTGGGTGAGCGCGAGCCGTCGGTCTACGGCACGGCCACCCTGGACGATCACGTGGCCCGCGCCACCTCGGTGGCCACCGGCCTGGGCTACACCGTCGAGCACCACCAGACCAACCACGAGGGGGACCTCGTGGAGATGGTCCACGCCGCCCGGGGACGGGCCGTCGCCGTCATCGTCAACGCCGGCGCCCTCTCCCATACTTCGTGGTCGCTGCACGACGCCCTGGCCGCCTTCGACGGGGTGGTGGTGGAGCTGCACCTCTCCAACCCCGCCGCCCGCGAGCCCTTCCGGCACACCTCGGTGATCGCCCCGGTGGCCGACGGGTGCATCGCCGGGTTCGGGGGAATCGGCTACGGCCTGGCCGTCGATGCCGTGCACCGCCTCCTCACGGCCGAGGACGCCCGATGAGCCCCGCATCCGACCGGGACCTGGCCCCCCTGGAGGTGGCGGGCCGGCTGGACCGGCTCCGCGCCCTGCTGGCCGAGGCCGGGGACGACACCGGGGACGACGCCGGGGACGACGGGCCGGCGGTCGGCGGCCTGCTCGTCACCAACCCGGCCAACATCCGCTGGCTCACCGGCTTCAGCGGGTCGGCCGGACTCCTGCTCGTGACCCCGGACCGGGCCCTCCTGACCTCCGACGGCCGGTACCGGACCCAGTCGTCCGAGCAGCTGCACGAGTCCGGGGTGGACGGTGACGTCGAGGTGGCCATCGGCGGGCTCCAGGCCCAGCGCGACGCGCTCCGCCAGGGCGCGGCCGGGGTGGGCCACCTGGGCCTCGAGGCCGACCATGTGACCTGGTCGGGGCAGCGCTCGTGGGCCGAGGTGTTCGCCGAGTCCCCGCTGATCCCCACCCGGGGCCTGGTGGAGCGCCTGCGCGTGGTCAAGGATGCCGGCGAGGTGGCCCGCATGGAGCGGGCCGCCGCCATCGCCGACGAGGCCCTGGCCACCGTGCTGCCCCTGCTGGCCGCCGCCGGCTCGACCGCTGGTGGCCCCGGAGCCGGCGCGGAGCTCACCGAGTCCCGGTTCGCCGCCGCCCTCGACCACGCCATGCGCGAGCTCGGGGCCGAGGACCGGGCCTTCGAGACCATCGTGGCCTCGGGGGAGAACTCGGCCAAGCCCCACGCCCGTCCCGGCGGCCGGGCCATCCGGCCCGGGGACCCCGTCGTGGTGGACTTCGGGGCCATGTTCGAGGGGTACCGGTCCGACATGACCCGCACCTTCTGCGTGGGCGGTGCGCCGACCGGGGAGTTGGCCACCGTGTTCGAGGTGGTGGCGGAGTCCCAGCGCCTGGGCGTGGCCCAGGTGGAGCCGGGGGTGACCGCCGGATCGGTCGACCGGGCCTGCCGGGATGCCATCGCCGCCTCCGGATGGGCCGACCGGTTCGAGCACGGCACCGGGCACGGTGTCGGCCTCGACATCCACGAGGGCCCATCGGTGGGCCCGGGGTCGACTGCTATCCTCGTCCCCGGCACCGTGGTCACCGTGGAGCCCGGCGTGTACCTGCCCGGGACCGGCGGAGTGCGCATCGAGGACACCCTGGTGGTGACCGACCACGGCAGCCGCCCCCTCACCCGGTTCCCAAAGGAAGTTGCTGTCTGATGGCTGTCTCCACCAACGATCTCCGCAACGGCATGACCCTCAACCTCCCCGAGGGCCTGTTCGCGGTGGTCGAGTTCCAACACGTGAAGCCGGGCAAGGGCGGCGCCTTCGTCCGCACCAAGCTGAAGAACTCCCGGACCGGCGCGGTCATCGAGCGGACCTACCGGGCCGACGAGAAGCTGGAGCAGGCCATCATCGACAAGCGGGAGATGCAGTTCCTCTACCGCGACGGCTCCGACTACGTGTTCATGGACACCTCCTCGTACGAGCAGCTGCAGGTCAACACCGGCCTCCTCGGTGACTCGGCCAACTACCTGAAGGAGGGCGACGACGCCGTCCTCCAGTTCTTCGGGACCGAGATCGTCGGTGTCGACCTGCCGGCGTCGGTCGAGCTCACGGTGGCCGACACCGAGCCGGGGCTGCAGGGGGACCGGGTGTCCGGGGCCCGGAAGCCGGCCACGCTGGAGACGGGCCTCGTACTGCAGGTCCCCCTGTTCGTGAACCCGGGCGAGAAGATCAAGGTCGACACCCGCACCGGTGAATACCTGACCCGGGCCTGACCCGCACCCGGCCGCCCGGCCCCGGCTCGGCCGGTGCGCCCCAGCCACCCGGTCACCCCGCCACCCGGTCACCACTCCCCGCCTCCTCGAGCCATGGAATCCGCACCCCGCCACCAAGCCCGCGAACGGGCCCTGACCCTCCTCTACGAGGCGGAGCTGAAGGACGCCTCTCCCTCCGAGGTGGTGGGGGAGCTGCTGATGGCCCCCGACGGCTACACCACCGGCCTGGTGGAGACGGTGGAGTCCCGGGGCCACGAGATCGACGGCATGATCGG
>Ga0181534_10000634_pt1 | contig 24442 bp, 20 predicted proteins | sample PEATcosm2014_Bin_37_FD_119758 | JGI IMG/M metagenome (GOLD analysis project Ga0181534, IMG submission 119758) | Peatland microbial communities from MTU Mesocosm Facility, Houghton, MI, USA - PEATcosm2014_Bin17_10_metaG | ecosystem: Environmental > Terrestrial > Soil > Wetlands > Peat | place...
GAAACCGGTCATCAGATCGAAATTCAGCCGCATGAGCTGGAACAGCGAATACTTCGATTTGCCCGCGCCGCGTTGCTCGTGCGCCACCTGGATTTCGATGGGCGTCATCGCAAAAGTGAAGGCGAGCGCCGGCACGAAAGTGTTGTACTCGGAGCACTGGTTGACGGCCTCGACCACGCTGCGCGCATAGCCGCGGAACATGCTGCCATGATCGCTGATGCGCACGCGCGTGGTGCGCTCGCGAATCTCATTGATGAAACGCGAGGCATAGCGCCGCCAGGCCACGTCCTTGCGCTGCATGCGGATGGTGCCGACGTAGTCGTGCCCGGCGTCCAGTTCGGCCAGTACCCGCGGGATCTCCTCCGGCGGATTCTGCAGATCGGCATCGAGCGTGATCACGTAGCGTCCGCGGCTGGCGGCGAAGCCTGCGAGAATGGCGCGGTGCTGGCCGAAGTTGGCCGCGAACAGCACCACGCGCGTGACGTCGGGCCGCCGCTCGAACGCCTCGCGCAGCAGGGCGACCGAGCGGTCGCGGCTGCCATCGTTGACGAACACGATCTCGTAGCTGCGGCCCAGCGCATCGAGCGCCGGGTAGAGCCGTTCGAACAGCTGCGTCAGCACCTGCTCTTCGTTGAAGACCGGAATGACGATCGAAACATCCGGCGCCGCGCGCCGGACCGTCGCGGGCGTTGCCGGGATCGCCGGGCGACCGGAATCGTCGGAATCGTCGGAGTATTCATGCCCGATTCAGGATGCGGGCGACCTGGGCGCAGACACGGTCCACATCCTGCTCGCGCATCGCCGGGAACAGCGGCAAGGTCGCTATACCGGCGCCGACGCGCTCGGCATGCGGAAAATCGCCGGGCTTGAATCCCATGGCGCGGTAGAGACTCAGCAGATGGATGGCCGGATAATGCACACCGACGCCGATTCCGACCGCGTGCATGGCGCGAATGAAGTCCGCGCGTGGGACCTGCGGCGGCAGCACGATCTGGAACATGTGCCAGTTGGTGTGCGTGAAGTCCTCGGGCGGCAGCTCGCATCCCAGTGATCGGTCGAAGCGCTCGAAGTAGCGCCGCGCCAGCGCGTGCCGGCGCTGATTGAATTCCTCCAGCCGCTTGAACTGACCCACGCCGATGCAGGCAGCCACGTCGGTGAGGTTGTGCTTGCCGCCGGCGAGCGTCGCGTCGTAACCACCGTCCGCAAACCGTTCCACGCCCTGCAGCCGCCACAGCTCGCAGCGCCGCGCCTCCTCGGCGTCGTTCAGCACCAGGCAGCCGCCCTCCGCGCTCGTGATGTTCTTGTTGGCGTGAAAACTGATCGACACCAGATCGCCGCCGACACCGATGCGTACACCACCCCAGTTCGAGCCCATCGACTGCGCCGCATCCTCGAGCACACGCAAGGAATGCCTGCGCGCAATCTCATAGATGCGGCCTCGATCCGCCGGCAGCCCCGCCATGTCCACCGGCAGCAGCATCCGAGTGCGTTCCGTGATGGCGGCCTCGATGCGCGCCGGATCGATGTTGCGCGTCAGCGGATCGATATCGACGAACACGGGTTTGGCGCCGGCGCGCACGATCACATTGGCGGTGCATACCCAGGAGAGCGCCGCGGTGATGACTTCATCCCCCGGTCCGATGCCGGCCAGCGCCAGTGCGACTTCCATGGCGCCGGTGGCGGAACTCATGGCGCGCACCGGCCGGCCTGCGCAGTAGGCGGACAGCTGTGATTCGAATTCACGCACCTGCGGCCCGCTCGTGATCCATCCCGAACGCAACACATCGCCCACGGCGCTGATGGTTGCCTCGTCGATGGACGGGCGTGTAAAGGGGAGGAATTCCTGACTCACGGCCTTTAGCTCGATCCGCTTGCTCTCATGGGCCGCGCTCAACTGCGCGCGACCAGGAAGACGCCGACGATGATGACACCGATGCCGGCCAGGCGCATCGCGCCGAATTGCTCGCCGAACAGCAGCCACGCCGCCACGGCATTGACGACGTAGCCCACCGATAGCATCGGGTAGGCCACGCTGACATCCACGCGCGCGAGCGCCAGGATCCAGACGATGACGCTGATCGCATAGCAGGCCAGTCCGCCAATGATGGGCAGATTGAGCGCCACGCGCTCGAACAGTATCCAGGCATTGCCGACGCTCAGGGGCACGCCCGCGATAGCGCGCGAGCCGGCCTTCAGCAGCAGCTGCGCCACGGCGTTGAGCAGCACCCCCGTGAGAATCAGCGCCAGATCCGCGCCTCTCATCATCTTTTCACCGCGACCAAAGACTGTGAAGTGTATATCACGCGCATCGGCAGGCCCAACGCGGCAAGATCCCGGTAGTCTTCCGGCCGCAGCAGCGCCAGCGCGTCGTCCTCGGCCCGCCAGTCACGTTCGAACTGCGCCAGATCCGGAATCCAGCGCGCGGGTTCCTGTTTGAGACCAAAATCCAGCTCACCGCGATAGCCCACCAACGTGCAGGTTCGACGCCAGTAAAAGGGCAACGGCTGCAGGTAGTCATTGACACAGTAGAGGCGGGTCGAGTTCCCGATCCAGGGTTTTACGTCCTGTTCGAGGGTCACGAGGTCGCGCATGCGCGGCAGCTGTTCCGCACCCAGCAGCAGGCACTGTGCCAGCATCCAGCCGCCCAGGCCGGTGATCGCGGCCGCGGCCATCGGGCGATTGCGCTGGGCAAGTCCCGCCGCCAGCGCCGCGGCGGCCGCCAGCAGCACAAAGGCCGCGGCAAAGCCCACGATGCTGCCGGTCGAGGCGCGTGCCACCAGCGCTGCCGCCGCGGGCACCTGCCAGAGCACCACCAGCGTCACGGCCACGACGCCGGCACAAAGCGCCAGCGCGCTCAGGTGCCGGGCGAAGCGCGGCGGCGGCAGACCCGCCAGATGGCGGGCCAGCAACACGGAGATCGCGGGCAGCAACGGCAGGATGTACGGAATCAGCTTGGAGTGCGACAGGCTGAAAAACACGAACACAAACCCGGCCCAGACCAGCAGCAGCGCAGTACCGTTCTCACCATCGCGCACTCCCCGCCATGCCCGGCGCAACGCGCCGGGCAGCAGCGAAGTCCAGGGCAGAATTCCGAGGAGCAGCACTGGAATAAAGAACCAGGCCGGCTGGTAGCGATCGAAACCCGCCGTGCTCAGGTAGCGCTGGAAGTGCTGCACGACAAAGAAGAAATGCGCGAATTCGGGGTTGCGCTGCGAGACGAGGAGGAACCAGGGAGCAGCCAGTACCAGCAGCGCGAGCAGGCTCCACCACGGCCGCGCCCGCAGCGGCAAAGACCAGTCCCGCCGCCAGAGAAAGTAGATGCCCGCCACCGAGACGGGAATCAGGATGCCAACCAGGCCCTTGGACAGCACCGCGAGCGCGATGCCGATTCCGAGCAGCACCGGCAGCTGCCAACCGGTGGCGGCTGCGCTCGCGCGCGCCGATTCCTCCGGGGTCGCGGCGCTTTGCAGCTTGGCGCGCTGCTGCGCGAGCCGCGCCAGCGCGTACAGGGCGAGCTGCAGGCTGAAGCACAGCGACATGTCGAGCGTGGTGATGCGCGCAAGCCCGATGTAGAGCAGCGAGCTTGCCTGCACGATCACGGCCAGTTGCGCCGTGCGCACATCGTAGAGTCGACGCGCCAGCGCAAACGTCAGCAGCAACCCCAGGTACGCGCTCAGCGCAGACCAGAGTCGCGCGGTCCAGGCGTGTTGCCCGAAGACTGTGAACGCGGCGGCCGTCGCCCAATACTGCAGCGCGGGTTTCTCGAAATATTTGATGCCGTCCAGCCGCGGCGTGACCCAATCGCCGCTGACGACCATCTCGCGGGGAATCTCCGCGTAGCGCCCCTCGTCGGGTTCGAACAGAGGCGGCGTATTGAGAGGACCAAACCACAGCAGCGCGAGGATCAACCAACGCAGCATCGCCCCAGCGCGCACGCGGATGCTGCCGTTCACGGTGATGAGGGGCGCAGGTGCCAGAGCAGCAGGCGCCGATGGGCGCCGAAGCCGCGCTCATCAACCAGCGCGTAATCAGGCTCGAGACTGGCCGCGTGAGCCTGGTCCGTGCCGGCGCCGGAGTTGTCCTGCACGACCACCCATTCCGGCCGAGTCCCGGAGCGCGCCGCATCACGCAGTTGATCGATGCGCATCGGCACGACGGCGCGCCCGGTGTAGAAGGGAATCTCGGCGGCCAGAGTCTCATCGACGCCGGTGGCAAAAACGGGCTGTCCAGGCGGCAGCTGCGCTCCGATGCGCCTTACGAACGGTGCCATGTCCTTGATGTCGTTGAGCAGCATCGGCGCCAGCACGAGCACGACGGCGCCGCCGGCGATTCCGCACACCAGCGCCGCCGGCCCGGCACGCAGGCGCTGTGCGGTGACGCTGAAGTAGAGCAGCGCGCAGACAGCACCCAGTGCGATCAGCAATGTCGCCAACAGCAAGCCGTTCAGGACACCGAGCCAGATCCATGCACCCACCGGCGCGGCCAGCGTGATCACGGACAGCAGCAGTACCTGCAACCACCAGAGGACGCCGAGCCGGGAGTCATCGCGCAATTGCCACTGCTGCCACCATTCGCAGGTGCGGATCCCCAGCCACAGGAACAGCAGCGGCAGCAGCGGCAGCAGGTAGGTTTCCCGTTTGGTGGCCGAGAGCGAGAGCAGCAGCAGCATCGCGGCGCTCATGAGCGCGCCATAGCGCGCCGGATCGCTCAACCGCGGCAGTCCCGGCAGGGTTACATGCCGCCAGTGCGAGGGACGCAACGCCTCGATCAGCGGCGGCAGCCAGGGGAGGATCGCGTACGGCAGGGTCCAGCTGTAGTAGAGCAGCGGCTGGCGATGACCGGTTACACCGGGGCTGAGCAGGCGTTTGACATGATTGACGTAGGCCCACTCCCAGAGTGCATCGTTGCCGCCCTGCTTCCAGATCGCGCCTGCCAGCAGCAGTGTGGCAAGACCCAGCACGCCGATCCCGAGGATCGGCCGCAGGCGTCGCCAGTGGGCCGGCCGATCGATGAGCACGTATGCCAGAAGCCCGGCGCACACCAGCACCGGCCCGATCAGCCCCTTGATCCACAGCGCCAACACCAGCGCGCCGTAGAAGATCCAGCGCAGCCCGCTGCTGTCGCGGCGCGCGAGCAGTTCCCAGGCCGACCAGGCTGCCAGCGTCGTCGTCAGCATCAGCAGCGGATCAATCAGGACCCAGTGGGTCGAGACCAGGAACTGCGCACTCGATGCCAGCATGAGCGCGCCCAGCCAACCCGCGGCGCGCGAATGCGCGGCGCTCCCCCAGGCGACCAGCAGCGCCAGGGTGGCAGCGGCGGCGGCGACGCTGACGGCGCGTGCGGCTGCCACGCCCGGGCCGCCCGTGAGGCGAAACACGGCCGCGACGGTCCAGTAGTAGAGAGGCGGCTTCTCGATGAAGCGCTCGCCATTGAGGGTCGGTATGACACCCGGCGCCCGCGCCATTTCGCGGCTGATCTCGGCCTCGCGCGGCTCATCGGGGGTCCACAGTCCCCGGTTACACCCCAGCAGCGCGAGCAGCGCCAGTGCCAGCGGCGGCAACAGGGCGCCTGTGCGCCGTGCGAGCGGAAATCCACTGTGCATACGGGCGCCAGTTTGACAGGGTACTACCCGGGCGCAATGCTCGCGGCGTCATGACCGAGATCCTCTCAGCCGCGGACCAGCGGCGCTACAGCCGGCACCTGAAACTCGCCGAGATCGGCCTCGAGGGTCAAGGGCGCCTCAAGGCGGCGCGCGTGGTCCTCATCGGTGCCGGTGGCATCGGTTCCCCCGCGGCCCTGTACCTGGCCGCCGCCGGTGTCGGCACCCTGGGGCTGGTGGATTTCGATGCGGTGGATGAGTCCAATCTGCAGCGCCAGGTGCTGTTCGACACTATCAGCGTCGGCGCTTCCAAGGCCGAGGCGGGGCGCGCACGTCTGGAAGCGCTCAATCCCGCCATCCGCGTGGTGGCGCACGCGATCGAGCTGCAGGCCGCCAATGTGCGCGGGATCTTCGATCAATACGATCTCATCATCGATGGCAGCGACCGGCTCGGGACGCGCTACCTCGTCAATGATGCCTGCGTGCTTTATGGCAAACCGCTGGTGTCAGCCGCGATTCATCGCTTTGAAGGGCAGATCACAACCTATCTCCCTGATCGCGGTCCCTGCTATCGCTGCCTGTTTCCGAATCCCGCGGAAGGCATGGTGCCCAACTGCGCCGATCTCGGCGTGCTCGGCGTACTTCCCGGGGTGCTCGGCACGCTGGCAGCCACGGAAGCCATCAAGCTCATCGTCGGCATCGGCACACCATTGATCGGGCGGCTGCTGGCCTACGATGCGCTCGAGATGCGGTTCAGCGAATTCAAATTCACGCGGCGCGCGGACTGCGCCGTGTGCGGGCTACACCCCACCATCACCGCGCCCAGCGACCCGCCCGGATTCGCATCGCTCGAAGAGCTGCGCCGGGTGCAGCTGGTGACGCCGGCAGAGCTCGCGCGCACTCTGGCGGGCCCGCAAGTGGTCCTGGTCGATGTGCGCGAGCCGTCGGAATTTGCCGCGGGCCACCTGCCGCACGCCATCAACGTGCCGCTCGGGCAGATCGAGAGCCAGCTGCAGCACGGAAATCCGGCGTTGCCGCGCGGTCACACGCTGGTGTTCCTGTGCCGCAGCGGCGCTCGCAGTCTCAAGGCCTGCGCCTTCGCGCGCCGTCTGGGCTACGAGAACAGCCTGCAACTGGAAGGTGGTCTGCTGGCTTTCAGGGACCAGGTCGACCCGTCACTGCCGATTTAACGGGGCTGGCCGCGTGGCAGCGTGCGAGATCGCCCACGAAGGCATCGAGGTCCTCCTGGCGCGTGGCCCAGGAGCACATGAGCCGATAGCCGGCTTCTGCCATGCGATGAAAATGCCAGCCCGCCTTCGCCATGGCATCGGCCACGCCCGGATCCAGCTCGATGAATACGGCGTTCGCTTCGACCGCTCGCAGCGGCCGCAGGCCCAGCTCGCTCTGCAGCGAGGCCGCCAGCCGTGCGGCGGATGCGTTGGCATGCGCCGCATGCCGCTGCCAGGCGCCCGATTCGAGCACGCCCACCCACTGACTGGTCTGGAAGCGCATCTTGGAAGCCAGCTGCGCGCCCTGCTTGACCCGGTAGTCGAACTCGGCGGCCAGCTGCGGCTGGAAGAACACCACGGCTTCCGTGGTATTGAGGCCGCACTTGGTGCCGCCGAGACTTAGGACATCGACCCCGGCGCGCCAGGTCAGATCCGCCGCGTGAGCGCCGGTGCCGGTCCCAACGGCGGCCAGTGCATTGGCAAAGCGCGCGCCGTCCATGTGCAGGGCCAGCCCATGCGCACGTGCGAGTTCGCCGAGTGCCGCGACCTCGGCGGGCTGGTAGACGCTGCCCCATTCGGTGGTCTGGCTGATCGAGATCGCGCGCGGCTTGGAGGAGTGCACGTCATCGCGCCGATCCAGTGCGCGCAGCACCGCTGACGGGGTGAGTTTGGCGCCTGGTCCCGGGACCGAGAGCAGCTTGGCTCCCTGGCTGAAAAACTCCGGCGCACCACATTCATCGGTGTTGATATGTGCCTGCTCATGGCAGATCACGCCGTGATAACTGCGGCACAGCGCCGCGAGACTCAACGAGTTGGCCGCCGTGCCGTTGAACAGGAAAAACACCTGTGCCCGCGGACATTCGAACAGCGCGCGAATCAGGTCCGAGGCGCGCGCGGTCCAGCGATCATCGCCATAGCTGGGCGCGTAGCCGACGTTGGCGGCCTCGAGTGCAGACCAGGCTTCCGGGCAGATGCCGGCGGTGTTATCGCTGGCGAATTGCCAGCCGGGTACAACGTTACTCATGGTGGGCCGCAAGGCTACCCGAGAGCCGATGCCCTTGTCTGCGTGCGCCTGGCCTGGAGTGCGCTAGTCTTGGCTGATGTACGCATTGGCCATCCACGGCGGCGCCGGCGCACTGCCCGGGCGCACGCTCAGCGCCGAGCGGGAAGCGGCATTCCATGACGGACTCGCGCAGGCGCTCGGGGTCGCGCAAGCCATTCTCGAAGCCGACGGCCGCGCACTCGACGCCGTGGAGGAAGCGGTCGCGGTGTTGGAGGATGACCCGCTGTTCAATGCCGGCCGCGGTGCGGTGCTGACGATGGACGGTACGGTTGAACTGGACGCCTCGATCATGGACGGCGAGCAGTTGCGCGCGGGCGCGGTCGCCGCGGTCCGGTACGTGCGCAACCCGATCCGGCTGGCGCGCCGGGTGCTCGAGGACACGCCGCACGTCTTCCTGGTCGGCGAAGGAGCCGACCGATTTGCCGAACAGGCGGGCGTAACGCTGGTGGCCAATGATTACTTCATCACGCCCGATCGACTGCAGCAGCTCGAGGCGCTGCGGTGGCACCTGAAGCAAAGTGGCGCAAGCCAGCCCGCAATGCCTGCGGCCCTCGATGAGCCGCCCTTCGGCACCGTGGGCGCGGTGGCGCGCGATCGCGCCGGGCGGCTCGCGGCCGCCACTTCGACTGGCGGCATGAATGGCAAGCGGCCCGGACGGGTGGGTGATTCACCGGTGATCGGCGCCGGCTGCTACGCCGATAATGCGAGCTGCGCGGTCTCGACCACGGGGCACGGCGAGTGGTTCCTGCGCACGGTGCAGGCCTACGACATCGCCGCAAGGCTGCGCTATGGCGGGGCCTCGCTGGCGGCGGCAGTCGGTGCCTCGATCGATGAGCGCCTGCCGCGGCTGGGCGGATCGGGCGGCCTGATCGCCGTCGACAGCCACGGCACGCTCGAGATTCGCTACAACACCCCGGCGATGTTCCGCGCCAGCGTTCGCAGCGGCGAGGCCCCGAGCATTCACATCTACTGATCCGCTAGTGCTTGCCGAAGGCGTAGACGACGTTCAGCGTTGCGCCGCGATGGCGATGTGTCACCAGGGCAGCGCGTCGAGATCGACATTGCCTCCAGTGAGCACGATGCCGACGTGGGCACCGCCGAAATCCAGCTTGCGTTCGAGTACGGCGGCAAAGGCGACTGCCGATGAGGGCTCGACCACGATACGCAGCTGCCGCCAGAGCTCGCGCATGGCGCGCACGATCGCCGGCTCATCCACCGTCACGATGGCATCGACGTTGGCCCGGATCAGCGAAAAGGTGCGCGCGCTCAACGCGCCGCGCAGGCCGTCAGCAATCGTGGCCGTGGGACCGGGTGGCGCCAGCACACCCGACTCGAACGAGCGCCAGGCATCATCCGCGCCGGCCGGCTCGACCGCGACCACCTTGATATCCGGACGCAGGCTCTTGGCCGCCACGCTAAGGCCGCTGGCCAGCCCTCCGCCGCCGATGGGACACAGCAGCCAGCTGATCTGCGGCACCTGCTCGAGCAGCTCGAGCGCGATGGTGCCCTGGCCGGCGATGACGTCCGGATCATCGTAGGGATGAATGAAGAGCGCGCCCGTCTCGGCCACGATCCGGGCGGCCTCTGCCTCGCGCGCCGCAATCGTGGGCTCGCACAGGATGATCTCACCGCCATAGGCGCGCACCGCGGCCAGCTTGGCGGCCGATGAATTGCGCGGCATGACCACGCGCGCCGGGATGCCCCGCAGGCGCGCGGCCCGCGCCACGGCGGCGCCATGGTTGCCCGAGGAATGCGTGACCACGCCGGCACGCAGGTCGGCATCGGGACGCGCAAAGATGGCATTGCTGGCCCCGCGCGCCTTGAAGGCACCCATCTCCTGCAGGTTTTCGCACTTGAAATGCAGATGGGCACCGCACAGTTCATCGATCAGCGCGTTCTCGAGCACCGGAGTGCACAGCACGCGGCCGGCGATCCGGCCCTGCGCGGCGCGAATGTCTTCGAGCGTGACGTCGGGTTTGGGCATGGCTAGCTCGGCAGCACCGCCGGCTCGAACCCGGCCGCGCGCACCGCGGCGATAATGGTTTCCGCGTGGCCGGCATCGCGGCTCTCGAAGGTCAATTCGAGCGTCGCGGACTTCGCCGGCACGTTCATCGACAGGCGGCGATGAAACACGTCAAGGATGTTGCCGCCCTGCTCGCCGATCACATGCGTCACGCGCGAGAGCGCGCCGGGCTGATCGGCAATGGGAATGCGCAACGTCACGATGCGCTGCTCCCGCACCAGTTCGCGCATGATGACCGAGGCCAGCAGTCGCGGATCGATGTTGCCGCCGGACAGGATCACGCCTACCTTGCGCTCGCGAAAGCGCTCGGGCTGCGCGAGGATGGCCGCAAGGCTGGCAGCGCCGGCCCCCTCGGCCACGGTCTTCTCCACATTGAGCAGCAGCGCAATGCCGCGCTCGAGCTGGTTTTCATCGACCAGCAGGATCTCGTCGACCAGCGCGCGCACCACCTCCCGCGTCAGCAATCCTGCGGTCTTGACCGCGATGCCCTCGGCAATCGTGTTGCCCTGGCAGATCGCCTCATCGCCCGCGAGTGCGGCAGCCATCGAGGGGTAGCTGCTGCTTTGCACGCCGATGATCTGAATTGCCGGCGACAGCGCCTTGGCCGCGACGGCAATGCCCGAGATCAGTCCGCCGCCGCCGATGGGTACGACCAGCTGTTCGAGGTCCGGTTGCGTGGCCAGCATTTCGAGCGCGACGGTGCCCTGGCCTGCCATGACCTGCGCGTCATCGAAGGGATGCACCAGTGTCAGGCCCTGCTCGGCCCGAATCTTCAGCGAGTGCTCGAAGGCCTCCGCCAGCGTCTCACCGTGCAGCACCACCGTGGCGCCGTGCGAGCGCGTGTGCTGCACTTTCACGAATGGGGTGTGGCGCGGCATGACGATAGTGGCGGGAATGCCGAGTCGATGGGCGTGATAGGCCACTGCCTGGCCGTGATTGCCCGCCGACATGGTGCAGACACCGCGCCGGCGCTCACGGCTGTCGAGCTGCAGCAGCCGGTTGAGCGCGCCGCGTTCCTTGAACGAGGCCGTGAACTGCAGATTCTCGAACTTGATGTACACCTCTGCACCGGTCAGCTGGGACAGCGTACGCGAGTGCAGGCAGGGGGTATTAGAGAGATGATCGCCGATGCGCTGCTGCGCGGCGCGCACGTCCTCGAGCGTGATCGCGAGGCTCATGGGACGTCGGTGGCGGCGTTCCAGAGCTGGATGGCAGGTTCCTCGAGGCGATGGTGCTCGTAGCCGAGCCGGCTTACGGCACCTGCCGCGAGTCCAAAGTTGCGGCCGTTGACGATCGGCAACTCGATCCAGCGCACCGCCATCGAACGCAGGCAATGACCGTGGGAGAAAACGGCCACGGTGCCGGTCAAGGCGCGCAGCCGCGCCAGCACGCCATCGACACGGTCCTGCATCTGCTGCGGCGATTCACCGCCCGGGCAGCCGTCGCGAAACACCTCCCAATTCGCGCGCTTTGCACGGATCTGCACGCTGGTCAGACCTTCATACTCGCCATAATTCCATTCACGCAGGCCTTCATCGATTTGTGCAATGGCGCCAAAGCCCGCCAGTTCGCAGGTGCGCCGCGCACGCTGCAGAGGGCTGGTCAGTACCGCGGAAAATTTCTGGCTTCGCAGACGCTCGCCGAGCTTCACGGCCTGGCGCTCACCGCGCTCGGTGAGTGCCATGTCGGTGATGCCGGTGTGCCGGCCGCTCAGTGACCAGGGTGTTTCGCCGTGACGGATCAGGAAGATCTGGTCGACCACTTACTCGCGTCCCACTTCCAGTTACGAATCTCCGGCATGTCCTCGCCGTATTGGTTGATGTACAGCCGGTGCTCGTGGAGCTTGCTCTCGAGCAGGCCCTTGAGTTCGAAGCCGGCGACGCCGGTCTGCGGCAACCGGTTGATCGCGTCCATCGTCAGATGGAAGCGATCCAGGTCGTTGAGCACCGTCATGTCGAACGGCGTGGTAATCGTGCCCTCTTCCTTGTAGCCACGCACGTGCATGTTATCGTGATTGGCGCGGCGGTAGGTCAGGCGATGGATCAGCCAGGGATAGCCGTGATAGGCGAAGATCACCGGCTTGTCGCGCGTGAACAGGCGATCGAAATCCTCATCGCTCAGACCATGCGGATGTTCATCCGCCGGCTGCAGCCTAAACAGATCGACCACATTGACGACACGGATTTTCAGGGCGGGCATATGCTGCCGCAAGATCGATACGGCCCCGAGCGTCTCGAGCGTCGGCACATCGCCCGCGCAGGCCATCACCAGGTCCGGCTCCGCGTCCCCATCATTGCTGGCCCAGTGCCACACACCAATGCCCTCGGCACAGTGCTGCGCGGCGGCCTCCATCCCCAGCCATTGCGGCGCCGGGTGCTTACCCGCGATCACCACGTTCACATAGTGGCGACTGCGCAGGCAGTGATCGATGACCGACAGCAGGCAGTTGGCATCGGGCGGCAGGTAGACGCGGACGATGGATGCTTTCTTATTGGCGACATGATCGATGAAGCCCGGATCCTGGTGCGTGAAACCGTTATGGTCCTGGCGCCAGACATGCGATGACAGCAGGTAGTTCAACGAGGCGATCTTGCGTCGCCACGGCAGTCCCGCGGTGACCTTGAGCCATTTGGCGTGCTGATTGAACATCGAGTCGACGATGTGGATGAAGGCCTCGTAGCAATTGAACAGGCCGTGGCGGCCCGTGAGCAGATAACCTTCCAGCCAACCCTCGCATTGATGCTCACTCAAGACCTCCATGACGCCGCCGCTGCGCGCCAGGTAATCGTCATTGCGCTCTATCTTGGCTTCCCATTGACGCGAGGTGGCCTTGAATACGCCTTCGAGGCCGTTCGAAACCGTCTCGTCCGGACCAAACAGGCGGAAATTGCGGTGATCCGAGTTCATGGCGAGCACATCGCGCAGGAAGGGCGCCAGCACTCGCGTATCGCCAATGCCACCGATGCCCGGCGTCGCGACCTCGATGGCGTAGCTGCGAAAGTCCGGCAGGTTCAGATCTCGCAGCAGCAGACCGCCGTTCGCGTTCGGATTGGCGCCCATGCGGCGCTGACCCTCGGGCGCGAGCGCCGCGAGTTCGGGCTTGAGCGTTCCCTGCTCGTCGAACAGTTCCTCGGGCCGGTAGCTGCGCAGCCATTCCTCGAGCTGCTTCAGATGCCGCTTGGGTGCAGTGGGCCCCACCGAGATCGGCACCTGGTGCGAACGAAAACTGCCTTCGTTCGGCTTGCCGTCCACGCGTTTGGGGCCAGTCCAGCCCTTGGGCGAGCGCAGCACGACCATGGGCCAGCGTGGCCGCGAAGTTACGCCCTGGGTGCGCGCTGCGTGCTGGATCGCCCGGATCTCGGCGATGACCTTGTCGAGCGTATCAGCCATGGCGCGATGCATCGCGGCAGGCTCACTGCCCTCGACGAAGTACGGCGTCCAGCCGCAGCCCTTGAGCATCGCGACCAGCTCGGCGCGCGGAATACGGGCGAGGATGGTGGGATTGGCAATCTTGTAGCCATTCAGGTGCAGGATCGGCAGCACCGCGCCATCGCCAACGGGATCGAGGAACTTGTTGGAATGCCAGGCAGTGGCCAGCGGTCCGGTTTCGGCTTCGCCATCGCCGATGATGCAGCTGACGATCAGATCCGGATTGTCGAACACCGCGCCGTGGGCGTGGCTCATCGAATAGCCCAGTTCCCCGCCCTCGTGGATCGAGCCCGGGCACTCGGGCGAGACATGGCTCGGGATGCCGCCCGGAAAGGAGAATTGGCGGAACAGCTTGCGCAGCCCCGCCTCGTCGCGCGAGATGTGGGGATAGATCTCGCTGTAGGTGCCCTCGAGATATACGTTGCCCACCAGCGCGGGACCGCCATGCCCCGGCCCCGCCATGTAGATCATGTTGAGGTCGTACTGCCGGATCAGGCGGTTCAGGTGCACATAGATGAAATTCTGGCCCGGGGTCGTGCCCCAGTGCCCGAGCAGCAGGCGCTTGACGTGTTCGAGCTTGAGTGGCTCGCGCAGCAGCGGGTTGTCGTACAGGTAGATCTGGCCAACGGACAGGTAGTTGGCGGCGCGCCAATAGGCGTCCATCCGCTGGAGCAATTCCGCATCGACGGGTTGGGACGGCATCGGCTAAGCCTCGTGACAGCGGCGGCGAGCGTAGGCCCCAACCGCAGCGGGTGTCCATAGGCAATCATGATGACATGACGCGCGCGTGACTTCGACGCGGCGCCGTGGCGGCGCCGCGGCGCTACAGGGCCGCTTCGCGGTAGACCGCTTCCGCCAGCTTGTTGTCCCCCGCCCTGACGAGCTCCGCGCCGAGCACGTCGCTCTCAGGCCGTGGCGTGCATCATCCCGCGCGGCTTCTGCGTCGCTGAGACATCCTGCATCAGGCGCTGGAACGAGGCCTGCAGATTGGTAGCGGTCTGGGTGCCGCTGTTCGCCGATGGCAGGCCGGTAACGCTGCCGGTCGCACTGGCGGTGGCGGTCGGACTGCCCAGCTGCTGCAGCAGCGATTCGAGCTGGTTGGACACCTGAGAGTGGCCGCCGTGGCCGTGCCCGCCGTGGCCGTGACGCGTACCGGCCTGCGCGACGCTGGCCCCGCCGCTGGCGGTATTGGTTCCCGCTGCGCTCGTGGTGGCGGCCGCTCCCGACTGGCGCAGTTCCTGGATCAGCGCCGACATGAAGCTCTGAAGATCCTGGGTCGCGGTAGAACTGCTGGCGCTGATGCCCGAACTGCCGCTGGCGGCGCTCGAGGTGGCGCTGAGCGGGTTGGTGCTGCTCGAGCCAGGATTCAAAAGCTGGCTCAGCAAGGCGTTGGCACCCGAAATACTGCCGATCATTGTTGCCTTCTCCTGCAAATCTCTGCCGTTCCGGCGAGTTCCTGCCGCCTGCTGCACCGACTGCGGCAATCGCTTGCCGCGTGGCTGGACCTCAGGCGCTCCACGGAGTGTTCACAACTGACTGATTTCCAAGAGTCCCGGCACTTTCCGGGCGGCCCTGGGTGCGCTCAGCCGCAGCACTCCGCGTTATGGATATTGCAATCGGGATGCCAGGTGGCAGCAGCCGATCAGGTCTGCTGGAGTTTTGCGGCCGCGGTCTCGTAGTTGGCCAGCTTGCTGAGGAAGTTATCGATGAAATCGGGCCGGCGGTTGCGGTAATCCACGTAGTAAGCGTGCTCCCAGACATCGAGCGCCAGCAGCACCTTGCCCTCACCGGTTGCAACCGGCGTACCCGCGTTGGACGACTTGGTGACCTTGAGCTTGCCCTCGCGCGGCAGTACCAGCCAGGCCCAGCCGGAACCGAACTGGCCGACTGCGGCCGCCTTGAACTGCTCCTTGAATTTGTCGACGCTGCCGAAGTCCTCGCTGAGTTTCTTTTCGAGCGAACCGGGCATGCCGCCGCCCGCGGGCGACAAACATTCCCAGAACACGCTGTGATTCCAATGCTGGCCGGCATTGTTGAACACCGGTTGCAGATCCTCGCGCCCATAGGACAGGCGGATCATTTCCTCCAGCGACTTGCCCTTGAGCGACTCGTTCTTTTCCACCAACTCGTTCAGTGCCGCGACATATGCCGCATGATGCTTGCCGTGATGTAGTTCGAGCGTCTCCTGGCTCATGCCGCGCGCGGCGAGGGCAGCGGGAGCAAAGGGCAACGGCGGCAGGCTGAAGCTCATGAGCGATCTCCAAGAGAACTTTCAAGGGGGGAGGCTCGACTCTAGCACGGCGGCATGTCGCGCCCGTTTCCGTAAAGGCGCGAGACCGTGTCAGCGCCGGCTTGCAATATTGCAGGCCGCGGCTAGGCTTCACCCCATGCGCAAAACTGCCCTGGTACTGATCGCGCTGCTTGGCGCGGGTGTCCTGACGGCGCCAGCGCTGCCCGCGCTGCCGGCGGAGCTGCACGTGGCCGTTGCGGCAAACTTCACCGCCCCGCTGCAGAAGCTCGCGCCGATGTTCGAGCAAGCCAGCGGCAACAAACTCATCATCAGCTCGGGCTCATCGGGCCAGCTTTACACGCAGATCAGGCAGGGTGCGCCCTTCGATGTGTTCCTGTCGGCGGACACGGATAAGCCAAGGCAGCTGGAAAGCGAGGGGCTGTCGGTTCCGGACAGCCGCTTCATTTATGCCGTGGGCTCGCTGGTGTTGTGGAGCCCCAAGCCGGACCTGGTCGATGATGGTGGCAAGATCCTCAAAAAACCGAACTACCACTTCATCGGCGTCGCCAACCCGCAGACTGCGCCCTATGGCACGGCCGCGCAGCAGGTGTTGACGCAGCTTCGCCTGTGGGACCGGCTCAACCAGGAACATCGCATCGTGATCGGCGAGAACATCACTCAGACCTGGCAGTTCGCCGCCACCGGCAACGCCGACCTGGCGTTCGTGGCGCTTTCGCAGGTGCTCGGCGAGGACGGCAGGATCAGCGGCTCTTCCTGGCGCGTGCCGCAGTCGATGTACGATCCGATCGAACAGGGCGCGGTCATCATCGCCAGCACTCACGAGAGGATCGCCGCGACCGCATTTACGACCTGGCTGCGTACCGATCCGGCCGCGCTGGCAGCGATCCGCGCGGCAGGCTATCGCACCGCGAACTGACACGCCCGCATGGGCAGCGTCGATCTGATCGCGTTGTGGTTGTCGTTGCGGCTCGCCACCCTGACGACGCTGCTGCTGCTGTTGCTCAGTGCGCCACTGGCCTGGTGGCTGGCAAAGGGCGCCTCGCGCACCCGCACCGTTATCGATGCACTGGTCTCACTGCCGCTGGTGCTGCCGCCAACAGTGCTGGGTTTCTACCTGCTGCTGCTGCTGGCGCCCGGCGGTGCAATTGGCGCCAGCTTCCGTTGGCTGGGCTTGCCGGCGCCCGCATTCACCTTTTCCGGGCTGGTCATCGGCTCGATGCTCTATTCACTGCCCTTCGCCGTGCAACCGCTGCGAGACGCATTCCAGGGTATCGGCGCGCGACCGCTGGAAGTGGCCGCGACGCTGCGCGCCGGGCCCTGGGATCGGTTCGTGTCGGTGGCGCTGCCGCTGTCGATGCGCGGCATCCTGACCGCGGCGGTGCTGTGCTTCGCGCATACGCTCGGTGAGTTTGGCGTCGTGCTCATGATCGGCGGCAACATTCCGGGCCGCACCCAGACCGCATCCATCGCGCTGTTCAATCATGCCGAGGCGCTCGAATACGGCGCTGCCAACCGCCTGTCGCTGGCGCTGCTCGCGCTGTGCTTCCTGATGCTGCTGATTGTCTTTGGCGCGAATCGGCGACTGCGAGCCACCGGCGCATTGCCGTGACGCTGGCGCTGCGAGTGGCCCTGGCACGGCCGCAGTTCTCGCTCCAGGTTGACTGCGAGGTGCCAACCCGTGGAATCACGGGGCTGTTTGGCCGCTCGGGCAGCGGCAAAACCACGCTGCTGCGATGTATCGCCGGACTCGAGCGGCGCGCGCAGGGGCGGATCGCCTTCGACGATGAGATCTGGCAGGACAGTGACTATTTCGTGCCGGCACACCGCCGCCGGATCGGTTACGTGTTCCAGGAATCGAGCTTATTTGCGCACCTGGATGTGCGCGGCAATCTCGAGTTTGGTCTGCGGCGCGTGCCGGGTGCCGAACGCCATCTCGGCTTCGATGAGGTGGTCACTCTGCTGCAGCTGCAGGCGCTGCTGCCGCAGCGCGCACCACAATTGTCGGGAGGCGAACGCCAGCGCGTCGCCATCGGCCGCGCGCTGCTGACGAATCCGCGCCTGCTGCTCATGGATGAGCCGGTGTCGAGCCTGGATCAACGCAGCAAGGCCGACATCCTGCCGCACCTGGAGCGGTTGCGGGATGTCTCGGCAATCCCGATTCTCTATGTCAGCCATGCGCTCGGCGAGGTCATGCGCCTGGCTGATCACCTGCTGTTGCTGGAGGCGGGCCGCGTCCGTGCCGGCGGGCCGCTGCAGGAGATGCTCGCGCGCAGCGATCTGCCGCTGCGTCATTATGAAGACGGCGGATCGGTGTTCGATGCCATCGTGGAAGAGCACGATGCCCGCTTCCATTTGACCTACGTCCGGATCGGCGCGGGGCGACTGGCCGTGGCGCGCAGCCGGCTGGATATTGGTGCGCGGCTACGGGTGCGGATCGATGCCCGCGATGTCAGCCTGGCACTGAAGGTCCCGGAGTTGACCAGCATCCTCAATATCCTGCCGGCGCGCGTCGTCGACCTGAGTGAGGGTGAGGATCCGGCCCAGACCCTGGTTCGGCTGGAGGCGGGCGGAGAGACCCTGCTCGCGCGCGTCACGCGCCGGTCGGCGGCCGAGCTGCAGCTCGTCCCCGGCATGCAGCTGTTTGCCCAGGTCAAGGGCGTGGCGCTGATGGGACAGTAGCGGCCGGCGCCGGAATTGATACACTGTTTTTGACTGTGCAGAGGATGGCGCAGACTTCTTCGCACAGGAGTCGAAGTGGCAAAAGCCCTGACAGCAACGGCTGCCCTGGCTGCCCTGGCGGTGTTCCGCTTAGGAAGAGTCGTTCTCGGAACCATCGGCTTGTGGCAATTGCTGGGTCCCGCCTGGGCCGTGGCCGGGTTGGCGGCACTGATCCTGTTGCGCTTCACAATTCTTATCCGTATTGGCGTGGCGCTGGCTGCAGCCTATGTATGGGCGCTGCCCTGGTTTGTGGCGCTGCTGCTGGCGGCACCCCGAGTCCCGCTGATGCTGCCCGGATTGGTTTCTACGGCGCTGGCCCGGGTCCGCCACCCGCGCCCGGTCTGGCGCGGCATCGACGGCGCCACCTCTTGAGGGATCCTGCGTGTTGCGCTACTGCATACCGCGCGTTCGCAACCGGGGCCACGGTCTCGGTAATGAGCTGGTCCCCTGGGCGCGCGCCTTTCTGGCATCACAGGTACTCGCTGCCAGACTGGTGCCTCCCGCCTTCGGACTGAACCGCCGCGGCTACTGGCAGCACTTTGGCACCGGCCCCGACGACTGGATCTACCATCGCGGCATGCAGCTGCTGCTGCCTGTGGTTGAATTCAACGAGAGCGACTACCTGGCCCACGGCGGTGGCAATGTCGTGCACGCGCTGCGCAGCTTCGCCGCGGCCAATGACCTGCACCGGCGCCGCATCTTTGCACTGGTAACGGAAGGGTTCTGGGGCGGCTACAGCCACGTGCAGGCCGCGCGCGATTTCATGCGCTCCACGCTCTATCAAAGCCGCTACGCGGCGCGCAACCTGCTGCGCCTCCAGCAGCGTATCGATCCGAACAAAGTGCTGGTTGGCATGCACGTGCGTCTGGGCGACTTTGCCTCGCCAGTGAAGCTGGCCGACTATCGACGATCGCCCAACACCTCGTTGCCGATCGAGTGGTTTGGCAACATCGCGGCTCACCTGCAGCAGGCCTTCGCTGATGACTGGCAACTGCTGCTGGTCAGCGATGGCGGCCCCGAAGAGCTGCAACCGCTGTTGAGCCGCTATCCCTGCATCATTACGGGCGACATTCCGAACGGTGACTGCTCCGACGCCCTCGCCCTGTCGCAGGCGGATCTGCTGGTGTGTTCGGCCTCGAGCTACAGCTCGCTGGCGGCGACTTTGTCGGACTCGCCCTATGTCTGGTTCGCCGGCAATCTCCACGAACACGCGGAAGGCTGCTACTCCTTGCACGGCGATTCCAGGTCGCCCTCGAGTACGCTGCGGATTCGAAGCGCGATTTCACATTTCCTGGGCAGCGCCCACTCGGGCCTCGCGCGCGGCGCGGCGGTCGGCCCGGACGGCAAGGTTCCCATGGCCACCCTCGATGCCGCCGTCAAACGCCGCGACTGGCGGCGTTGGGAGCTGGACCTCGTGCGGGGCGGCGTCGCTCCAATGCCCGTCCATGCTGAATCGCAGGTGCGGCGCCTGAGCCGCTAACCGATGCCGCATCGCCCCGGCACGAATATCATGCGCAATCCGAGATCGAAAATACTGTTTTGACATTGGACGCAGCGCCGCCCGCGGCTTAGCGTTAACGCATGATGCAAATATCAAAAATCCGGATTACCCGCGGCTGGCCTGGCGCCCTGCTGCTGTTGATGGCGGGTGCTGCCGCCGCAGCAACTCCCGCCGCAGCAACTGCCGCCACCTCGAGCGGCGATGCCCCCTCGATTGCCGGATTGTGGGATGCCACTGTCGGCTACGGCGATATCCAGGTGCCGTTCAAATTCGGTATCGCGCAGACCGCCAGCGGCGTCAGCGGCTGGTTTTTCAATGGCGATGAGCACATCAGTTCCGACAGCGGACACCTCGAGTCCGGACATCTGGTCCTGGAATTTCCTTCGTACGGACGCCGAGTCGACGTCCAGCTCGGCGCCGATGGCACCCTCAGCGGCAGCTACGGGCCGGCCGCGGCGGGATCAACCTTGCGCACCTATCCTTTCTCGGCGCGACGTGCGCCGACGGCGCGCAGCGCGGCGCGCGTCAAGGCCCCTTCCATCGAGGGGCTGTGGATCGTACCTGCCGACAGCGGCAAAGCTGGCGAGAAATCCTGGCGGTTTATCGTGCACCAGTCAGGATCCGCGATTTCCGCTGCGATTCTGCGGGTCGACGGGGACACCGGCGCGCTGACGGGCAGCTGGCAGGACGGCAAATTCGTGCTCAGCCATTTCGACGGCGCGCGGCCGCTGTTGCTGGAGGTCTCGCCGGCCCCCGATAACACGCTGGCCATCTTGCTGCGAAACTCGAACGGCACCAATGCCACGCTGACCGGCTACCGCGCCACGGATGCCACCGCCCGCGGTGTGCCCGAAGCGGCCGATCCTGCGGCACACACGCGCATCCAGGATCCCGCCGAGCCCTTCCAGTTCAGCTTTCCAGACCTTGCCGGGCATATCGTCTCCAACACCGACAGCCGCTTTGCCGGCAAGGTGCTGGTCATCGATGTGGCGGGCAGCTGGTGCCCGAACTGCCACGACGAGGCGCCCTTCCTGCAATCGCTGTATCGCAAGTACCACGGCCGCGGGCTCGAGATCGTGACCTTAAGTTTCGAGGAGCCCGAGCAGTACGCGAACCCTGTGCGGCTGCGTGCCTTCGTCAGGGATTTTGGCCTCGAGTACACGGTGCTGCTGGCAGGCACGCTCGAAGATATGCACGCGCGCCTGCCCCAGGCGGTGGACCTTGATGCGTATCCGACGACTTTTTTCATTGGGCGCGATGGCCTGGTCAAGGGCATTCACGCTGGCTTCGCTGCAGCCGCCACCGGCAGCTTCAACACTCAGCTGAAACAGGAATTCACGGCGACCATCGAGAAGCTGCTGGCGCAGAAACCACCGGCACCGCGCGTGGCGTCGCTGCAATAGAGAGCCGCGGCTAGAAGCTATCGCGAGACTCGAGATTCGCCTCCACCTGCGCGCGAGTTCGCCAGGCATCACGCAGCGTACCGGCGGACAGCAATGGCAATTGATCGCTCGAGTGCGGCGAACCGGGCTGTGAACTCGCGCCATAGGACATCAGCACGCGGGCGCGGGACGGTGAATCAAAGCTGACAATCGCCGAGTAGCTGCTGCCGAAATTCGCCGCGCGGGTGCCGTTTATGAGCGGTGCGTAATCGACGGCGTTGAATACACCCAGGCGCCCCGGGGCGCCGCTCGCGGGAAGATCGACAGAGCCGCCCTTGAAGCGCATGACGGAGCCCCAGGGGACATCCAGCGCGCCATAGGTCGCGATCATGTCGCGCGCGGTCGCATCGAGTGCGGCGACTGCGGCTTTGGGATCGGCGAGACCCGCGGGTGTCGTCAGGGGCTCGGACAGTTGGTACGGGCGCGCGAAACCGGCTGCGGCATAGCCGCTGACTCCGCCGGGCCTGTCGCTCCAGTTCATGAACAGGAGTGCGCCGCGGCTAGCGGCGTCCATGCACCGGTCCCAGTGCGCCAGAACCTCCCCCGCCTCGCGCGCTTCGCTGTCGCCGAAGCGGCCGACCGCCTCGAGCAGATCCGGCAGCACGCGGTCGGCGAGCTCCGATCGCGTCGACCATTTGTCGGCGATCAGATCTTCGAAACTGATCTTGCGATGCTCCTCGAGCATACGAATCCCGCGAGCCATACGCAGGCTGACCTTATCGGCGGGAATTTCGCTGCCGTAGGGCGCCGGATCCAGCGTGTCCGGCCATGCCGCATTCCACGGCGGATCGTTGGAATTGTGCACCGTGCCGCCGGGCGGATCCGTGACCTTGGGCAACTCATCGTAAGTCAGGTAGTCGTTCCAGAGCGTCCTGGAGGTATTGCCGGGGATCACGCTCGACCAGAATTTCAGATCACCGAAGGTGTGCCGCGGTACCAGGCCCATGTAGAGATACTGAATGTGGCCATCGCGATCCGCGTACAGGTTGTTAAAGGTCGGTATCTGCATGTGCCGCAGCGCGGCCTGGTAGCCGGCAAAATCGTGGGCGATGTCCATGTGCCAGTACTGGTCGAGGGATCCGGCGCGATCCAGTCCCGCAATACGCATCGCAATCGGGGCTCCATCGCGCTCCGCCACGATCGGGCCCTGGACCGTGCTGCGCACCAATACCGCTTCGGTCTTAAAGCTGCCGTCGGGCTGTCGCACTTTCAGCGTCGCGGTGCGGGTCAGGAAGGGCAGCACGCGGCCGTCGAAGCGATAACCCTCCCCCGCGCGCTCGATCCGATAGAAGCTCACGGCATTGGGCGCATTCACCGTGTGCGTAAAGCCCAGATAGTCGCTGAAGACAAATCGCACCACGGGCAAGCCAACCTGCGTGGCGCCGTACAGATCGATCCCAGGCGCGGTGAGCTGGATTTCGTAGTAGGTCGACCAGCCCGGCGCCCAAGACAGATGTGGATTCATCAGCAGCATCGAATGGCCGCTCGCCGAGCGGCTTGGGGCGATCGCCCAACCATTGCTGCCGTAATCATCGCTGTTCGCGACAGCCGCGGCGGTCGCCGCAGCCCCGAACCGCTGTGGCGTCGCGCCCGATGGCACGTCCGCCACCGCATCGGCCGGCAAGTGTTTGACGATATCGGCCGGCGCGGCGTAGACGAATTCGAACAGGCGGTGCGCATGAGCGATGACATCCTGGGCCGACATCGGAAATACGCGCCGCGACGCCTCATCGAACGCGTCAGGATGGGCACGCTCATAGTCGTTCATGCCGGCCGCGAACGCCTCGAGGTAGGTGCGAAACCTTAGGTCCTGCTCACCCAGCCAGCGGTGCGCCCGCGCCGGAACATCGTTGATCACCATCCAGCGATCGTTTTCGAGTTCTCCGGCGCCGTAGTACTCCGCCGCGCGTCCGCGCGCCTCCGCGTAGAGCCTGGCGACGATATTGCCGTGACTGCGCGCCTGCGCCCAGCCGAAGCTGTAGAAGAGGTCCGGCACGGTCTTCGCATACACATGCGCCACGCCGTAACGATCCCAGAGAATTTCGGAACCGTGGGCCGGATGGTAGGCCGGCGCAGCGTTGGCGGCAGATGAGGTGACAAGGATCAGTGCGGGTAGCTTTCGGATCAGGAGGTGCATCAGAGTCAAGCGCCATCTCATAGTGATATTGGGTAGAGAGTTTATTTTCATCCCGAAAATAAACTCTCTAATCAAACATGTCTTCTTTGGCGCACATCGCTTAAGCACGTGCTACTGCTCAAGTGCCTGCGCCAGATCCTCGATCAGCTCGTCCGTCGCCTCGATCCCCACCGACATCCGGATCAGCCGATCCGAGATGCCGAGCTTTTCGCGCTGTTCCGGCGTCATGCCGGCGTGCGAGCTGACCGCGGGCCGGATCAGCAGGGTCTCGACGCCACCGAGGCTGGCAGCGACGATCGGGAGCTTCACGCTCTGCATGAACTGCCGGGCGCGCTCCATCGAACCCTCGAGTTCGAAGCTCAACACGCCGCCGAAGCCGGAAAAGAGCTCGCGTGCGCGCTGGTGCCGAGGGTGGCTCTCGAGCCCGGCGTAGTTGACCCGAGCCACGGCCGGATGGGTTTTAAGGAATTTGGCAATGGCGAGCGCGCTATGGTTTTGGTGCCGCACGCGCAGCCCCAGGGTCTTGAGGCCGCGGTAGAGCAGCGAGGCGGCATGTGGGTCGAGCGTGCCGCCGAGGTGATTGAGCTTGTGGGTGATCTGCGCGATGTGCTCGCGGCTGCCGGCGACCGCCCCCGCGACAATGTCCGAGTGTCCGTTAAGGTACTTGGTGGCGCTGTGGACCACCAGGTCGAACCCCAAGTCGATGGGATTGAAGTTGACCGGGCTGGCGAAGGTGCTGTCGATGATCGACACCAGTTTGTGAGCGCGTGCGAACGCCACCACGGCCTTAAGGTCCGCGACGTCGAGCAGCGGATTGGTGAGGGCCTCGACGTAGATCACGCGCGTGTTTGGACGCAATGCCGCGGCCCAGGTCTGCGGCGCATCGCCATCGATGAAGCTGCGCTCGATGCCGAACTTCGGAAAGTCGTTCATCAGCAGATCGAGCGTGCCGCCGTAGAGACAGTCCTGCGCCAGCAGGTGATCGCCCGCGCTCAACAGCGCCAGCAGCGTGGTCGAGATGACGGCCATGCCGCTGCCGGCGACCAGCGC
>Ga0181534_10000636_pt1 | contig 24417 bp, 21 predicted proteins | sample PEATcosm2014_Bin_37_FD_119758 | JGI IMG/M metagenome (GOLD analysis project Ga0181534, IMG submission 119758) | Peatland microbial communities from MTU Mesocosm Facility, Houghton, MI, USA - PEATcosm2014_Bin17_10_metaG | ecosystem: Environmental > Terrestrial > Soil > Wetlands > Peat | place...
ATAGTCGAGTTGCTTGCCATTTTTGAGTGTTTGCGGAGCACCGGCTTCCCGCATCCAGCCGGCCGGGAGCACCTGTTCGCCGCCCGCGCGCCCGTCATTCAGGCAGAACAGACCGAAACGCCCGTAGTCGCGCAAGGTTGCGGCAAATCCGCTGCCGGCGATCTCGATGCCGTCGGGCGAATCGAGCCACCAGGTCGCGTCCGATTCCATGCCGAACGGCTGCCAGATGCGTTCGCTCAAGTATTGGGACAGCGGGCGCTTGACGGCGTTGTGCAGGACCTGGCCGGCCACCAGGGTCTCGCCGGTGTTGTAATTGTTGACGGTGCCGGGCGGCGCGGCGCGCGGCAGACGGCGCATCAGTTCGAGCGCGGCACCCGGCTGTTGGGCGATCTGCACTTCGAGCAACCGGCGCCGGTCCGAAGTCGGGTCGGTGTACGTTTCGTTCCAGCGCACCCCGGAGGACATGGTGAGCAGATCGCGGATCGTGACCCCGGCATAGGCACTGCCCGCGAGGGCGGGCACGTACTCGGTCACCAGGTCCTCGACGCTGCGTATGTATCCTTGCTTGATGGCCGCGCCTATCAAGGTCGCGGTGATGGATTTGGCCACCGACATGGACATCCAGCGCGTCTGCGCGGTATTTCCATACTGGTACGTCTCGAGGGCGACCTTGCCGTCCTTGAGCACCAGAAGCCCCGCCACCCGGTTGACGGCGAGGTAGTCGAACAGGTCGAAGTGCTTGCCGTGCGAGGAGAATTTGATCTGCGTGAGCTGCCGGGCAGCCGCCGGCAGAGGGTACGGTTTGTTCCCATGAGCCACGGTGCGGGAAGGGAAGAGCCGGTCGATGTGGCGAAAGGTGCTCACCGCCAGATCGGGCGTCAGCGCACCATCGTAGACCTCGCGAATGGTTCCAATCGGCTCCGCGGCCGGTGCGGTCTCCACGGCGGGCGCGCCACCCACCTGGAACCCGCAAACCGCGGCGCATAGAACCGCCAGGAAACGCGGCGCCATCCGCCGCGCGGGGATGCTTCGCTTCAAGCGTGCACGTCGATGTGCACCCCTTTGGGTGCGTCGGCGAGCGTGCCTTGGGTGCGGGCGTAGTTTGCGGCCCGCCCGCGCAGGCGTAAGTTCGGCGAGCCGTCGCTCACGGAGCGCACCACCAGCGCGGAGCCAGGAGTTGCCGGCGGCGCGGGCAAAGCAAAGTTCGAATCCGCGGAGTGTGCGGCGGCGTCGGGGAGGTCTTCACGTGCCGCATAATCGGCGCGCAGCAAGACCATTCCAGCATCGGTGCGACCGGCACCGCCGGACGCGAGCATGGTGACGCGGGTGAGGATCGCGCCGCGGGCCGCCGCTGCCAGGGCATCACCGATAGCCGGGCCCGGCCGCACGCTGGGCGGCAGCGGCTCACCGGCCAATATAAGAGTCTGTCCCGGAGTTACTTTCAATGTAGCTCTTTGGGCTCCATCGACCGGACTTCCACTGCCGAGATCCGCGCGCTCAATGCGCAGTCAATCCAAAGCAATATCCGAGCGATACGAGCAAAAATTCACGAATATTATGCTGGCGCGAAGCGTGCGCCTAACCATCGCCGCCTGCAAGGCTGCCGACCGCAGGATCCGGCAAATCAGGGCTGGAGCGCGGGGTGGTGGCGGTGGATGGGTGGTGATGTGATGCAATTATAGTTCGTTAATTCAATCACTTGGTGTATTGAGTTTATGTTGATAGTTACGTCTATATAGTTAAGTGTTGACTAAAGTATGGGCCGATCTATACTTAATCATATGCTTAACCAATCGAACGTTCTCGATCGCACCTTCCAGGCGCTGGCCGACCCGGCACGCCGATCGATGTTGGCGCAACTGACCCGGGGTCCCACCTCGGTGAGCGGCCTGGCGCGTCCCCTGGCCATGACACTGCCGGCCGTCATGCAGCACCTGGCGATTCTCGAGGGCGCAGGCCTCGTACGCTCACAGAAAATCGGACGCGTTCGCACCTGCCACCTCGAGCCGCGGGCGCTCGATGTCGCCGATCACTGGATCCATCAGCGCCGGCTCGAGTGGGAGCGCCATCTCGACCGGCTCGCTCGCTACCTCGAGAACCTTCCCACGAAAGGAGCCGTCCATGACCGAAAAGACTGACCGTGCGTCCGCCGAGCCTGCCGTGGTGGAAATCTCGCGTCATTTTTCCGCCGCGCGCGAACTCGTGTTCGAGGCCTGGAGTTCCGCGGAACATCTGCGACAGTGGTTCTGCCCGGAAACCTACACGGTACCGGAGGCGCGGGTCGAATTTCGCGTCGGCGGGGCATTCGACATCTGCATGCGCTCGGCGCAGGGCGAGGATCATTGGACGCGCGGTCGATTTCTCGAAATCGTCCACCCGGCACGCCTGGTGATCGAGATGAGCCCCGGCGCGGGAAAGGGCGCGGCGTTGTTTCGCGCCCATACCGTGGTGAGCTTCGCCGAGGAGGCCGGCGGGACCCGCCTCGATGTCGTACAGCGCTATACACTACTCGACCCGCGCGCCGCACCGATGATTCGAGGCGCCCCGCAGGGCTGGCGTGAAACGCTGGATCGGCTCGAACGGGTGGTGGCGCGCAGCTGACGCGCGCCCGCGCTTACGGTGCGGTCACTTCGTAGCCGTCGGCGCGCAACCGGTCGAGCAGGGCGCCTTGCCCGAGCAGCAGGTCCATGTTCACCACCGCCAAAGTCACGGTGGTGCCGCGCAGATATTTTTCCATCACGGCGAGCCACGTCTGCCGCACCCGCGTGATCAGATCCTGGGTGGCGGCGCCCGCATCGAGAGCCGCCAGGCAGGCGTCGACTTCGGCCGGTTCGGGCAAATTTTCGATGCGTTCGACATTGCCCGTGGCCCAGGCCCGCGCCCGCTCGACAAGCCGGGGCAGGCCGCTTTCGACCGTTGCCAGTGACGCAGCGACACAGCTGTTCTCGGTCCCCGGCTGCATGGTTTTGAGCGCGTCGAGCACGTCGGCGACACCGGCGATCTTCACCTCCTCGACGCGCACCCCATGCTTCTTGGCGATCGTGCGCACCGCAGCGCCCAAATCGAGGCGCGCGGACAAGCCAACCTCGTGAAAAGCAGCCTGTTGCAGGAACGCGGCGGCAATGATGGGCCGGTACCGCTCCCACTTGTCCGCATCCTCGTGGTATCTGGCGCGTTCGAGCGCGAACCGTGCATGCAGATCCGCGGGCATGACGTCCTTGAGCCGTTTGCCGCCCCTGACCATCAACACATCGCGTTCCGTGATCAGCAGCCACAGGATTCGCACGATGCCGATGTCGAGCGGCTTCGGCACCAAGACCTGCGAGGTGGTTTCGAGCACGTGCTCGACCTGGGTAGAGCGCCAGGTGATGCCCTTGGGCAGGGGCGAGATGCTGCCCAATATCCACAGCTGCGCCGACCCACGCCGCACCAGCCACATCCCCGGACCGGTCCGCTCGCCGGTCACCACCACCTCGTCGAGCAGCGTGTTCGGCGCCGGATCCGCGCCCTGAGTGGCGCCTCGTACGGCCCCAGGCCAGGTCCCGGCCGCGAGGCAGGCCCCGGCGATGAGGAGGCCTACCAATGATCGACGCAGCCAGAGTGGCAGGGGAATTCCTCCAGCCGCAAAGTGTGTCGCTCGACGCTCCCCCTTAGTGCTGTAGTCGCCCATATTTCTTCAGCACCGCGCGCAATTGCTCGTGCGGCAGGGCAATCAGCGTGCGCCCGTCGAGCAGCGTCATGTTTTCCGCAGCCACCATCGCATTGACGATGGCCTCCTCGGTCGCCTCGACCGTCGCCGCGAACAGCGGATCGATGTAGTCGTTCGGGACCAACTGCGCGGAGCGCAGCTTATACGCCGAGTCATAACCGGCATCCTTCGCAACGCCGCGGTTGGCGGTGGAGAAGGCCACGAAAATGTCGCCATCTCCGTCACTGACGGTCGTGCCGGTGCGCGCGAGCCCGATGGCCGCGCGGCGCGCCAGCCGGTTGAGCTGGGTGGGCATGAGCGGCGCATCGGTGGCCACGACGATGATGATCGATCCCATCCCCGCATCCTTGGTCGGAGTTTGGGCCGAACCCCAGACTTTGACGCGCTCGATTTCGCGGCCGACGGGCACGCCCGCGACGCGCAATTCATCGTAACCGCCGCAGTTGCACTGGACCATCACACCGACGGTATAGCCGCCGAGGGGCGCCGGCAGGGTGCGCGAGGAAGTGCCGGTGCCGCCCTTGAACTGATAACACACCATGCCCGTGCCGCCACCCACGTTGCCTTCCTTGACGGGACCGGATTTGGCCGAATCGAGCGCCGCGGACACGTGCTCGGGTTTGACGTGAAAACCGTTGATGTCATTGAGCGCTCCATCCCAGGTCTCGGCGACGACCGGCAACGCCCAGGGATAGTTTCCGTCCTTGAGCATCCCGTGCGTGCGGTACCAGTCGATGACGGTGTCGCGCACCACGCCGACGCTGTGGGTGTTGGTGATCATGACCGGCCCGGAGAGCAGGCCGCCTTCCTCGACCCAGGTCGTTCCCGTCATCTCGCCGTTGCCGTTCAACCGAAACCAGCCGGCGAACACCGGATCCGCGTATGACTCGATGCCGCGCGGCAGGATGGCGGTCACGCCGGTTCGCACCGGTCCGACGCCCTCTTTGAGCGGCGGATCGCCGCTGATGAGCGTGGTGAATCCGACGGTGACGCCGGGAACGTCGGTGATCGCGTTCAAGGGTCCGGGGGTGCCGTCGAAGGGCACTCCGAGATCACGCGCCCGCGGCTTGTCGGCTGCCAGCCCCGGGTTGTGCATCAGCACGGCGAGACAGGTGATGGTGACGGCGCTCAGAAATCGGGTGGCTCGCATGTTTTTCCCTGTGATGTGCGTATTTACCGGCGGCCGAGGATGGTAAGCAATTCTTCGAAACTTTGCTCCACCGTGCGGCCCGAGGTGTTGAGGTGCACGTGTGCCTGCCGGTAGAACGGTTCACGCGCCTTGAGGATGTCCTTCAGTTCCCGCATGGCTTCGCGGCTGCGCGCCATCGGGCGCAAGTCCCCCTGGTCGATGACGCGTTGCATGTGCTCTTCCGGTGACGCGCGCACCCAGATGGCCAAAGAGCCCTCGAGCAGCAGGGGCAGCGTGTCGGGGTCGGCCGCGAGACCACCGCCGGTCTCGATCACGGCAGCCGGGTGGTTCGCGAGCACCGTCTGCAAGCTGTCGCGTTCGAAGCGCCGATAACCCGGCTGTCCGTGCAGCTGGAGGATTTCGCCGATGGTCGCCCCATAGTCGCGTTCGACCTCGCGATCCAACTCGAAGAACGGCACCCCCCACTGCTGCGCCAGCCGGCGCCCGAGGGTGGTCTTGCCGGCGCCGCGCAGTCCAATCAGCGTGATATAGGACTTCTTCGCCCCCCCGGCGCCATCGGCCGCATCGAGACCGAAATGCGCCACCAGCAGTTGACGGGCGAGCATCAGTTCGTCCGCCGACAGACGCTTGAGCAGTTGCAGCAGCAGCGTGTGCTCGATGGGGCGCGGCGGCTCGTGTGAAAACAACGCCTCCGGCGCGAAACCCATGGCGGAGGCGATGCGCCGCAGGACCAGAATGGACGGATTACCCTCCCCACTCTCGAGCTGGGCGAGGAAACGCAGCGACACGCCTGAATCGGCGGCGAGGGCATTGCGCGTCATGCCGCGTTGGGCGCGTGTGTCGCGAATCCGGTCGGCAATGGCATGCAGATACGCCACGTCCTGCGGGTCGGCGCGGCGCGGCTTGGCGCGGCTCGAGGCGGCGACGGTCGTGCGGCGCGGTTTGCGTGATCGCGGCATGATCTCAGCGCCCGCCGCCAATCCGTGCGACGAAGGCGGCGGCGGCGTCGAGCACCGCCTGCGGCTGATCGCGATGCGGGGAATGACGGCAGGCGGGCAGCGCGAGGATTCGTGCGTCGCTCGCCGTGCGGCCGATGCTTTCGATCTGCTCGAGCGTGCCGTACTCATCGTCCTCACCCTGAATCGCGAGCACCGGACAACGAATCAAAGGCAGCAGCGCCTCGATGTTCCAGCTGCGAAACCGCGGGTCGAGCCAGATCCGGTTCCATCCCCAGAAGGCCGAATCGACATCGGCATGGTAGCGTCCGAGCCGCGTGCGCAGATCCGTTTGCGCGTACGCCGTACGTGCCGCTTCGATGTTGCGCACCGTGCAATCCTCGACCTTGACGTGGGGGGCGAGGGCGATGATGCCGGCGATCTCGGCCTGCGGTTGCGCGCCGTGAATCAGGGCGATCGAGCCGCCGTCGCTGTGGCCGAACAACACAGGCCTGCGGATGTGCAGCTGCTCGAGCAGCGCCGGCAGCCAGACCCGCGCCTCCTCGTGCATGTACTCGACGCTGCGCGGCGCCTCGAGCGCACTCGAAGCCCCGTAGCCATGGCGCGAATACACCAGGGTGCGGCAGCCGGTCGCCGCGGCGAGCAGGTCGGGAAAGTCGCGCCACATCGACATCGATCCCAGGCCCTCGTGCAGCATCACGAGATCATGTGCTGCGGCGGCGGCCGGATCGACGAACCGGTATTCGATCCGGCGCTCGCCGAGATTCAGTGTGCGGGCTTGCATGCGGCGCGCAATTTGAAGCGTTGAATCTTGCCGGTGGCGGTTTTCGGCAAATCCGTGACGAACTCGATCCAGCGCGGATACTTGTACGGGGCGAGCCGCGATTTGACGAACGCCTTCAATTCCGCGCCGAGCGCCTCCGAACCCACGAAGCCCGCCGCGGTCACCACATAGGCCATGGGTTTGATCAACCGATCCGAGTCCTCGCACCCGACGACGGCGGCCTCGTGCACGGCCGGATGGGCGATGAGGGCGGCCTCGACTTCGATCGGCGAGACGTAGATGCCGCCCACCTTGAGCATGTCGTCGGCCCGCCCGGCGTAGATATAATCGCCTTCGCCGTCGATGCGAAACCGGTCACCCGTGCGCGTCCAGGAGCCGACGAAGGTTTCGCGGCTGCGGGCATGCTGATTCCAATAAAATTTTGCGCTGGTCGAGCCGCGAACCAACAAATCGCCGATTTCACCCGCGGCCACCGGATTGCCCGACTCGTCGACGATCTTCGCCTCGAAGCCGGGAACCGGCCGCCCCAACGTGCCATAGCGCACGCGATCCGGGCGGTTCGATATGAAGATGTGCAGCATTTCGGTCGATCCGATGCCGTCCACGATTTCAATCCCGGTTCGTTCGCGCCAGCGGCGCGCAAGATCCTCGGGCAGCGCCTCGCCGGCCGAGTTACACAGCCGCAGCGACAAGTCCCGGGCGTGCGGCAACTCGGCGCTCGCGAGCAGCGAGGCGAACAAGGTCGGCACGCCGGAGAACACCGTCGGGCGGTGCGTCTTCAGGCGCGCGGCAATCGCTCCGGGGGTGGTGCGTTCGGCCATCAACACCGCGGTTGCGCCCACCGCCAGCGGAAAGGTGAGCGAATTTCCGAGTCCGTAGGCGAAAAAAAGCTTGGCGGCCGAGAGCACCACATCGCCCTCGTGCAATCCCAACGTGGCCTGTGCGTACAGCGCCGCGGTCTCGATCAGGCTCGAGTGAACGTGGACGGTGCCTTTGGGCGCACCGGTCGAGCCCGACGAATACAGCCAAAAACAGGGTTCGTCGCGCAACGTCGGCGCGGGCTCGAACTCATCGGTCGAAGCGGCGAGGAGGTCCCGAAACGAGCGCATGCCCGGCGGCGGCGTCTCATCGCCGCACACCAGCACGTGTTTCATGAAGGGCGATTGATGCAGGATCGGTTGCACCTGCGCCAGAAGGTCCTGTGAAATCACCAGGACCGGGGCGCGGCTGTCGTGCAGCATGTAGGCATAATCGGCGGTCGAGAGCATGGTGTTGACCGGAATCGGCACGACGCCGGCCTTGATCGCACCCAAAAAAGCGGTCGGAAAATCGATCCCGTCCTTTAGGCAGAGCAGCACGCGCTGTTCCATGTGCATGCCGAGGGCATGCAACGATGCGGCGAAGCGGTTGACCCGCCGCACCAGTTCGCCATAGGTGTACGCGCCGTGATCGTCGATGTAGGCGATCTTGCCGGCGCGTCCCGCGCGCAGGTTGCGTTCCAGCAGATCGTGCGCGGCATTGAACTGCACCGGGATGCGCAGCTGCGGCGGGCTCGAGCTCGTGTCTATTTCGCAAAGATCCATGCGGGGCGAAAATCTCGTTGCGGCGGACTTGCGCACTATAATGCATTAATGGACGCGCTGGGAGAACTGGGCTGCCAGATATTCACTTGACGCGCAGCGCATCCCCGGACAAGAATGCACTATATTGCACTCCTCGGTGGCCCATGGCGCAACCCGCAGCGACGAGTTTGGAACCCAATTCCCCGCCGGTCAGCTTCGAGACCGACCCGTCACGCTACCGGCATTGGCGCCTCGAGGTCACCGGTCGGGTGGCGACCCTGACCATGGACGTGGCGGAAGAGGCGGGCATCCGGCCCGGTTACCGGCTCAAGCTCAATTCCTACGATCTTGGCGTCGACATCGAACTGTACGACGCCTTGCAGCGGATCCGCTTCGAGCATCCGCAAGTCGCGACCGTGGTGCTCACGAGCGCCAAGGAACGGATCTTTTGCTCGGGTGCCAACATTTTCATGCTGGGCCTCTCGACGCACGCGTGGAAGGTGAATTTCTGCAAGTTCACCAACGAGACCCGCAATGGCATGGAGGATTCAAGCATGCACAGCGGACTCAAATTCATCGCCGCATGCAATGGCACGACCGCCGGGGGCGGCTACGAACTCGCCCTGGCCTGCGATGAGATCGTGCTGGTCGATGACCGCTCCTCCGCGGTGAGCCTGCCCGAGGTGCCGCTGCTCGGCGTGCTGCCCGGCACGGGGGGATTGACGCGATTGACCGACAAGCGCCACGTGCGCCGGGACATCGCCGATGTATTTTGCACCACGGTCGAGGGGGTGCGCGGACAGCGGGCCTGCGATTGGGCGCTCGTCGATGCGGCGATCAAGCCGCAGCACTTCGCGCAATACATCGCCGAACGGGCGCAGGCGCTGGCCGCGACGAGTCCGCGGCCGGCCGCCGCGCAGGGCGTAGCGTTGCCGCCGCTCGAGCGGGTCAGCGATCCGCACGGTTTTCGTTACCGCTACGTCGAGGTGCGTCTCGAGACAGGGGCGCGGCGCGCCGAGCTGACGCTGATCGCGCCCGATTCGCCGGTGCCGGCATCGGTCGAGGCGGCCATTCAGGCGGGCGCGGCGTGGTGGCCGCTGCGCATGGCGCGGGAACTCGACGATGCCATTTTGAATCTGCGCGCCAACCACCTCGATCAGGGCTTGTGGATCTTGAAAACCCGCGGCGATGCGCGGCTGGTTTGCGACACGGATGATTTTCTCATCGCCCACCGCGACCATTGGTTCGTGCGCGAGGTGCTCGGGCAGCTGCGCCGGACCCTGGCCCGGCTCGACGTCTCGTCGCGCTCGCTGTTCGCCCTGATCGAACCCGGCAGCTGTTTTGCAGGAACGCTGCTCGAGCTCGCGCTGGCCGCGGATCGCAGCTACATGCTCAATCGCGGCGCCGCGGACGGCGGTCCGCTGCTCACCCTGTCCGCGGCCAATTTCGGATTGCTGCCGGCGGTCCACGGTCGCTCGCGCCTCGAGGCCCGCTTCTACGGCGAATCCGCGCCGCTCGACGCGGCGCACGCCGCGCTCGGGACGCCGCTCGAATGCGCCGCGGCACTCGCGCTCGGACTCGTCACCTTCGGGCCCGACGGCCTCGATTGGGATGATGAGATTCGCATCGCGCTCGAGGAGCGGGCCGCGCTCTCGCCCGATGCGCTCACCGGCATGGAGGCGAACCTGCGCTTCGGGCCGGGCGAGACGCTCGAGACCCGGGTGTTCGGCCGGCTCTCGGCGTGGCAGAACTGGATTTTCACGCGGCCCAACGCCGTGGGCGAAGGCGGCGCCTTGACCGTGTTCGGCACCGGCCGCAAGGCGCAATTCAACCGGGATCGCATCTAGGGACCACTCCTCATGACCATGACCTACGCGGACAAGATTCCCAACAATGTCGATCTCGCCGGCGACAAGGCGCTGCAACGGGCGCTCGAGCATTGGCAGCCGGAGTTCCTCAAGTGGTGGGCGGACATGGGACCGGAGGACTCGCGCAACGCCGAGGTCTACCTGCGCACGGCGGTGAGCGTGCATCCGAGCGGGTGGGCGCACTTCGATTACGTCAAGATGCCGGATTATCGCTGGGGCATTTTCCTCAGCCCCGCCGACGGTGAGCGTCGGATCAACTTCGGCGATCACCGCGGCGAACCCGCGTGGAACGACGTGCCGGGCGAACACCGCGCCAACCTGCGCCGCATCATCGTCACCCAGGGCGATACCGAGCCGGCCTCGGTCGAGCAGCAACGCCATCTTGGGGCCACCTGTCCGTCACTCTACGATCTGCGCAATCTGTTCCAGGTCAACGTGGAGGAGGGGCGGCATTTGTGGGCGATGGTCTACCTGCTGCACCGCTATTTCGGGCGCGACGGGCGCGAGGAAGCCGAAGCGCTGCTGCAGCGCCGTTCCGGCGATCGCGACAATCCGCGCATCCTCGGCGCGTTCAACGAGCGCACGCCGGACTGGCTGGCATTTTTCATGTTCACGTATTTCACCGATCGGGACGGAAAATTTCAGCTCTGCGCACTGGCCGAGTCGGGATTCGATCCGCTGGCACGCACCACACGCTTCATGTTGATGGAGGAGGCGCATCACATGTATGTGGGCGAGTCGGGCGTCGGCCGCATCATCGAACGCACCTGTCAGGTGATGGTTGAGCATCGGACCGAAGATCCCGCCCGGCTGCGCGAACTCGGCGTGATCGACCTGCCGACCGTGCAGCGATACCTCAACTTTCACTTCAGCGTCACCATCGACCTGTTTGGCGCGGATGTCTCCTCAAATGCGGCCACCTTTTATTCGAGCGGGCTCAAGGGGCGGTTCGAGGAGACCCGCTACGGCGACGATCACCTGCTGCGCGATGCCACCTATCCCGTGTTGAAGGTGATCGACGGCCGTCTCGTGAACGGCGAGGCACCGGCGCTCAACGCCCTCAATGAAAAGCTGCGCGATGACTACATCAAGGATTCCGTGGCGGGCGTCGGCCGTTGGAATCGGATCATCCGGAAGGCGGGGGTCGAGTTCGAGCTCACCGTTCCGCACAAGGCGTTCAACCGCAACATCGGGCCGCTGGCAGGGCTCAAAATCGCTCCCGACGGCCGGGTCATCAGCGAGGCGGAATGGGCCTCCCATCAGCGCGAATGGCTCGCCACCGATGAGGACCGGGCGTTCGTCGCCTCCCTGATGGGCCGCGTGGCCGTGCCCGGCGCCTATGCCAATTGGATCGCCCCGCCGACGCTGCGCATCAACAAGCAGCCGACGGACTTCGAGTACGTGCGCTTCAACTGAAGACAGGTCGGGGTCGGGGAGCAAGCGATGCGATTTGCGGATTTCAGGCCGGGTCTTGCGCTCAAGGCGGGTCCGCGCACGGTGGATGCGGAGGAGATCGTCGGGTTCGCCTCCCGTTATGATCCACAGTGGTTTCACATCGATCCGCAGCGCGCCGCGGCCGGCCGCTGGGAAGGGCTGATCGCGAGCGGCTGGCACACCTGTGCGATCAGCATGGGGCTCGCGGTCGACGCCATCCTGAAGGACTCCGAATCGTTTGGATCACCCGGTGTTGAATCGCTCAAATGGCTCGAGCCGCTGCGGCCGGGCGACTCGGTGATGCTGCTGGTCGAGGTGCTCGAGTCGCGCCGTTCCGCATCCGGCCGCACCGGCATCGTGCGCTGGCGCTGGGACCTCAAGAACCAGAAGGGCACGGTGGTGCTCAGCATGATCGCCACCAGCCTGTTCGATCTGGGCTCTGCGACCGTGCGAGAATACCCGCCCTAGACAGCGGCGGGGAACGTCATGGATTTCACCCTGAGCCGGCGCGAAAGCCATTGGCGCGATCGCGTCCGCGATTTTCTGCAATCGAATGTGCGGCCGCGGCAGGCCGAGTACCAGGCGCAGCAGTCGGACGGTGAGCGCTTCAAAGTGCTCCCCGTCATCGAAGAACTCAAGGACCTCGCCCGGCGCGCGGGGCTGTGGAATCTGTTCATGCCGCCGCGCCCCGCGGGGACCGGTGTCGATGAGGCATTCACGTTCGAAGGCCCCGGATTGTCGAATCTCGAGTACGCCCTGTGCGCCGAGGAAATGGGCCGCATCGAATGGAGCTCCGAGGTGTTCAACTGCTCGGCGCCCGACACGGGCAACATGGAGGTGCTGCACCGCTATGGCACCCTCGCGCAAAAGCAGCGCTGGCTCGAACCCTTGATGCAGGGCACGGTGCGTTCCGCCTTTCTCATGACCGAACCCGCCGTGGCCTCCTCCGATGCCACCAACATCGAAACGCGGATCGAACGCGACGGCGCGCATTACGTTCTCAATGGCCGCAAATGGTGGTCCTCGGGTGCGGGCGACCCGCGCTGCGCGCTCGCCATCGTCATGGGGAAAACCGCTCCGGGCGCGCCGCGCTTTGCACAGCAATCGATGGTGCTGTTGCCGCTCGAAACGCCGGGCGTCAAGGTGCTGCGCATGCTGCCGGTGTTTGGCTACGATGACGCGCCGCACGGCCATGCGGAAATCAGCTTGACCGATGTGCGCATTCCGGCCGATCACATGCTGCTCGGAGAGGGGCGCGGCTTCGAGATCGCGCAAGGGCGTCTCGGGCCGGGTCGCATTCATCATTGCATGCGCACGATCGGTGCGGCGGAGGAGGCGCTGGAGAAGATGACCCGGCGCCTGCTCACCCGCGTTGCGTTCGGCAAGCCGCTCGGCGAGCAGTCGGTCTGGGAACAGCGCATCGCCGAGGCGAGAATCGATCTGGAGATGACCCGATTGCTGTGCCTGAAGGCGGCCGATATGATGGACCGCAGCGGCAACAAGCACGCACGCGCGGAGATTGCCATGATCAAGGTGGCGGCGCCGCGCACCGCGCTGCGCATCATCGATGACGCGATCCAAGCGCACGGGGGCGCCGGCATGTGCGAGGACTTCGGTCTTGCCAGAAGCTACGCCCACATCCGTTCGCTGCGATTGGCGGATGGGCCCGACGAGGTGCATTGCCGCGCCATCGCACGGCTCGAATTCGGGAAATGGAGCTGACATGTCGCTGTTCGACCTGACCGGCAAAGTGGCCGTCATCACCGGCTCATCGCGTGGAATCGGCAAGGCCATTGCGGAGGCGATGGCCGCGCACGGCGCCCGGGTCACCATATCGAGCCGCAAGATCGAGGCGTGCCGGGCGGTGGCGGCGGCCATCGATACCGCGCACGGTGAGGGTACCGCACTCGCGTGCGCGGCCAACATCGGTGCGAAGGAGGACCTGCGCGCCCTCGTTCAGGCGACCCGCGCCAGATTCGGGCGCATCGACGTACTGGTCTGCAATGCCGCGTCAAATCCGTACTACGGACCGATGGCAGGCATCTCGGATGAACAATTTCGCAAGATCTTCGAGAACAACGTCCTGTCGAACCACTGGCTGATCGGCATGGTGGCCCCCGAAATGCTTGAGCGCAGGGAAGGTTCGATCATCATCGTCTCCTCGATCGGCGGCCTGCGCGCCTCGACGGTCATCGGTGCCTACAACGTATCCAAGGCCGCCGATCTGCAGCTCGCACGCAATCTGGCGGCCGAATATGGCCCGCATGGCGTGCGCGTCAACTGCATCGCGCCCGGCCTCATCCGCACCGATTTCGCGCGCGCTCTGTGGGAGAACCCGGTCACATTGAAGGCGGCCACCGCCGTCACCGCCCTCGGCCGCATCGGCGAGCCGGCGGAAATTGCCGGAGCCGCGGTGTACCTCGCATCGCGCGCATCGGCCTACACCACCGGGCAGACGCTCATCGTCGATGGCGGCGCCACCATCAGCGTGGGCCTGTCGTGAAGGCGCTGCTCAGCAGGCGGCCGGGTCCCCCGGAATCGCTCGAATTGTGTGATATCGCCGTGCCGACTCCCACGGCGGATGAAGTCCTCATTGCGGTCAAGGCCGCGGGGGTCAACTTCCCCGATGCACTCATCATCGAAGATCGCTATCAATTCAAGCCCGCGCGCCCGTTCGCGCCCGGCGCCGAAGTCGCCGGCGTGATCGCCGGGGTCGGAGCAAACGCCGGTGGCTTCGCCCTCGGCGAGCGGGTCGTCGCCTCGCTGAGTTCGGGCGGCTACGCAGAGATGGCCGTGGCGCGTGTGGAGCAGTGTTCCCCCATTCCTGACTCGATGCCATTCGAGGAAGCCGCGGGCTTCGTCCTCACCTACGCCACGTCGTATTTTGCACTGAAGGACCGCGGCCGGATCGGGTCGAAGGAAATCCTGCTCGTGCTCGGCGCCGCGGGCGGCGTCGGCGTGGCCGCCATCCAATTGGGCAAGGCGCTCGGCGCACGCGTCATCGCCGCCGTATCCTCGGGCGAAAAGGCTGCATTTGCCCGCGGCTGCGGCGCCGATGACACCCTCGTGTATCCGCGCGGTCCGCTCTCGAAGGAACAAAGCCGGACGCTGGCTGACGACTTCAAGCGCGTGTGCGGCGGCGGCGCGGACGTGATTTACGATGCGGTGGGCGGGGATTACTGCGAACCGGCGCTGCGCAGCATGAACTACGATGGCCGCTATCTCGTGATCGGGTTTCCGGCGGGCATTCCGGCGCCGCCGCTCAATCTGGCGCTGCTCAAGAACTGCGCCATCATCGGCGTGTTCATCGGCTCCATGATGAACCACGAACCCGGCCGTTACCGGGAGAATCTGCGCGAATTGTTCGACCTGTACGTCAAGCACAAGATCCGTCCGCAAATCTCCGCCACCTATGCGCTCGCGGAGGGCGGCAAGGCGATCCGCGCGCTGCTCGATCGAAAGGCCAGCGGCAAACTCGTGATCGTGATCTGACCGCTAGTCGAATCCTCTGCCCGCGGCGGCACGCTCGCGCAGCAGCGGCGAGAGGCTGAAGGCGGCCCCCAGCCGGGCCGCGTGGCGCTCGAGGCCCGCGGCGATGACGCCGAGGCCGACGCGGCCGGCCCAGAACATCGGACCGCCGAGATAGGTCGGCCATCCGTATCCCGCGGTCCACACCACGTCGATGTCCGAGGCGCGCTGCGCCACGTGCTCCTCGAGGATTTTCGCCCCCTCGTTGATCATGGGATACAGACAGCGCTCGAGAATTTCCTGATCGCTGATATCACGCTGCACATACCCGCGCGCCTTGGCGAACGAGGCGATCAAGCCGGCCGCTTCGGCTGACGGCGTGGGGCGCCGGGCGGCATCGTAATCGTAAAAGCCCTTGCCGGTTTTCTGGCCCCAACGGCCGGCGGCGCAGAAGGCATCGCGCAGGGTGTCGATGCGCAGCGGGTCGCGATGCCAGCCGATGTCGACCCCGGCCAGATCGGTCAGCTGCAGCGGGCCCATGGGCATGCCGAATTCGACGATCACCCGGTCGATCCGTTCGACCGGCGCACCCTCCAAAACCAACTCGATCGCCTGCAGTTGCCGCGGCCTCAATATGCGATTGCCGATGAAGCCCTCGCACACCCGCGCAACCACGGCGGTCTTGCCGATGCGCTTGGCGAGCGCCATGGCGTCGATCAGCACCGCATCCTCGGTCGCGGCGCCGCGCACCACCTCGAGCAGGCGCATGACGTTCGCGGGTGAGAAAAAATGCAGTCCGACGACCCGGCCGGGACGGCGGGTGCTCGCGGCTATCGTGTCGATGTTGAGATAGCTGGTGTTGGTCGCCAGGATCGCGGTCGGCTTCGCGATGGCGTCGAGCGCACGAAAGACGTCCTGCTTGACCTCGAGGTTTTCGAACACCGCTTCGATGATGAGATCGCAGTCGGCGAGCGCCTGCAGCTCGGACTGCGGCGCGAGTTTCGACATCGCCGCTTCGAGCTCGGCGGCGCTCAATTTGCCCTTCGCGGCGCTCGCCTGGTAATTCTTGCGTATGTTGCCGACACCGCGGTCGAGCGACTCGCGGCTGAGGTCGACCAGCGTGACCGGCACACCGATCGAGAGGAAATTCATGGCGATCCCGCTGCCCATGGTGCCCGCGCCAACGACGCCGACCCGGGTGATGGGGGTGGGTTTGATCGCGGCATCCAGGCCGTCGATTTTCGCCGCCTGCCGCTCGGCGAAAAACAAATACCTCAAGGCGGCGGACTGACTGCCGGCAAGCAGGCGTTCAAATTCGGAGCGCTCGATCAGTCGACCTTCGTGGTAGGGCAACGCCGAGGCCTCGATGGCGCGAATCACCGCCGCGGGCGCCTCGAAGCCGCGAAACCGGCGGGCGTGTTCCTGTCTAAATGCGGAGACGGCGGCCGGATCGGGCAGTACCTGCGCTTCGCTGGCACGCGGCAGCGGACGGGCGGCGGCGATCTTGAGGGCAAATGCCGCCGCATCGAGCGCCAGGGTGTCCTCGCCGGCGAGTTGATCGAGCAGCTTCATGGACAAGGCTTCGGCGGCGCCGACGGGAGATCCCAACCCGGCGACCTTGAGGGCGCCGGCGATGCCGACCAAGCGCGGCAGCCGCTGGGTGCCACCGGCGCCCGGCAATAATCCGAGCTTCACTTCCGGCAGGCCGAGCTTGGCCGACGGCACGGCGATGCGGTAGTGACAGGCGAGCGCCGTCTCGAGTCCGCCGCCGAGCGCCGTGCCATGAATGGCCGCGACGACCGGCTTGGCCGCCGCCTCGATCCGATCGCACAGCTCGGGCAGTGCAATCCCGGCGGGCGGTTTGCCGAATTCGGTGATGTCGGCGCCGGCGAAAAAAGTCCGGCCGGCGCAGGTGAGGACAATTGCCCGCACCTCTCCATCGGCGAGCGCCTGGGCCAACGCAGCGGCAAGCCCATCGCGTACCGTCCTGCCAAGCGCATTGACCGGGGGATTGTCGACCGTGAGCGTCGCCACCCCGAGATGCTTTGTCATTGAAACGATCAACCGTCGCCCCCGGCGCAGACCTTGGCGCCCGTGTCATGGAACCGCGATTGTACCCGCTCAACCCGCCGGGGAGAGCGGCGAAATGCGTACTACTGCATAGGCGATTGCGCCTCTCCCTGAAGATACGGGATGGCTGGAAGCGCATACTGACGCGGCAGGAGTGGCGGAGAGGAGAATTGTGGTGGCGGTGCCATTGATTCTAGGCGCAATTCCACGAATACGGGGTCGCCACGGCCCGAACCCTATCCGATCATCTGCGCGCATGGCGAAGAAGAATAAAAAGAAATCGTCCCGCGCGGCCCTCGCCGCGAACTTGCGCGCGGTACGTTCGCTATACCAGTGGTCGCAGGAAGAACTCGGGCTGCAGTGCGGGCTGAAGAGAACCTACGTGGGTGCATTGGAGCGACGGGAAATCAATCCGGGCATCGACAACCTCGACAAACTCGCGCTCGGGATCGGGGTGCTCGCGCACGTGTTGTTGCTGAGTCCGGAACTCGCCTATCGGGAAATCTACGCGGCCTTCGCTCTCGTGCCGGAGGTCGAGTAGCACTACTGGAATGGGTGAATCGTCAGGGAGCTTGTCCAGACCCTTTGGCGAGATAAATTTGCGCGACGCCATGGGCGATCCGATCCGGAGAAGCCTGGGCAAGATTGGTCAACACCACCACGGTGAGCTGATCGTCGCGGTAGCGCGATATTTGAGTCTCGAAACCCTGCCAGGCGCCTTCGTGCTCGACCACGCGATGCCCGTCGCGCACTTCGACGAACCAGCCGAAACCGTAGTGCCCCGGGTTGGGCGTACCGTCCTTGAGCTTGGCGACCGTCCACATCTGCTCGAGCGTCGCCGGCTTCACGAGCCGATCCGTGTAAAGCGCCGCATCCCACTTGGCCAGGTCCGAGATGGAAAAATACAGGCTGCCGTCCGCCGTCGTATTGACCGAAGGGGACACCCATTCCTGGTTCTTGAGTCCACCGTTCAGCCAGCGGTAGCCGGCCGCTCGATTGGCGATGAGGTCCTCCTCGCTGATGATCCGCGTGCTCGACATGCCGAGGGGCCGAAATATGCGCCTTTCGAGCATGTCGCCGTAGAATTCGCCACTGACCTTGTGAATCAGGATACCGAGGGTGAGATAGCCAAGATTGCTGTAGGACCACTTCGTGCCGGGTTCGTAGGCCAGCGGAATTGCCTCGACCAGCCGTAGAAGCTGCTCTTCGGTGTAGTCCCGACGCATGTCGAAATCATCGGGGTAGTCAGTGAAGCCGCCGGTGTGGCTCAACAACTGGCGCACCGTCACCCGCTCCCACGAGGCGGGCGCGTCGGGGAAGAATTTGCGCAGTGGGTCGTCCAACCCGAGCCGGCCTTCCTCGATGAGCATCATGACGGCGGTGGCGGTGAACTGCTTGCCCACCGAGCCGGATTGAAAGATGGTGTCCGGCATGGCCGGCACCTGAAGTTCGACGTTCGCAAGTCCATAGCCCTGCGCCCGGATCGGTTCGCCGCGGCGCGCCACCAGCAGGGTCAGGCCGGGTATGTGCTGGGTGCGCATTTCCGACCTCACGTATCGATCGACCGCGTCGTCGGGTCGATCTGCCGCGGCCAGTCCGATCGGCATCAGGAGAACCGGCAGCAACAGGGCAAACCGCAGATGCGGCATGAGGCAAGGCATTCGCGGGCGGATGATTGACGGCATACTCAATATGACTTAGGTTTGGCATCGCTGGCATATAGCGGGTTCTCTGCCCGGCAATCTCATCATACGCACCTCCCGTCCGCCGCAGCGATAGCCGTGTGCGATCATCGCGCGCCAGTATAATTTCGCGCAAGCCTCTCATGCGCCAAGGTGTTCGATGAAATTGTTTTCCCACTTGTTCCCCAAGGACGCGCCCGCGTTGCCGACGCTCGCCGAGCGTATCGCGCAATTGCGGACGGCACCGGAGAGCGTGCTCCTGGCGACGGCGCTCGGCACCGGGGAGGAGGAGCTGCGTATCGCGGCCGTGCGCAGTCTGCCGGACGGCGAGGCGTTGCGCGGGCTCGCGGGGCTGGCCGGGGAGGCCGGCAATGGCGCAGCGACGCCGAGCGCAGCCCTGCGGCACGGCGCCCAGTCCCGGCTCGCCGAACTCATCGATGCGGGCTCCGTCGACTTTGCCAAACTCCTCGCATCGCCCACCGATCCGCCGGCGATGTTGAGTGTCGCGGCGCTCTGTCGCGACGCCGGCCGGCTGCCTCAGGCGCTCGCCGGGATCGGCAATCCCGGGCTGCTGGCCCAACTGGCCGAGTCCGGCCCGTCGAGCCGGCTGCGGCAACTGGCCGCCGAGGCCATCGAAGATCCCGCCGAGGTGCGGCGACTGCTCAAACAAGTGCGCCAAAGGGACAAGAACGTCTACAGGATACTCAAGCAGAAAGGCGATGCGGCCGCGGCGCGCGAGCGCGAAGCGGCGGATCGGGTGAGCCAAATCGACGAGCTGTGTACGGCGCTCGAGCGCCACAGCCAGCGCACCCCGGACGCGACTTACGCGCCGTTTCTCGAGCAACTCGTCAACCGTTGGCACGCCCTGAGCTTCGCTCCCGATGCTGACAGCGAACGGCGCGCGTTGCAGGCCATCGAGCGCTGCCGCGGGGCCATCACGAATCACACGCAGCAACTCGCCGAGCAAGCTGCGCAGCAGGCGGCGCAGCAAGCCGCCCTGGATGCGGCCGAAGCGGCACGCGAGCAGGCCGAGCAGGCGGCCCGGACGCAGGCCGCGGAGGCGGCGGAGGCCGAGGAGCGGCTGCGGCGGGAGGCCGTGGCGGCCCAGGAGGCGCTCGAGGCCGCCCGCGCGCAACAGCGTGCGGACGAGGAGAAGTCCCTGCGCCAGCTCGGCGGCCTGATCCGCAAGGCCAACGAGGCGCTGAGCGCCGGCGAAACCAAGCAGGCCGCCGCCCTGCGCCGCGCGATCGAGGAGCGGCAGCCCCAGGCTATACCGGCGGCGCCGCATCTCGTCCGCCAGGTGCAGCAGCTCGATGAGAAGCTGACCGAACTCAAACAATGGAAAGACTTTGCGGTCGCGCCGAAGCGGGTTGAACTGATCGCGGAGATGGAAGCACTCATCGGATCGACCGAAGAGCCGACGGCGCTCGCCGGGCGCATCAAGACCCTGCAGCAGGATTGGCAGACCATCAGCAAAGGCATCCTGAGCGACTCCTCGGCGGATTGGGAGCGTTTTCACCGGGCGGCCCAGACCGCCTATCAACCCTGCCGTGACTATTTCGAAGCGCTGGCGGCGCTGCGGCGCGAAAATTTGGAACGGCGCGCCCAACTCATCGCGCGCGTGCAGGCCTTCGAAGCGACCGTCGATGCGGAACAGCCGGACTGGCGACTGCTCACGAGTGTGCTGCGTGAAGCACCCGAGGATTGGCGCCGGCATTTCCCGGTCGACCGGGACGACAATCGGCCTTTGCAGGTGCAGTTCGATGCCGCAATGGCACGACTGAAGGCGCTCCTCCAGGCCTTTCACACGCGCAACGCCGCCGCCAAGCAGGCGTGCATCGAGCGGGTGCGGGAGCTGCTCGCCCAGGAGGACGGCCGTGCGGCCGTCGAGACGGTCAAACAATTGCAGGACACGTGGAAGGCAACCGGGCCGGCCGCGCGCGACCGTGACCAGGTGCTGTGGAAGGAATTTCGCGGCCTGTGCGATGCGGTTTTCGAGAAGCGTCAACAGGCTTATGCGCAATATTCCGCAGGCCTCGAGCAGGCCAGGATCCAGGCCGAGGCGCTGTGCGTCGAAGCCGAGCGGATCGGCGCCGCGCCGGGGGAGGTGCTGCGCGAGAGCGGCGCGAAACTGACCGAATTGCGCGATGCCTTCCGTGCGCTCGAAGAATTGCCCCGCGGCGCCGCACGGGGTTTGCAGGTGCGCTTCGAACGCGCACTCGGCCGATGCGAGGCGCAAATACGCGAGCAGAAGGCGCGCGATGCGGAGCAGTCCCTCGCCCAACTGCTCGAAGCCGCAGGCCACGTCAACGCCTATGAATGGGCAGGGATCCACCACGCGGAAGCCAGTGTGCACGATGCCCTCAGGACGGCCGCCGAGACCTTCCTCGCGGGCATCGGCCATTGTCCGCGGCGGGGTTTGCAGGCCGTCAAAGGCAGACTGGTGCGGAAGCAAATCCCGCGCGAGACCGATGAGGCGGCTGAAAAGGCGCTGCGCATGCTGTGTATCCGCGGCGAAATCCGCGCCGAGACGCCGACGCCGCCCGAGGACGAGCCATTGCGGCGCGCGTATCAGGTGCAAAGGCTGATGCGGGCCATGGGGCAGGGAGTTCATGCCCAGGACGGGGACTTCGATTCGCTGCTGATTGAATGGATCGAAAGTGCGGCCGTGGCGCCGGCGCTGCATCAGCAACTCGGCGAACGGTTTCTGCGCAGCCTGGCGAAGCTCGGGCCCGCGGCAAGATGAAATCATCTCGCTGGATTTCGAAAACGGTATTCTGCTGCGCCGTGGCCGCACCGGTGTTCGCGGCTGCGACGCCCGTCGAGCCACGCGCCGATCTGATTCTCACCAACGGGACGATCCACACGTTGAATCAGGCGCAGGAGGTCGTCCACGCCGTGGCGGTGTCCGGTGGCCGGATTGTCTACGCGGGCAGCGACGAGGGTGTTGGCCGCTGGCGGGGTCCGAAGACCCGGGTGATCGATCTGAACAAGCGCATCGTGTTGCCTGGCCTCACCGACGCACACGTGCATCCCGCGCTCGGTGAGTTTCTCAACTACCGGTTGTGCAGCGTGCACGCACTCACGGTGAAGGAGGGCTTTGCCAAAGTGCGGCATTGCGCGAGTGTGGCGCCGCCCGGCGACTGGGTGGTCGGCTATGGCTGGTATGACCTCGATAACCCGGAATTCGACAGCGTGACGCGCGCCCAATTGGACTCCCTCGTGCCGGACCGCAAACTCGCGATCATCTCCAAGGATCTGCACACGCTGTGGGCCAATTCCAGGACACTGGCGGCGTTCAACATCGATCGCGACACCAAATCCCCCGCCGGCGGGCAGATCGTGCGTGACCCGACCACCGGGGAGGCGACCGGCGAGCTCATGGACGCGGCGACGTTCCCGGTCTGGAGCAAAATACAACACGATTCAACCTATGCCGAATCGACCGCGCAACTGTTGAAAGACGCGATGGCGCATCTGAACAGCCTGGGGATCACCTCGGTGCTCGACGCATTCGCCGACGACGACGCCGCAGCGGCCTATCATGAACTCGACCGGGGTGGAAAGCTCACGATGCGGGTCACGCTGGCCGTTCCCGTGCTGCCCACCAACTACCGGACCGAAGTGGCACGCATCGCCGCGCAGCGGGCCGGCTGGCAATCCGCGCGGGTTCGACTGGACTACATCAAGGCATTTGGCGACGGCAACGACGAAGTCGGGCTCAGCAGCATCTTGAATCACGATGGGCCGCCCGAGACGGCGAGTCCGGGCTATTACACCGACGATCAGATGCAGGAACTGGTGGCGCTCACCGAGCAGGCCGGCCTGAGCATTTTCGTGCATGTCATTGGCGATGGCGCGGCTCGGCAGGTGCTCGATGCCATCGCTGAGGCGCGCAAGCTCGCACCGATGACGGAGCGCCGCCACACGCTCACGCACCTATGCTGGGTTGCGGACGCGGATCTGCCGCGCTTCGCTCAATTGCACGTCATCGCCAACATTCAGGAGGGATGGCTTGCGCCCGCCGCGTTCGGCGGACCGCCCGGCTATGACTATGCGCGCAGCACCGCCGCCGGACCGATCGGCCCGTGGCTCGGCGGCCGATTGTTTCCGTTTCGCGCCTTGCGCGATGCCGGGGCGCGGATCGTCGGCGGCAGCGACTGGTTTTACACCGAGGAGAACCCGTGGGTGACCATGGAAGCGGGCATGACTTCGAAGGACCCGGGCGGCCGCAACCTGCAAGCCATGCTGCCCAACGACACGTTGGATTTTCAGACGCTCATACGCGCGCGCACCAGCAATGCCGCGTACCAACTGTTTCGCGAACAGGAGACCGGAGTCATCGAGGTGGGAAAGAAGGGTGACTTCATCGTCATCGATCAGGATCCCTTTCGCATCCCGGCAGGAGAGCTGCACAAAATCCGCGTGCTCATGACGCTGCTCGATGGCGCCGTCGTCTATCGCAACGAAGCGCTGCCCCTGCGCGAAGCAAAATAGCGCAACCGATCAGCGGGAACTTTCGCGGCGGCAGGGGTTCCATAAGTCCTTTGGCCGGGAGTTCAGATGCACACGACGCCACCGGTGGGAACGCGCAGGGAGCCTGCTTCGACTCGACGCCCAAGGAGTCAGGCTGGACCGACCGGCGCAAAGGCGCGACAGCCGGGCGCCACGGCACGGTTGCCGGGAGGGCTGGATGCCGCCGCGCTCGCCGAGGTTTCCGACCTGATCGAGCTGCGCTATCAGACGCTGCACGCGCGCATGGAACTCGAGGCGCTGTTCGAGTCGGAGGATACGAGCCGGTAGCCGGGATCGGCCGCCAATTCCTGCCACACTTCGCCATAGTTGCCCCACGGCTTCGCCATAAAGCCCGGCGAGACTGTACCGGTCGAGCCGTTTTGGCTCTGGAACCGGAGCTTCGCAACGATGTCTGCCCGCTTGGATGCTTTTTTCGAGTTCGTACGCCGCGGAGTCAGCGAACCCTTGAGCCGGCTCGGCGGCTCCATGGCCGCCGTCCTCCGCTCCCTTGCCGCCGGTCTTTGGCTCGTGCGCTGGCGTGCTTCGATGAGCTTCCTCCTCATCCTGGCGATTTATGGTCTTTCGACCCATCCACCTTTCAAATCGGTGCGCCGCGGCGAGGTGCTCGTGCGAAGCGATGCGTTCGACGGTTCGGTCAGCGTCTACACCGCGGGGACGTTGCTCGTGCTGCCCGGGATCCATCAGGTGCGATGCTATTCGATTCGCGATCAAGTTTACCGGCCGATCGAGAGCGCCAGTGCAACCGGCCCGGCACCCTTTCAATCCGTCGAGGGTCTGTCCATCGGCGTCGACATTGCGGTTCGCTGGACCGTGGACCGGGCCCGCCTCGCCCAGATGTCGAAGGAATTTCCGGACGACATCAACACCGATCTCGTCGCACCCGCCGTTCAGGGAATCGTCTATCCCACCTTGGCACGCTACTCGGTGCGGGAAATCTACTCGCAGCGGCGCCAGGAGATACGGCAGGATCTGATCGCGGAGCTCAAGCCAAAATTCACCGCCATGGGACTCGTGCTGCGCGAGGTCGATATCGGCAAGGTGGATCTTCCCCCCGACTACCGGGCAGGAATGGACAGGCTCCTCTCCGAGGAACTCGAGACCGAAAAAATTCACTACACGCTGCAGCTGAAGGAAGCCCAGGTCAGGCAGCAGCAGCTCGAGTCCGACGCCGACAAGGTGCGGCGGCAAACAGCCGCTG
>Ga0181534_10000639_pt1 | contig 24368 bp, 20 predicted proteins | sample PEATcosm2014_Bin_37_FD_119758 | JGI IMG/M metagenome (GOLD analysis project Ga0181534, IMG submission 119758) | Peatland microbial communities from MTU Mesocosm Facility, Houghton, MI, USA - PEATcosm2014_Bin17_10_metaG | ecosystem: Environmental > Terrestrial > Soil > Wetlands > Peat | place...
CTCTTCGATCTCGTCGATCTGCTCGTTGACGCGGGGATCCTTGTCGGCGTAGCGGATGCGCTTGAGATTCTTGGTTGAAATACGCTCGATGGTTTCGCGATCCAGAATCGCCGCCTTCACCAGCAGCCGCTTGTTCGTCCGCTCGTCATGCAGGTCGGCCAGCACTTCCTTGCCGCCCAGAATGCCGTCCAAACGCTTCAAGCGCTCATCGGTCAAAATGCGAATCTCGTCGCCCAGATTCTTTTCGAGCTTGGAAATGTAATCGGCCTCGATCAGCTTGGCGCGCTCGTCCTTCTCCTGGCCCTTGCGGCTGAAGATGCGCACGTCCACCACCGTGCCCTCGATGCCCGGAGGGCAGGTCAGCGAGGCATCGCGGACATCGCCGGCCTTCTCGCCGAAGATGGCGCGCAGCAGCTTCTCTTCAGGCGTCAGTTGCGTCTCGCCCTTTGGAGTCACCTTGCCCACCAGAATGTCGCCGTGCTTGATCTGAGCGCCGATGCGAATCACGCCGCTCTCGTCCAGATCGCGCAGCGCGTGCTCACTGACGTTGGGAATATCGCGCGTGATTTCTTCCGGCCCCAGCTTGGTGTCGCGCGCTTCGATTTCGAATTCTTCAATGTGAACCGAGGTGTAGTAATCCTCGCGCACCAGCTTCTCGCTGATAAGGATCGCATCCTCGAAGTTGTAGCCGCGCCAGGGCATGAACGCGACCAATACATTGCGTCCCAGCGCCAGCTCGCCCTGCTCGGTGCAAGGTCCGTCGGCGATCACCTGCCCCTTGACCACGCGGTCGCCCTCGCGGACGACAGGCTTCTGGTTGATGCAGGTGTTCTGGTTCGAGCGCTTGAATTTGATCAGCGTATAAATGTCCGAACCCACCTCGCGCGACAACTGCGTGGGATGATGCTCGCCCTCGACGCGCACAATGATGCGCTGCGAGTCGACCGAATCGATAATGCCATTGCGCTTGGCCAGAATCACGGCGCCTGAGTCGCGCGCCGTCACGCCTTCCATGCCCGTGCCCACAAGAGGCGCCTCGGCCACCAGCAGCGGCACCGACTGGCGTTGCATGTTCGCGCCCATCAGCGCGCGGTTGGCGTCGTCATGCTCCAGGAACGGCACCAGCGATGCGGCCACTGAAACCAACTGCTTCGGGCTCACGTCGATGTAATCCACATCGGCGCGATTGACCAGCACAAAGTTCCCCATGCGCCGCGCATTCACCAGATCCTCGGTGATAAAGCCCTCATCGTTGAACTCGATGTTGGCCTGCGCAATCGTGTGCTTGTCCTCTTCCCATGCCGAAAGATAGAAGCTGAACGGGATCGGATCGATGGGCCGCTTGCCAGCCTTCTTCAGCCCGGCATTGAGCCGCGCCGCCTCTTCCTTCTCAATGTGATCGCCGACGCGCAGACCGCTCTCGCCAGCGTTGGCAATCTCCACGTAATCCAGAATGCGCGAGTCCTTCACCTTGCGGTAAGGCGACTCGATGAAGCCATATTCATTGATGCGCGCAAAACAGCTCAGCGAGCTGATCAGGCCGATGTTCGGACCTTCCGGCGTTTCAATCGGGCAGATGCGGCCGTAGTGCGTCGTATGCACGTCGCGCACCTCAAAGCCCGCGCGCTCGCGGCTCAAACCGCCAGGTCCAAGCGCCGAGAGACGACGCTTGTGCGTAATCTCCGAGAGCGGATTGGTCTGATCCATGAACTGCGAGAGCTGCGATGAACCGAAGAACTCGCGAATCGCCGCCATCACCGGCTTGGCGTTGATCAGGTCGTGCGGCATGGCCGTCGAAAGCTCCTGATAGACGCTCATCTTTTCCTTGATGGCGCGCTCCATGCGCACCAGGCCGATGCGGAACTGGTTCTCCATCAACTCGCCCACGGCGCGGACGCGGCGGTTGCCCAGGTGATCGATGTCGTCCACCATGCCGATGTTCTTGCGGAGCTTGAGCAGATAGCGGATTGTCGCGTAGAAATCCTCGGGCGTCAAGGTGCGATGATTCAGCTGTGTCGCGTCTTGATTTTCGTAAAGCTTGATGTTGAACTTCAGCCGGCCCACGCGCGAGAAATCGTACTTGCGCGGATCGAAGAACATGCCCTCGAAGAGCGCAGTCGCAGTATCGAGCGTCGGCGGATCGCCCGGCCGCAGCTTGCGATAGATTTCGATCAGCGCCTCTTCGGGCTTGCGGATCGAATCGCGCTTCAGCGTGTTGGTGATGATGTTGCCCACGTCGTCGCGCTCCGGGAAGAAGACCTCGAAGCTGGCCGCGCCGCTGGCCAGCACCTTGTGCAGCCGGTCCGCGGTCAGCTCGACGTTCGCCTCCACGACCACTTCGCCGGTATTCAAATCCACCACATCGGCCGCGGTCAGCGCGCCATCCAGCTCGGCCGCCTCGACTTCGATCCTGTCGATCGCCGCCGCGCGAATCGCCTTGATTGAGTTCGGCGTGATCTTGCGGCCGGAGTGCGCAATCTCTTCGCCGTTGTGCAGGACCGCATGAGCAGGTTTGGCGCCCACCAGGTGCGTGCCCGCCTTCGCATCCTCGGGAACCGCCCACAGCAGCTTGCCGTCGGAGATGTGCAGCCGGTCCACGGTGTAGAAAGTCTTCAGAATCTCTTCGTCCGAACGCAGCCCCAGCGCGCGCAGGAAGATCGTTCCCAGAAACTTGCGCTTGCGGTCGATGCGGACATAGAGCGTGTTCTTCTGGTCGTACTCAAACTCCACCCACGAGCCGCGATAGGGAATGATCTTGCCCAAAAAATAGGTGCGATTGTTGGCCGTCTCAAAAAACACGCCTGGCGAGCGGTGCAACTGCGAGACAATGACACGCTCGGTGCCGTTCACAATAAAAGTACCGTTCGGCGTCATCAGCGGAATATCGCCAAAGAAAACTTCCTGCTCTTTAATGTCGCGAATCGTCTTGTTGCCGGTCTCTGCGTCTTTGTCGTAGATGGTCAGGCGCACCGTTACGCGCAAGGGCGCAGAGAAGGTCATGCCCCGCTCCTCGCACTCCTGCTGGTCGTACTTCAATTGCAAGCTCACCGGGTCGCCGCACTTGTTGCAAAAGTCCGGCGTGTTCTTGTTGTATGTGCCGCACTTCTGGCAAAGCACATCGCCGGAATGGAACGGGTCGGTAATCACCATCGCCCCGCAATGCACGCAAGCCGTGCGCAGGTGATGCAGCCCCTTCAAGTGGCCGCATTTGCACTCCCAGTTGCCGATCGAGAAGTCCACAAAATCCAACTGCGAGATCCCGCGAAAGTCCGTGATCGGAAATACCGATACAAAGACCGACTGCAAACCAGCGTCGTCGCGCTCGTTCGGCAGCTTGTCCATCTGCAGAAAACGCTCGTAGGAACGCCTCTGTACTTCAATCAGGTTGGGAATCTGGGTTGCGGTGGGAATCTTTGAAAAATCGAGCCGGCTGCGAATCGCGCGCTTCTCGTTGGGCATGTTCACTCCTGACCCTGGTCGCTCCGACGCCTATGCCAGCCAAAAAATGGCTCTGGGCCGGGCCAGCGCCCGAGTCTTATCGGCGCCGGCAAATTACGGTAAGTAAAACAAAAAACCGGACTGGCTCAATGCAACTTCCAGTCCCCAACTCTCAAGCCGCTGGGCAAGCCCGAAGACGGGCCGCAAAGACCCAGACGCTTCTCCAGAGCCATCGAACTCCGGAGAGTCCGATCAAAAACTCGTTGTGGGCCTTGCCGCAGCTCCGGCAAGTGCGCTAGACTGCGCTCAATCGAGGAAGCAAACGCTACGTTCAACCCTATTGACAGATTTGATGCGCGCCGGGTAGCTTACCCACAAGCTTTGCCCAGCCACAGACCGGAGGCACAAAAAGGCCCGCAGGGACGCAATCCCTCGCGAGCGCGGCCCACTGCCTGTGCTCCCATCCGAATTCATTTGCGCTGCTCTCGCCGATCCCAAAGCTCGCTTCTGCCGCTCGCCCGCCAGCCACTCTTCAACCCGTCAACGGAACCCCTGCCTGCCACCCCGGCAAACCGCTGACCCTGAGGCACTTAACTGCAAAGCGAAACCCGCCGCCAGAGGGCTTGGCTCTGCCCCAGCCTGCGGACGCTTGCGTACCTATCCACGTCTGAAAATACCTTGCAACACCAATCGACTCCGTCCGCTCCTACCCATCCACTCAAATTCTTCTACGCGAATCCATGATGAAAATTGGAAGAAAGCGAAAAGACACGTATTGATTATCGTACCGCGTCCTGGACAGTCTTGCAAGTGGCCCAGCCCCAAAGGCCGGACCACTTCTGCAAGAATGAACAAGATTGGTAATCGAGAGTACTAGATTGAAACTACTTGATCTCGACGGTCGCGATGCCTTCGAACTTCTTCCGGATCGCCTCGGCCTCGTCCTTGGTCGCGTTTTCCTTGATCGCCTTGGGGGCGCCATCCACCAGATCCTTGGCTTCCTTCAAGCCGAGCGAGGTAACTTCGCGGACGGCCTTGATGGTGTTGATCTTGTTTGCGCCAAAGTCTTTCAGAATCACCTGGAACTCGGTCTTCTCCTCAACCACCGGAGCCGCCGCGCCCGCCGCCGCTACTGGAGCCGCTGCTGCCGCCGCCGCCGAAACGCCAAGCCGCTCTTCCAGCTTCTTCACCAAAGCCGCCGCTTCCAGCAGGCTCAGTGCTACAATTTGCTCTTCCAACTGCGCTAGATCCGCCATTTTCTTCTCCAATCAAAATCGTTTGAATTGTTTTTCCCGCAGCCGAAAAACCAAACCGGAAGTTTCCGATGCGCCAGACCCGCGCACTTCCCGCTTGCTTCCCAGCCAAATCCCTTAAAAACAGTTGTCAGTAGTCAGTTATCAGCCGTCGTGAGGTTTATCATGCCAACAACTGAGAACTTCGCGGCTATGCCGCCGCGGCAAACTTTTCCTTCTCCACGCCCTGGCCCAGGACCACCGCAAGATCGCGTCCGGTGGCATTGATGACGGTAGCCAGCCGCTGCGCCGGAGCATTGATAAGGAAGAGAAGCTTGGCAAAAAGCTCTTCCTTGCCCGGCATCGTCGCCAGCGCCTTCACTTCCACGGCAGTAAGCAGCTTGCCCTCGACGATTCCCAGCTTGAACTGGAACTCCGCGTTCTCGCCGGCCCACTTGGCAAAAACCTTCGCCAGCGCCACCGGATCGCCCGCCGTAAACGCCACCGAGTTCACGCCCTTGAGCCCCTTCAGCGCGGCCTCGACCTGCGTGCCCTGGCCCGATACGGCCGCCAGCTTGTTCTTCACCACGCGATACTTGCCGCCCGCCTCGCGGATCACTTTGCGCAGTTGATAATCCTTGGCCACGGTCAGCTTGGCAAACGTGCCAATGATCGCCGTCGTCGAATTCTCCAACTCGCCCGCCAGCAGCTTGACCTTCTCTGTCTTCTTCGCCCTTGAAATCGCCATTGTCTTCGCTCCGGTACAGAGATCAGGGGTCAGAGATCAGAGATCAGTCAAAAACAACTGATCTTCCTCGTTTTGCCCTATCTCTCTTCTCGCCCGCCTGCGGGCGCTCTATTGCAAATCCTGCCGTCAATGTCTACGGGGCTGGCACAAACGCCGATCCCATCAAAGCTCCAACTGATCTCTGATCTCTGACCCCTGATCTCTGGTTAGTGCTTGCCCGCCGCGTCCGCCACAGCGTTATCCAGCGGCACTCCAGGGCCCATCGTCGAGCTCAACGTGACGCTCTTGATGTACTTGCCCTTGGCTGCCGAAGGCTTGCTGCGCACCACCGCGCCAATCACCGTCGTTGCGTTCTCGATCAGCTTTTGCGGGTCGAAGCTCAGCTTGCCCACCGGCACATGCACCAGGCTGGTCTTGTCGGCGCGATACTCCACCTTGCCGGCCTTGATCTCCTTGACCGCCGCGGCCACGTCCAGCGTCACCGTTCCGGTCTTGGGGTTCGGCATCAGCCCTTTGGGGCCCAGAATCTTGCCCAACCGGCCGACCACCTTCATCATGTCCGGCGTCGCAATCAGCGCGTCAAAGTCTGTCCAGCCCTCTTTTTGAATCTTTTCGACCATCTCTTCGCCGCCGACAAAATCCGCGCCCGCCGCCGTCGCTTCCTTCTGACGGTCACCGGTGCAGATCACGGCCACGCTCTTGGTCTTACCCAGCCCATGCGGCAGCACCACGGTGCCACGGACCATCTGGTCGGCGTGACGCGTATCGACGCCCAAACGCATCGTCAGATCCACGGTCTCGTCGAACTTGGCGTACTTGACCTGCTTCAGCAGGCCGACCGCCTCAGGCAAGGCATACGACGGCTTGACCACAGCCGCGCGCGCCTTCACAATGTTTTTGCTGACTTTTCCCATTCTTCCCTCGTCTCCCACCGCTTCTGCCAGCCCCGCTTTGCAGGGAGCTCCTTGCCGAAGGGGCAACGATTGAAGTTGCCGCGCCTGGGGCAGATAGAGCCCAGAAACCGTAGTGCATATGACGGTCCAGGGATTTCCCTTGGACACATTTATGGATCATATCGGAACGGCCTAGAAATTGCAAACTGGGCTACTAATAGAAAAACTTGTTGGAATACTTGAAAATGGCTATTGGAAGGTCAACTGGCTAATGTCTCTCATGAGATCATTCGCTATTTTCACACCAGATTTTGCTTCTTTGTCGTTACCGGCCGCAAAGAATAGCACAAACAATAACCGCTTGGAGTTGTAGAGAAACACCGGTTTGCCGAAACCACATTGTGAGGAACAGCGGGATTGGAGCCATCGACTCCGAGGCTGCTGTTGTGTTGGCGAAGCGGCGGCGCCGATTGAAACCGGTGTTGCGAGGATGGCTTGTTTGGGGAGAGAGCGCGGAAGGTTCGGGCAGGAAACGGTGAATTTTGGATGACAGCGAAGGTTTAGCGAATAATAATTAAACGAGCTAGATCAATTAAATGAATAGCTTAAGGGTTAAAGCGCATAAAAAGAGAATCTAAAAAGGGCACATTTTCGTATCTTTCCCATTCAAGTTATTGATAATAAGCATGTTGAATAGATAAAAATGCGCCGATGATCGACAATATGGGAAACTTACCATCTGGTTTCTCTGTCTTTTGTTGGCTTTTGGAGCAGCCGGTCGGGATGGGGGGCGTTTGTCATTGAGGCCTCAAATGCGGCTGATTTTTGGCCGCTTTTCTTGATTGTGCGGGAAGTGGCGATAATTATCCGCAAGCATCTGCAATGCAGCTAAACGGCACCTGTGGTGCGGCAGACGCTCGCTATCCGCACATTTGTACCTTCGCTTAGAACGTTTCCAAGTTTTCCCCCAACGCGAGATATACTCCGCCTTTATCCGTTCATATCCTGGTTCTCCACTCCACGGACAAAGACCTGTCCGTGGGGGCCCCGGTTCGTGCGACAATTCAGAGCGATGGCATCTTTACGCAAACCGGTGATCGTACGCAAGTTCTCCAGAGAATGGTGCGCCGGGTATGCGGCCACCAGCTTTGGGCAGGACGCGACGGAATTGGAGATTCTGGATCTGACCGGCAAGGTGCTGCGAATCGGCTGGGAGCAGGTGAAGTGGGCCTGTTTTGTGCGTGACTTCCCTGCCCCGCATGGCGACCAGACCAATCCCGAGCGGCTGCTGCACAAGCGCTTCTCCATCCGGCCGCGAACTCCGGGTTTATGGCTGCGCATGACGCTGACCGACGGCGATGAGTTGGAGGGTCTGGCGGCAAACGACCGTTCGCTGGTGGAGGGCGCGGGGCTGCTGCTGACTCCGCCCGATACGCGGTCAAATACGCAGCGGATTTATTTGCCTCGGCAAGCGATTCAGACGCTGGAGGTGGTGAGCCTGATTGGCGCGGCAGGGCGCAAGAGGAGTGAGACTGCCGGGCGGGTCGCGGAGCAACCAGAGCTATTTCCTGACGTACTTGAGATTCCGTAGACCAGCCTTACCGTGTATTTCTGGCTTTTCCTTTTGCGGAACCATAATGACGGGGCTTAGTTGGATTCATAAAGGCTGGGCAACTCGAGTTCTATACGCTGCCACTCGGGAATGCGAAAGACACCGAAAATCTGCTCGGGGTTTCGAACGCAAAGCTGAATATGTGTCTTGTCCCGGAAGCCCGCACCGGGATAGAGTTCGGATCCCTCGGGAAACATCGCCCGCACAGTTGCGAAAGGCTGGCTTTGCGGGTCCGATTCCTGAGCAGTTTGCGCAATTGTGTATAAGTAATTCATCACCGCGCAATCCAGACACCTGAGAATCTTATCGTTGCCTGGATGTTTGGCAGTGTCCACGTTCTCAGGGACCGGAGATCCTTCCCTTTTTGACATTTTAACGAACTTGTTGAATGCCACCTTGACCGCTGCGATTCCGGACTGCGTCGTCAAGTCGAGGCATTTCCCCAAATCGATCACAGCGCCAACTACAGAGGGATGGTCGAACTGCAGGCGGGCTTCGTTTGCCCACTGATAAGCGCGGAGAATATCGTTTTCCCAAAAGTAAATTCCTGTGCCGAGCCAGTCATAGTCCTGCGTACTCGGCAAAAATGACGAACCGCCCAAAAGCTTCTGGGCGGTTTCGAGACTACATCCGTGATATGCGAGGACTAAAGCCAATTGACAACCTACCGGAATCTCTCAGAGACCTTCCCATCCGGGTCCAAATAGCCAATCTTGATGAGAAGCTCCCGCGCCTTTTCCGGCGTGTCGTGCTCGCGATCCAGTTTCTCGGCTGCTTCCTTGAATTTCTGGAGATCCCTAGGACTCATCTCACCCTCCACACTTCGAGACACACGATCACGTGTATAATGAAGCAGGTTCCGTAGTTCAGACGGATAGAAGACCGTCGGCCAACCTAGTGTCATGCAGAACCAATGGGCAGGCCATCTGAGGCGGAGGTCGCAGGTTCAACTCCTGCCGGAATCACGCCATAAATCATCCCATCCGCAAAAACATTGAACAAATACGTCACTATACTTTTGCCAATCCAGCGTTCCGGCTTGTGCAACAACGCGTGATAGTAGCGCCGGTAGCAACGCCCGTAATATCAACATGACACTACCTACAGATAGCTTACCAAAAGCGCAGGATAATCACAAGAGATGTGCAACAAAAATATGTATTGCTACCACAATATGTATTGCTACCACCGCAATGTCTTTACCTACGTTCGATGGCATCGTCTTCAATCCCCTGTACGCAGCTCAATTATTGGAATTTATGAATGTACTCCTGACTTTTCAATGACGCAGCACTATTCGGGATAGGAAACTCCAATGCCGCATCTTCCGTTACAATCCATCCATGAAGCTAGGTGAGTTGGCGACGAGGCTGGGCGCGGAGCTTCGCGGGGACGCGGAGCGGGAAGTTACGGGCGTGAAAGGGATTGAGGAGGCTGGGCCGACGGAGGTGACCTTCGTGGCCAATCCCAAATACACGGCGCTGGCCCGCAAGACGCTGGCTGCGGCCGTAATCGTCGAGCCGGAGTTCCCGGAGATTGATGCGGCTACGCTGCGAATACAGAACCCATATCTTGCCTTTTCGCGCACACTGGGGTTCTTCTACCAGCCGCCGGTTTATGCGCCGGGCATTCATCCGACGGCGGTCATCGATCCGACGGCCGTGATCGGCGAGGGAGCACATATTGGCGCTTATGTTGTGGTCGGTCCCGGCGTCAAACTGGGCTCTCATGCCACGCTGCTGCCCCATGTGGTGCTTTATCCGGGGGTCGAGGCGGGCAGTCATTTCTTTGCGCACGCTCATGCCGTGGTGCGGGAAAACTGCATTCTGGGCGACCACGTTACTCTGGAGAATGGGGTCATCATTGGCGCCGACGGCTTCGGATTTGCCAAGAACGAACACGGCCACTGGGAGAAGATTCCGCAGTCGGGGCCGGTGCGGCTGGGCAACCGCGTGGACGTGCAGGCCAACGCGACAATCGACCGCGCGACGGTGGGCGAGACACGCATTGGCGACGGCAGCAAGATTGACAACCTAGTGCAGATTGGCCACGCCTCGCACGTGGGGGAAAACACGCTGATCTGCGCGCAGACGGGCCTGGCCGGCTCCTCAATTATTGGGAATAACGTGATTCTCACTGGGCAGACCGGTGTGGCGGGCCACTGCACGGTGGGCGACGGCGTGATTCTGACCGCGCAATCGGCGGTTTCGCACGATATTCCAGCGGGCAAGGTCATCTCCGGTTCTCCGGGCTTTGACAACCGGACCTGGCTGCGCGCGGTGACAATCTTCCAGCGTTTGCCGGAGCTGGCCAAGCGGCTGGATCGGTTGGAAAAGAATCTATTGGCCGCAGAACCGGCCGAAGGCGCCAGGGAGCCAGAGAGTGGCCAGAAATGAAAAACTTCCTCAATGTGCGCGGAGGTCTTCTGGCCGGAGTTCTGGCGGCAGTTCTGTTTTGGATTGCGGGATGCCACTCGTATCACATTGAAACCACGGTTGAGAACCGAACCGGTGGCGCGATTCAACTACTGGAGGTGGATTATCCGAGCGCGAGCTTTGGGGCCGATAAGCTGGCAGCTGGCGAGCTCTTCCACTACCGCATCCAACTGCGCGGCAACGGGCCGCTAAAAGTGCTTTTCACGGGAAGCGACGGACAGCCGAGGCAGATCGAGGGGCCTGTGCTGGCCGAGCCGCAAGAAGGCCGGCTGGAGATTGTCCTTCTACCCGGCGGGAAGGCTGAATTTCATCCCCAACTGACGCCGCATATTTGATAAGGTCTTCATAATCTTCGATGAAGCGAATGCGGAGTCTAAGCAATTCAGCACGCTTCCGCTATTCCCAACGAGAATCTCACCGATATGATGAGTGAGAGGGCAACGATGCCAGGAGGGAGAGCACCGATCATGAGCCGACGCCAGGTTACGTGGTTGCGGAGGCATGGGTTGGTTGTGCGCTTGATCTCCTGCTTTCTCTCGGTCGCGCTGGCTGCCGGTCTTCTTCGCACCGTTTCGGCTTCGAGCCTCATCTGGGTTGCCAATGGCGTTTTGCTGGCGTTTGTGCTGCTGGCCTCCCGCCGCCGCTGGAGCGCCTACCTTGCCACCGGATTTGCCGCACAGATTGCGGCAAGCGCCGTGGCCGGGCTTTCCTGGCGAACCAATTTACTGCTTTCGGCGCTGAACCTGCTGGAGGTTTTTCTGTGCGCCTATCTGCTCTGCAAAACATCCAAAGCGCCCCCGCGGTTTACCGGCCGTGACTATGTCATTCGCTTTGCGATCCTCGGTGTTCTGGCCGGTCCGCTGGCCACTGGATTGCTGGTAGCGCTTTTGACTGCTCTCTTTCCGCATCTTGCCCTGGGCTCCACGCCGCAGGAGTGGATCGCCTCCGACTGCCTGGGAATCGGTATCGCAACCCCGGTTTGTGTCGCCATCCTGCGCGGGGATTTCAGACACACCTTCTATTCCAGAAGGCACTGGAGGTATCTGCTGCTGCTGGCGGCCATCACTGTGGCTGCCTTCTCGCAGAGCCGGCTGCCACTGCTCTTTCTGGTCTATCCTGTGCTGGTTCTGGTGCTGCTCAGAATGGGCATGGGATGGGCGGCTCTCTCGACGCTTCTGGTTGCGGCGATCGGTAGCTGGTGCGCGATTCATGGAGTGGGTCCGTTTGCCCAGTCGCATCTGCTCATGCCCGCCGAGCCTGTGCTGCTGCTGCAAGTCTTCATTGGCTCCGGCGTCTTTCTCCTATACATCATCTGCTACGTTCTGGAGAGAGAGCAGTCGATTGTCCGACAGCTCGAGAAGCTCACGGCGCTTCATGCACTGGTGAGCGAGAACTCGCGCGACGCGATTATCCTGGCCGACCTGAGCGGGCACCGCAGTTATGTGTCCTCGGCGGGCGAGAGCCTGGGATGGAAGCCGGAGGATTTGCTGACCCAGGATGGTTTTGGCATGGTTCACCCCGAGGACCAGCAGCGTGCGCAGGCGATTGTCAGCGGTCTAAACTCCGGCGCGGAAGGAGCGATGATCGAGTGCCGGATTCTGAAGCCGAGCGGCGATTACATCTGGGTGGAAGCGAGTCTGCGGATGGTGCGCAATTCCACAACAGGCGCGCCTTCTGGAATTCTGAATGTGGTGCGCGACGTCTCAGAGCGCAAGATAGCGGAGTTGAGACTTCAGGAGGCCTATAACGCCGTGGAGGCGCTGGCTGTGACTGATGCACTGACGGGCCTGGCCAATCGCCGGCGCTTTGACCAGTACCTGGGAACGGAGTGGCGGCGCAGTATGCGCGATCGGCAGCCGCTCTCGCTATTGATGATGGACGTGGACAAATTCAAAACCTACAACGACACTTATGGCCATCAGCGCGGCGACAGTTGCCTGAAGCAGATTGCCGAGGCGTGCATGGATGTGGTCTCGCGGCCAGGCGATTTGGTGGCGCGCTTCGGAGGCGAGGAATTTGTGGTTGTCCTGCCGAATACGGAAAGCGAAGGCGCTTTGCATATTGCCGAGGAGATCTGCGAGGCGCTGCGAGCCCGCAAGCTTCCGCATACTGGCAATCTGCCGGGAATTATCACTATTTCAGCCGGCTGCGCGACGCTGATCCCCAAGTTTGGCAAGCACGCACCGGATCTAATTGAGATGGCCGACAAGGCGCTTTACAAAGCCAAAGCGGAGGGACGGAATCGGGTTTGCAACGGGAACCTGATCGCAGGCGAAGCTACGACGCCGGCTTAGATTGACCCTGTGAAGACGGTTTGATGGGAGTGCTGAGATCGAAGGGAGTTTGGGCGGGAAAACGGTAAATTGTCAGTGAAATCAAATGCACAGCAAACGCTAAATAGATGAATAAGTTATTTTATATGAAAGACTCAATGCGGCGGCATTTCGGGATAAATGCCACGTGGTATTTGCACTCCCATACCGAGTGGCTTAGACTCTCCAATTGGTCCATCCAGTTTCTCCTTTACGTGTGCTTTGGTCGGCTCACGTTTGGAGTTTCTTGGATGGACTCCCGTAAATGTCAAACTGCTACTGCCACCCCGGCAGAGCCGGGGGATCTCCTCACCCTTTAGGGGTGCAGTCCAGCAGACCTTGCGCCGCCGGTTTGGCCGTGTTGTGGTCACAAATTGAGGTCACCAAACCGTCCCTGCCCTCAGTCGTAATCCGCCTGCAGACTGCCTCTGAGTTCAAAACACTTACCTCAATGCGTCCAGACGGAATTCTGGCGAACCACAACCCCAATGAGCGATCTGAACGAGGCTGCGTCTCAGCGGTGCGATCCACCGCCGCTGGCGTGTGAGCCACCACCGCCTCCACTGGATACGCGGCCTGCCGGCGGAGCGCTTCTGGCGGCGGATGACGCTGGCCGACTGGCCGCCGAGGGATGTGGAGCGCTGCCAGGCGGTCTGGATGCTCCCATTGGCGCGGGCGAATATGGCCGGGGCGTTGGCGTCTCGGCTGTGTGGCTGAAGCCCGAGGCGGGAGTTGCGGATGGGCTGAAGGACGGCCGTTCACCGGCCGGTATTCGTCCACCGGAATAAGAAGGGCGAACGGCTTCTGTTGCTCCCGAAGACGACGGGTGGGCATAGAAGGGCCGCGAGGCGATGGGACGCAGGGGCTGCACCTGCTGGCCGGCAATCATCACAGGGCCGCTTCTGCTCCGCGGCGGCAGGCTGCCTTCGCTGTATTGCGTGCGGCGATTGACGGCGACAATCCGATTATCAGGGGGTTGAAAGCCACCCCGGAGCGGATGAGGGTTGGAACCGCGCGGCGGACCGGGATGCGGCCGCAGTGGAAAGCGATAGTCGCGCGGACGATGGCCGCCGATGTTGGAAATCCAAAGGCCGCCGTCCCACCACGGCGAGCAGCCGCCGGGCGCCCAGCCCCAACCAAAGTCGTCAAAGAAGTTCCAGGCTCCGCACTGGAAGGGCATATAGCCCCAGGAGTAGCCGGAGACCCAGATGTAGCCGAAGCGCGGCGTATCCATCCAATAGCCGTTGCCGTAGGGATCAAAGCTGGGACTGGAGGCGTCATAGGGCGACCAGACCTGGCCCTGGCCGGGCACGTTGTACCAGGAGCCATTGGCGTCGAGATCGTTCCAGGCGGGGTTGTTGGCCTCGGGCAGATCGTTGGCCGCGCCGGTGCGGCTGGCCTCGGCAGAGAGCAGAGACTGGTCGCGGTCGGTGTTCCAGGCGTCCCAGGAGTCTGGCTCGATGGATTCCACAAGACTGTACTGCGCGGGGTCGGACGCGCTAAGCGAGACGCTTTCACCGCCGTGCATGTCGATGGAGACTCCGCTGCTGGCGCTGCCGCGAACCAAGTGGGCGTTGCCGTTGAAGACCGCAAGCTCGCCCGGAGGGTTATCCAGATTCAGGCGCAACACGGTAAAACCGTCGGCGGTGACGACGCTGTCGCCAAAGCGGAGGCGGATGTGGTCGGAAGCGCTCTCGCCCTGCAACTCGAAGTAAGCCAGGCCGCCGTCCAGAACGATCTCCGCGTCGCCGCCGCCCGCCTGGCCGCGCAGATGCGCAATGGTCAGCGAACTGTTGGGAGAAAGCCGGATGACACTGCCGTCGTCCAATTGCAACTCGGCCTGTCCGTCGTCGGCGGTCAGGATCTGGCTGCCCTCGAAGATGGGCGTGTTCTGCAAAGCCGAATCAGTGAGCAACTGGCTTCCCTGCGCAATGCGAACCTGGCCCTGGACGCTGCTGAGCCTAATGGCGCGCGAGGCTGGCGCGGCATCGTCGGCGCGCGAGGCCGACGGCAGTAGCATTCCCACGGTGAACAGCGCCAGCACTCCAGCTCCCAACCTTCCCAACCTTTTTCTCATGCTTCCCCCTGCCTTCCCCTTCTCTCTGCTGGGCCCCAAAGCCAGGCAGAGAGCGCTTCACATTCTTCAGACACGGCCTACAGCAAAAAGTCGCGGCGGCTCTTTCAAGGGCCTGAAGGCCCCTGCTCCCTCCGTTTTCCTTCGTCTAAAACTGTGGCACTAGCCGGCACCGCAAAGAACGCGGAAATGGATGCGGAACCCTGACGGTATTTTTTGCCGGAGCAATAATAGCATCTCAATACTCTTTTCTTGACTCAGCGCGCTGGGCCTTGCGCAGCTAGCGTCTGCGCGGTGTGGATGTGGCAGATGGCCACGGCAAGGGCGTCGGCTGCGTCGGCTGGCTGAGGTACCTCTGCCATCTGGAGAAGCCGCGCAACCATGAACTGAACCTGCTCCTTGCTGGCCAGCCCATAGCCCACGACGCTGGACTTGATCTTGAGCGGCGCATACTCGGCCACGGGAAGCTGCCGCATGGCGGCGGCGAGAAGCGCCACGCCGCGCACCTGTCCCAGCTTGAGCGCCGACTTGGCGTTGACCGAGTAAAAGACCTCTTCGATTGCAACAGCATCCGGTTTCCAACTTTCCAGTTCAATGCTCAATTGACGATAGACCTGCTCCAGGCGCTCGGCTGTGGTTTTGGACTTGACGAGGCGGATGGCGCCCATTGTTTTTAACAGAAGCTTAGGCTGGCGCGCTGAGTCATCCGACTCGACGACGCCAAAGCCGGTCACTTCCGTTCCGCAATCGATGCCGAAGACACGCATGGGCCTGAGTGTACCGCAGAACAGTGGACAGTGGTCAGTGGACAGGGATGAGGAATTTTAACTGAGTGGCTGGGAATTGGGTTGGGCTTGGAAAAGTTGGTGATATTGGGCTGTTTTCTGCCTGTCGGGGCTTGAAAAGGGTTGAAAAAGGGGCGAAAAAGGGGTCTATTGTTTACTTTTCAGTTAACATGTCGCGTGATGCAACCTATTGCAAGGTTTGACTTTAGATTAAAAACAGGGGCTTCAGAATTGGGAAAGAAAAGGTAGGGGGGTGGGTGTTTCGGTTCAAAACCTGGTTTTGGAGCCGGAAATCCAGAGAGGGTTGGAGCGTCCCTTTTTCATTGTGCTCGCCTGGCCGGAAATTATCTGCAAACGGCGCGAAAAATTCAGGATTCACGGTCAGTGGAGGTTCGCGGTTTTCAGCGGGCGTACGCATACGTTTATTGTGCGCGCTGGAACGGGAATTATCTGCAAACCATCTGCGGTGGGGCTGACGGCTCGCTCTGCGCTCGCGGGAGATTCGTTATCGGGATAGAGTCGGACTGGTTGAGGTTCGTGCTGTCCCACCCATTCCGGGATGAAACCGCGGAATGGGTGGGGTGCCTACAGCAGGCAGCAGATCAAACTTTCTTAGTGAGATACGCTCATATATTCACAATTTGTGCTTGACAAATTGGGTGGGAGTTGGCTATCGTTAGCAATTGGAAGGCGAGAGTGCTAGCAGATAGCTGGCGGAAGTGCTCACCGAGTTCCTCCGCACTGTTGATCGTGGCTGCAACTGGCAGATTCCGAAGCGATTTTCTCAAATAAACTCAGATTCCGCGGCGGGTCATCCCCCGGCCGCGCGTGAAGGAGAAGCAAAGCAATGGCAGCAACATCGTTTACACCGCTTCATGACCGTATTCTGGTTCGCCGTCTGGAAGAGGGCGAAACCATCCGTGGGGGCATCATTATCCCCGATAGCGCCAAGGAAAAGCCCCAGGAAGGCGAAGTGATCGCCGTGGGCAAGGGCAAGAGCAACGACGAAGGCAAGACCTTCCCCCTGGACGTGAAGGCGGGCGACAAGATTCTCTTCGGCAAGTACTCCGGCACCGAGATCAAGCTGGATGGCGAAGAGTTTCTGATCATGCGCGAGGAAGAAGTTCTGGGCATTGTGAAGAAGTAGGCACCCAGCTTTTAGCTATTAGCTGTTAGCTTTTAGCTGCGCGATTACGAGTTTAGATGGTTGTTTTCAACGATAGCTTTAGCTAATGGCTAACGGCTAAAAGCTAAGAGCTAATTGAGGAGATTTTGCAATGGCAAAGCAGATATTGCACGGTGAGGAATCCCGTCAGGCGATCTTGCGCGGCGTGAACACGCTGGCGGACGCGGTCAAGGCAACACTCGGCCCCAAGGGCCGCAATGTCGTCATCGAGAAGAAGTTCGGTTCGCCGACGATCACCAAGGACGGCGTGACGGTGGCCAAAGAGATTGAGCTGAAGGATCCGATGGAGAATGTCGGCGCCCAGCTTGTGAAGGAAGTGGCCTCGAAGACGAGCGACGTGGCCGGCGACGGGACCACTACGGCGACGGTTCTGGCGCAGTCGATCTTCCGCGAAGGCGTGAAGACGGTGGCTGCGGGCGCAAACCCGACGGCGTTGAAGCGCGGCATCGACAAGGCCGTGGCGACGATTATCGGCACGCGCGACAAGGACGGCGTTTGGATCGAGGGCGGCGCGTTGGGCAAGCTGTCGAAGCCGGTGAACGAGGGAACGGTTGCCCAGGTGGGCGCAATCTCTGCCAACGGCGACCAGGAGATCGGCGACATTATCGCCGAGGCAGTGAAAGTTGTAGGCAAGGACGGCGTCATCACGATTGAAGAGTCGAAGACGATGCACACCGGCCTGGAGACCGTGGACGGAATGCAGTTTGACCGCGGCTACCTGAGCCCGTATTTTGTGACCGACGCCGAGCGGCTGGAAGTGATTCTGGAAGAGCCCTACATTCTGATCTACGAGAAGAAGATCAGCGCGATGAAGGATCTTCTTCCGTTATTGGAGCAAGTTGCTCGCGGCGGCAAGCCGCTGTTGATTATTGCCGAAGACGTCGAAGGCGAGGCTCTGGCGACGCTGGTGGTGAACAAGCTGCGCGGCACACTGAACGTGGCTGCCGTCAAGGCTCCGGGCTTCGGCGATCGCCGCAAGGCTATCCTGGGCGACATTGCGATTCTGACCGGCGGCAAGGCCATTACCGAAGATCTGGGCATCAAGCTGGAAGGCGTGAAGCTGGAGGATCTGGGCAAGGCGAAGCGGATCACGATCGACAAGGACAATACGACGATTGTGGATGGCGGCGGCAAGGCCAGCGAGATCGAAGGGCGGGTCAAGGAGATTCGCACGCAGATCGAGAAGACCACGTCGGATTACGACAAGGAAAAGCTGCAGGAGCGGCTGGCCAAGCTGGTGGGCGGCGTTGCCATCATCAAGGTTGGCGCGGCTACCGAGACCGAGCTGAAGGAGAAGAAGGCTCGGGTCGAGGATGCGCTTCATGCGACTCGTGCGGCTGTGGAGGAAGGCATTGTCCCCGGCGGCGGCGTGGCTCTGGTTCGCGCGATTCCGGCTGTGGACGCGCTGATCAAGACGCTGGAAGGCGACGAGAAGATCGGCGCCAACATTGTGCGGCGCTCGCTTGAAGAGCCGCTGCGGCAGATTGTTGCCAATGCCGGCGAAGAGGGCGCGGTGGTGGTGGCCAAGGTTCTGGAGTCCAAGGATCCGCACTACGGCTACAACGCGGCGACTTCGGTCTTTGAGGATCTGGTCAAGGCCGGCGTCATCGACCCGACCAAGGTAACGCGGACGGCGCTGCAGAATGCGGCTTCGATTGCGGGTCTGCTGCTGACTACTGAAGCATTGATCGTCGAGATTCCGGAGCCCAAGTCTGCTCCGGCCGGCGGCGGTCATGGCGGCGGCGGCATGGACGGCATGTACTAAGGCAGAGATCAGAGATCAGGGGTCAGAGATCAGTAAGAAACTGACCAGTCGACCTGATTGTGCTGAGATGCAGTTGAACAACAAAAGGCCTCCGGCTTCGGCTGGGGGCTTTTTGTTGGTCGCTTGATAATATGGTATCTAGGGTATACGTTTTATCTGTGAGGTATTACAGTGATTACAGAGTCAGCAACGAATATCCTGATTGCAGATCGAATCTGGATTGCGACGGCGCGGCTCCATCAGCAGTTGCCGTTGCGCTCTGACTTCAAAAAATCCGAAATTCTGGAGACACTGGCTGCAGAAGGGTTGGCGGATGGAGTCGAGCGCGGCACGCTCAATGCTCATCTTGATCAGCATTGCGTCGCCAACGTGCCTCCATCCTCTGGCAAGTATCGAATGCTTTATGAGGCAACTCCCGGCAATCTTCGCCTCTTCCGGCCAGGAGATTTGACGCATCCAGCCCGTATCCAGAAGCGCAAACCCTCCAAATCCGTGCCGAAACGCGAGGAGATCCCACCGCAATACTGGCGTTTGCTGGATTGGTATGAGAGTTGGTGCAAGGAATCTCATACCAAAGAAAAATTCAGTTGGGAAGATGATCCATTGATTCGCTTGATTGGCTCTGGCAAGCACATTTGGGCCGATGAGCACGCCGACGAATACGTCGAAAATCTACGCCGGGAAGAGCCAGCATGAGCCGGGAGAATCGCATTTTCTTCGACACCAACGTCTTCATCTATATGTTTGAGGGGCTGGAGCCGAACCGGAGCCGGATGCTTGAAATCCGGCGGAGAATGCTGGAACGCGGAGATAGGATTGTGACCTCCGCAATGACGCTCGGCGAGGTGTTGGTAAAGCCCACCAAACTGGGGCAGGTCTCTCTGATCGAACAATATGACCGCGCTATTCGTTCCACGGCAGACGTGATCGGCTTTGATGCCCAGGTGGCATGGCGATTCGCTAGTCTGCGCGCGACACATAACCTGCGCAGCGCGGACGCTATTCAACTGGCCAGCGCCGCGCACTCAGGGGTGGACCTTTTTATCACCAACGATAGGCACTTGCACAAACTCGATATACCCGGCATCGGGTTTATTGCGCCGCTGGAAAAGGTGCCTCTTTAGGAGGTCAGCACGGCCACCCCGGAATGCAGGGAGGGTACGGCTGGAGCGACTGCCGGGTGCATGGAACGCAGCCACCCGGCGGAGAGCCAGGAGCGCGGAATCGAGAACTCAGACCAGCCGCAATCGAGGCAGACTTTTATATCGGGAGACGGAGTCATGGGCGGATGGCTCAGGGTGCGATGAGGGTTGCGGTAGAGCCGGATTTCGGCGGGAATGATTGAAATAGACGAAGACTCACACTTGGGACATGTCATGCACGACACCTCTGAGAAAAGGACAACAAGGCAACGCAAGAAGAGCAAAGGGAGAGTTAACTAACTCTAATTCGCGTAGCAGCATAATTCAACATTAATTGTGCAAGAATGAGCAAGTGGGCCTGAAGTATTTCACTTTGCGGAAGAATATATTCATGGAATCAAATCGATTTTAACTTGCAATGAAGGACTCGGAGCGTAGGCACCGCCCCTCGGGGCTCCCGACGTATTGCTGGTTTCGCCCACCCCGCGTTGAAACGCGGGGCTAATATCCATTGCGCCTACGGCGCTGGTGGCAGGTTGGCACCGACATGGAGTGCTTTCTACACAAACCACCAACCATAATGTCTTTAGCAATGCCGGAGGATACTTACTAGCGCCTCGCCATGATGGACCGGTAGAGTACACCGGCAGGACGGGGAGATCACTGAAGCCGCTCCCGTTAAACTGGAAGCATGATTCGCATTCTTCGCCCCCTTCCCGTGGAAGAGTTGAAACTGCTGGTCTTTGATCTGGACGGCACGTTGATCGATTCGGCGCAAGACCTGTGCAACAGCGTCAACGCCACGCTGGAGCGCTTTGGACGCCGGCATTTGGACGATGAGACGATTGCCGGCTTCATTGGCAACGGAGCGATGCTACTGGTGCAGAGAGCGTTTGCGGCGGCGGGGGGCGCGGCGGGGGGCGAGGAGCTTCCGTCTGAGGCCTATCCTTTTTTTCTGGAATACTATCGCGAGCACAAGCTGGATTTTACATACGCCTACGCGGGCGTGCTGGAGGCGCTGGCCGCGCTGGGCGAGTTGCACGACGGGCCGGGCGGAGCGGGCAGATTGATGGCGGTGCTGACCAATAAGCCGGTTCGTCCAGCGCGGGAGATCTGCGCGGCGCTGGGTCTGGCGCCATATTTTTTGAACATTTATGGCGGCAACAGTTTTGCCACGAAGAAGCCCAATCCCGAGGGTCTGACGGCTCTGATGCGCGAAGCCGGCGCGCGGCCCGAAGAGACGGTGATGATCGGCGACAGCGAGGTGGATGTGGCGACGGGGCGCAATGCCGGGGCCTGGGTGGTGGGCTGCACCTTCGGCCTTGCGCCGGAGAGTTTGGCCGTCCATCCGCCGGATGTGATGGTGGATTCCCCGGCCGACTGGACGGCGGCGTTGAGCCGGGCGTAGATTGAGTCCATCTTCTGTGTTGGCCGGAACGGGAACATTCAGGGCAGTTCGCACGTAGTTGAAGATGGAGCGTATATGCGAATTACTAGGAACCTTGCTGTTTGCCTGCTTGCTGTTGCCGCCGCGAGCTGGTCTATACCAGCCCATGCCAGCCAAGACGCCGTTCAGTTTGGCTCCAACATCCATGTGGCCAGCGGCGCCGAGGTTCATGACGCGGTCTGCTTCTTCTGCAACGTGAATGCGGAGGGCACGGTGGACGGGGATGTGGTAGTCATCTTTGGCAACGTCCGGCTCAGCGGCCAGGCCAGGCATGACGTTGTCAATATATTTGGCTCGGTCACGGCCGAGGACAACGCCTTGATCGGCCATGATCTGGTGAGCATAATGGGCTCGGTCCGACTGGGTGAAAACGTTTCCGTGGGCCAGGATATGGTGGCGATTATCAGCAGCTTGAGTGCTCCTGCTTCAGTTACCGTGGGTGGCAACCGAGTCTTTCAGCCGGCATGGCTGCTGTGGATTCCACTGGCGTTTTTGGCGTTGATTATCTTTGGAATCGTAGAGTTGGTTCGCGCGCATCGGCGGCGGCGGTATTTCGCGGGTTATTCTTATCCGCCACGCCCTTAAAGAGAATCCTAAACAGGCTGCGAATACCGGGTTTTCAAGGCCCAAAGAACATCCCTCAGGGGCTAAAGAGGCTGCGGAAAAAGGGCTATTCGGAAGTTGCAATCACGATTGAGCGTAGCAGGGGCTAAAGCCCAACATTGATATGATTGGCTTTATCGGCCCGACTAAAGTCGTGCCCTGGTTACAAAGCCATTGGGAATTGCCTCCTGAAGAGTTTTTCCGCAGCCTGTGAAGCCCGTACCCTTCATCCAATTGAGTTTTTCCGCGGCCTGTAAAGCCATGCTGATTCCATGGCCCCTAATCGGCACGACTGAAGCCGTGCCCTTTCAAAGCAGAGGCTCCAATCAAGTTTTTCTCAGACTGTAAAACCACGTCGAAGCCGTAAGCTGAAATCATGGATTCGATTTCGGAGACGAATGCTGTTGTTGGCGGGCCGAATCAATGCGCCCCTCTTCGCATTGTGCTGCCGGGCGGCAGCGGGCAGATCGGACAACTGCTGGCGCGGCATTTTCAGGCACGCGGCCATCACGTGACGGTGCTGACCCGCGGCCCCTACACCGCGGAGTGGCAGACTGTTCATTGGGATGGCGAGACGGCCGGGCCGTGGACAGATTACCTGGAGGGCGCCGACCTGTGCATCAATCTGACCGGCAGGAGCGTGAACTGCCGTCCCACGGCGGCCAATCGGCGGGCGGTTTACCAATCGCGCATTCAATCGACGCGGCTGCTGGGCACGGTGATTGCCGGCCTCAATGAGCCGCCCAAAGTGTGGATGAATGCCTCGGCAATCGCTCTCTATAAACGAGCGGTGGATGCCCAAGGCGTGGATCTGCCGCTGAATGAGGCGAGCGCGGTTGAAGAGAGCGCGGCAGTGGGAGCCGAGCCCGCCGCTGCCGAGCCTTGGACTCGTTCTCGCGGATTTATGGCGCGCGTGGTGAGGGATTGGGAGCGGGAGTTCTTTGCCGCCGAGACGCCGCGCACACGCAAGATTGCTCTGCGCAGCGGCGTGGTTCTGAGCCCAACGGCAGGCAGCGCCTTTGGCGTGCTTTCCAATCTGGTGCGATTGACGCTGGGCGGCACGGCGGGCAGCGGACGCCAGTTTGTGCCATGGATTCATGAGGGAGATTATGCCCGCGCTGTCGAGTTTTTGATGGGCCGTGAAGAGCTCCGCGGCTGCTTCAATCTGGCCGCGCCCAATCCCTTGCCCAATCGCGAGTTCATGGCGGCGCTGCGCCAGGCCTGGGAGGTTCCGAATGGCTTTCCTGCCCCGGCATTGGCAATTTGGCTGGGCGCATGGCTGATGGGAACGAACCCGGAGCTGGCGCTGGCGAGTTGCAGGGCCGTCCCTGGACGACTGCTGGATGCTGGATTCGAGTTTGAATTCCCGGAGTGGGTCGAAGCTGCCGAGGATCTGGTGCGGGAGTGGAAAAGCAGGGGTTAGGGGTTAGCGTTCTAGCGGCTTGCGAGCGTAGAGCAGGAACTCGTGATTGCCTTCCATGCCGGTGATGGGCGAGGGGATGGTTTCGACGACCTCCCAGGCCAGCGATCGGATGCAATCGGCAACTTTATCGATGGCTAGCTGGTGCGCTTCAGGATCGCGGACGATGCCTCCCTTGCCGACGTGTCCGCGTCCGGCCTCGAATTGCGGCTTGACGAGGATGATGGCTTCAGTGAGCGCGGGCGCGGCGGCGAAGACTGGACCGAGAAGCAGCGTGGCCGAGATGAAGGAAACGTCCATGACGAGCAGGGTGAGGTCAGGGATTCCCTCGGGGGCTAAAGCCCCGGAATGATCTGCATAGCCGATGTACGGGCTAAAGCCCGTACCCTTCATGCTGGTGTCTGTACCCTTCATGCTGGTGTCTGTACCCTTCATGCTGGTGTCTGTACCCTTCATGCTGGTGTCTGTACCCTTCATGCTGGTGTCTGTACCCTTCACCTGATCCAGTTTGTGAACCTGATGTACTTTCTGAGCAGACAATGCTCCGGGCGCGAGATTGCGGGCGTTGTTGCGCTCAAGCAGGCGGACGCGGGGGTCGATGCGGAGCTTCATGGCGATCTGGCCGAAGCCGGTATCGACGGCGGTGACGTGGGCCGCGCCGTGCTGCAAGAGGCAGTCGGTAAAGCCGCCGGTGGATGCGCCAACGTCCAGGCAGGCGCGGCCGCTGACGGCGATGGGCCAGTGCGCCAAGGCTCCGGCTAACTTGAGGCCGCCGCGACTTACGTAGGGCTGATCTTCGCCGAGCAGACGGATGGGAGCGTCGGTGGGAACAGTGGCTCCGGGCTTGTCGATCTTTTGCTCGCGGACGAGAACGCGGCCGGCAAGGATCAGGGCACGGGCCCGTTCGCGGCTGGGAACAAGGGCCCGCTCGACGAGCAGCAGATCAATGCGTGTTTTGGCGCGTGATTTGGCTGCGGCGGGCATTGTCTTTATCGTTGCATACGCGGGCGGAATGGAATCTGGGTTCATCGAGGCTCCTTATGAACAGGGTTCCGAATGAGTTTTGTGCTATCCCACCCATTCCGCTAAGAGCACGGAATGGAGGGGCACGGAGAAGTTGAATCATTTAGCAGAAGAAGCCAAATACCTGGGCCTAAAGAGCGAACGACCGGCGACTGGCAGGTCGATGAGGGAAGGACCAGTTGGCTGAGGGGTATTCTACTTTTGTCATGTTGACGGCAAGTAGGCCGAAATAGCCATTGGTGCTTCCATTGGA
>Ga0181534_10000640_pt1 | contig 24338 bp, 24 predicted proteins | sample PEATcosm2014_Bin_37_FD_119758 | JGI IMG/M metagenome (GOLD analysis project Ga0181534, IMG submission 119758) | Peatland microbial communities from MTU Mesocosm Facility, Houghton, MI, USA - PEATcosm2014_Bin17_10_metaG | ecosystem: Environmental > Terrestrial > Soil > Wetlands > Peat | place...
AGCAAACAGGCCTGCAAGTCGGTCCGCCGAAGCCCGAAAGCCGAGGCCCGAAGCCTGAACGCCGAAGCCTGGAGCCCACCGTCCGGGGTTACGACCGTAACCTGAAACCCCAACTCCAGCGGCATGCCGAACAGCCGGACGTTGCAAGCTCCAGATGACCATAACTCGCTACCGCACTCTGCCCAGCTTATCCATCGGCCAATATCCGAACACCGCCTTGCCATAGATAAAGCTCTGGTTCACCGGACCGAAGTCCCGGCTGTCGTTCGACATCGAGCGGTGATCTCCCAGCACAAAATAGCAATCCGGGGGCACCACCAGTTCCGGATAGGTGCGGGAATCGGTGTAAACCGGCGGAACATAGTCCTCGTCGAGAGCGTCTCCATTCACATACACTTGCCCCGCCTCAATACGGATACGATCTCCTGCTACTCCCACCACGCGCTTGATATAGCTCTTTGAAGGATCTCGCGGATAGCGGAACACCACGATGTCGCCCCGCGAGATGGGCTCCAGCCGGTACACAAATTTGTTGACGAAGATGCGCTCCTGGTCCTGGAGGGAGGGCATCATGCTGGTGCCTTCGACCTTGACCGGCTGGTAGATGAAAACGATAATGAAAGCCGAGATTGCCAGGGAAAGCAGGAGATCGCGAAACCAAACGACCAAGCCGGGGCGTAAGCGCGCACCCCCTTCTCGCGGCGCAGGAGCCAGGGTGGCCGATACGGCTGGGCTCGGACTGGCTGCTTCTGTATTTCGGCCTTCTGCCATGCGCTTTCCTATTGTATACAGAGAATGAAAAACAGCGCTGCCCATGTTGCCCCCATAGTGCTCCTTTTCGCGCGTAAACTACGTGCGGAAGGGCGCCAATCGCAAACGGCACGCGCCAAGCGCACGAAGGATCTGCTTTTCACCGGTTTTCCTTTGTGACAGTTCGTGTCCTCCGTGGTGAAAGATCCCCAAACTGCTCCACCGCCCTTCCGCCCTGGGTATTTGGCCGCAAATCAGCCGTCGAGCTACTCCGCACCGTCGCCCCGAGCATTCGGGAAAAGACGCCTGCGCCTCCATCGGCGGGCAAAGCGCAACGTTACCGAGGTCATGCAGCACTCGCCCGGAAGACGAAAAGCGGCTAAAATGCATAGGAAGATCTTAGGAGGGGAACCGTGACATCATCATCCCGACGGAAGCATATCCATCGTGCTTTTTCCGCAATCCTGGTAGTCGTTGCCACTGTGACCATGACTTCTCTTTGGGCCGCGCCCCAACCGGATGAGGGCGCCGGCGTTCCCGCCTTTAACGACGGCCCCCCTGCCAAAGGCACGAAGCTGCCGCCCATCCTCACCAAGGCCGACCTCTGGGGACCCGATGCGCAGAACTCTTATCAGACGCATGCCTACGAACTGGCTGCGAAAATTCCCAACGTGTTGCACCAGCAGCCCTGCTATTGCTATTGCGACCGCATGGGTCATAACAGCCTGCACAGCTGCTTTGAGAACACCCATGGCGCTCGCTGCTCCACCTGTCTTAAGGAGCTTTACTACTCCTATCAGCAGCATAAGGCAGGCAAAACGGCCACCCAGATTCGGGCGGGAATCATCCAGGGCGAGTGGCGTCAGATTGATTTAAGTACCGCTGCGACCATCAACTAGGACTGCAAAACACTGTTCAGCAGGGAATGTTCGGTTTGTCGTGCATTGCCCAAAAACCGCTCTTTGAGTCATACTTAAGCACCCAGTTTCAAAGCGAGGAGTTCCAAATTACGACGAGCACAGGAAAAATTCTCCAAATGGCTCAAAAGGCTACCCCGAAAAAGTCAACCACTGTGGAAGACCCGCGCGCCGCCCACGCCTTACAAAACTATGAAGCCGGGTTGCGGGCGTTGCAAGAGCACAAGTTCGACAAGGCCAAGCCTCTGTTTCAAAAGGTGCTGTCTGGCGGCAGCCGGGAGTTAAGCGACCGCGCCACCATCCACCTCAGCATCTGCAATCAGCACCTCGAGCGCTCCTCCACCAACCAGTTCAAGACCGTCGAGGAGCACTTCGACTATGCGGTATCGCTGATGAATGTGGGAGATTATGTCACCGCCCGCGAGCACCTCGACAAACTGGTGAAGCAGGCTCCCAAGACGGATTTCGTGATTTACGGCCTGGCTGCGCTCGATTGCCTCACTGGCCATGTGGAGGACTCGTTGCGGCATCTGGATGAGGCCCTGCGCCTGAACGCCGCTTTGCGCTATCAGGCGCGCAATGACACCGACTTTCATAATCTGGCCGAAGATCCTCGTTTTACCGAGTTGTTGTATCCCGATCCAGCCGCCGATCAACCTTCGTCCGAGCGTGCTTACGAAGACGAATCGTTTTAGTTCGGCGCGAGATTTGCTTCGTGGAAAGAACGAACGACGACGCTGTCTCTAACCGACGCTGTCTCTAACCGACGCTGTCCCCAGGCATGGAGAAATCAGCCCATGAGCGTGGCCTTCGCGTTGTCGCCATCGGCGGCGGAACCGGCCTTTCCACCTTACTCAAGGGCCTGAAGCGCTTCGCCCTCACTCCGGCTGAGGTCGCCAGCCAACCCGGGGCTTTGGTGATCAGCGATCTGTGCGCGGTAGTCACGGTGAGCGACGATGGCGGTTCCAGCGGACGCCTCCGCAAAGAGCTGAATATGCTCCCTCCGGGCGACATCCGCAACTGCATCGTCGCCCTCAGCGAGGATGAGGCGCTGCTCTCCCAGCTCTTTCGTCACCGCTTCGGCAAAGGTTCCGGACTGGAGGGCCACAGCTTCGGAAATCTCTTCCTCGCCGCCTTGACCGCCATCACCAATGATTTCTCCGAAGCGGTGCGGCTTTCCTCGGAAATTCTGGTGACTCGCGGCCATATCTATCCCGCTACCACTTCCAATATCGAACTGGAAGCCTTGATGGAGGATGGCTCCCGGGTCCGCGGAGAGACCAACATTACTGCCAGCAAGGTCCGCATTCAGGAGTTGTTTCTTGTTCCGCCGAACGTGGAACCTCTGCCCCAGACGCTGGACGCCATCGCTCGCGCCGATCTCATCAGCATTGGCCCGGGTTCGCTGTTCACCAGCCTGATTCCCAATTTGCTGGTGCATGGCATCGGCGAAGCGATCATGAGCTCGCCGGCTACCAAGGTTTACATCTGCAACCTGATGACCCAGGCCAATGAGAGCCTCGGGCTGAGCGCGGCCGACCACATCCGCGCCCTCAACCGCCACGCCGGGCGTCGGATTTTCGATTACGCTCTCATCAATCGCACTCCGGCTTCTGCCGCACTCCAAGCCAAGTACGCGCTGGAGGGAGCCTGCCCGATCGTCGCCGACCTGGAGGCCATCGAGGCCATGGGCGTTATCCCGGTGCTCGGAGATTACTTGGAAGAAGCCGGAGTCGCTCGCCACGACACCGCGCGTGTCGCCGGCGACCTGGTGCAACTTGGATCCCACTCGACGAGCCTCGAAGGCCGGTCTCGCCTGGCCACCAAATCCTGATCGTTTGCCTTCGTTCCGGCGCTTCTCCTAAGTCCAGCCTGCCGGACAACGGAACTCCCACCCCATTGCCGTTCTGCCGGGTAGTGGGGCAATTTGACGAGCACGAACGATTTACCTTTCACTGCCTTTCCTTCGTGTAACTTGGCGTCCTTGGTGGCAGGTGAACGACGCTGCGTTTCGGAAGACAGCCCTGGGCTTTCGGTAACGGCAAGTCGGCAAATTTTCACTAGCCAGGACACGAATTCACAAGAAGCAAATCCATGCAGCGCGAGTATCGTGACCCTCGGCGCCCTTTATGGCTGGCGGCCTCCCTTTCAAACCTCAGACCCACCATCCATAGGTTTTCCACAGCCCTGCCGGTGACATGCGACCTTGCACTTAACGTCAAACTCTTCCATTATTGTCCAGCACGTGGAGCGGAGCCCGCGATGCCCCGAAATATGGAACAAAAAAACGCACGTAAGTACTTGATTAAAAGGAATTAAGGGTGTAACTCCTTTAAAAGCTAGTATTTGCGAGCAAGAATGGGCCAAGTCCATGATTTTAAAGATTTTGCAAAATGGGGGGTAGGGATGCTCTCACATTCACCCTCGGGCGCCGCGAACGGAACGCCACCATGGAACTTTATCTCTAGGGGGTCGACAACTGCACTGCAAGCTGGTTGACCGCGCTCACTGCATAGAAGTCCGACAGATCGGCGTGTCCCGCGAGCGTGTTGCGCGACGCCCCTTCCACCAGAATCTTCACCTTCACAATCCCCGGGATGTTGGCTGAAAGCGTCTCGATCAACGAGGCGACGGTGAGTTCTTCGGCCAGCACGCCGGAGCGGTGCCCATCGGCCAGAGCGGCGTTGACATCGATTACAGCCATTCCAGGGTCAACCAGGTACACGCTGCGAATCTCCGAGCCGGGCGGCAGCGGGTGCGGCGAATTCTTCTCGAGATAGATGGCGATCAAAGACCTTAGGACTTGTTCGGCGCGCTGTTGCCGCACTCCGGGCATGGGGATTCTTGCCGGGTGTGCATTCAACACCCCAGGATCGTCATATGCCACGTAGAGGGTTACCTCCTCGGTGGCTCCGGCCACGGGAGGAATGACCGTGCGATTGTCGGTCGCAGCCACGGGAGCAGCGGCGGCGCGTCCCCGCATGCGCCACGCGTAGATGCTCATGGCCAGCACGGCAGCCAGCAGCACGGACGCAGCGATCTGGAAGTTGCGTGGAACCATGCGCGAAACCATGGAAAGATCGGCAAGTTTGTGATGGGGTGATCGGGCCGACCCGAAGCTCTTTCAAGTTATCAGATCGTCGGTTCTCAAGTCGTCCCATAACGTGGCCCTGCAATTTCCCGATCTCATGGCGCTGCCGCGAGCTGCGTCCGCATATCGAGAATCCCATTGGCCACAGCCCCAACGATGAGCTGTTGGTAGTCAGCCGAGTTCAAGGCCGAAACATCGCCGCCGGGCGGTGCAACCTCAATCGCAATGGCCGCCGTCACAATGCTATTGAGCGGCCCCAAGGGCGCGCTCAGGATACGCACCGGAATCTGAATTTTCTTGAGGGTATCGGCGATGCTCGCGGCCATTGCTTCGCTCAGAGTGGCGGCGGAGCGCTGCGCCGTCGCCCAAGCGCGAAACGGTCCGCGATCGTCGGAGTCGGAGTAGGGCAGCATGCCGGTATAGATCCGAACTCCTTGTCCGCTGGAGGCGGCATGGAGGGCGATATAGACAGCCGCATGACTTGCATTGGCAGAAGAAGCGCGATCGTCGAGAGCGAGATTGACATCGGAGTCGCGGAGCACCAGGGTGGGAATGCCCCGGCTTTCCAACTCCTGACGCAACTGGCGGGCAAAGGCCAGAGTGACCTCCTTCTCCGCCAGTGTCGGGCTCAAAGCCTCGCCCCGGTCGCTGCCGCCGTGGCCGGCGTCCACCACCGCGAAATATTTGCGGGACGTGAATAACGATGAGGGCGGCGCGATGGAAGACGGGGGCGAGGGGGCTGACGAGGGTGGGCTCGAATTGGTCGTGGACAGCAAGGCAGATGAGTGCGGTTGGGATCCCGCAGACGCTGCTGGCGCGCTGGCCGGCGTCACGGCGGCCCCTGGCCGGGAAACAGCGCTGACTACCCCCGGCTGCTTCGCGGGAGCGAGGGTGATGGTTCGCCCGTCACTGCTGAAGCTTGCCATCAGCGGCGTAGTGGTGCTCACCGTAATTGCCGCCGCGCCATTGCCCTCCGAATAAGTGGCCGAGGGTATGACTTTGCTGGCAAATGTAAGCGTGGGAGAGGCCGGAGCGGTGATGGGATCGCGCGGGAAACTCATGCGCAACTTCCCGGCTTCGCTGGACACCGTTGGATTGACCGGGTTGCTGAAATGGAAGATCAGGCGGGAGGCGTCCTCAGCCGCCACCGATGCCGTGAAGTGGGTGGCAACACTGCCAATGAAGAGCCGGCCGGAATCTTCGTGGAGGGTGGCAGGCCCTCCCAGAAACCGCGGCAGCAGCGAACTTAACGACTCCACCGGCACCAAGCCCCGCCCGTTCTCGAGGAGAAACCTCGCCGATAGGTCGGCATCGCGCCCCTGGACCCGGGCCCGGCTCTGGTCGACATAGAATTCTCCCAGCACGTTGTTGTAATGAATGCGCCAGCGCGTCCCTTCCAGTTTGGCGCTGACCCTGCCCAGCGGGTCCAGGAGCTCGAGCAACCCCACATACTCGCGCCCCCCACGCTGCACTACGGGCAGGGAATAGTTCGCCGCGGTGGAATAAATGGAAAGGCGCCGTTCGGCGGGCGTTGAGAAGATCTGCCCCAGACCGCTGGATAAGACCAAGGCGATGGCCAGCATTGCCCAGCGCAGCCGAGGGAAACTACGACATGCCTTTCTTCCGCTTCGTGGGATTACCGACCTTCTACTCCAGCGCATACACCGTCAATCCGCTGAGCAGCTTAGGATAGAAGTCGGTGGATTTCTGCGGCATGACTTCGTTCGCGAAGGCGACGTCGCGAACCTGGGAAGCCCGGCAGGCGTTCATCAGGAAAACAATGTTTGCCCGGGGTGCGGGTCCCTGCACGTGAGCCAGGGCCTCGCCCGCATCGCGGATATAGGAAAGATTCTGCTGGTTGCGGATGGATTCCTCGGAGAGCTGCAAGACATTCTCCAGCAGAACCTTGTGCAGTTGCACCACGTCCAGGGCTTGCTGCCGCAGCGAAAGGCCGCCAAAAATCTGGCCCGCGCCGGGATTGGGATGGTGCAGAAGGAAGGCCCGCCTGGGTGTAACCGCCAGCAGGCTGGTGCCCGACCGCCCACACTCGCGCAGCATGGCGGTGGCATGGGCGGGGTCGACCGACGGGGCCACCTCCTCGATGTCGAAGAATTTCCTCGCGGATTGCTGAAACATTTCCTCGGAAAACGACGCCAGGCCATGCACCACTCGGTGCGTGGGCAAAATCAGAAGCGCCGGGCTATTCATGTTGACGAAGGTCATCATGACGTAATCGTAAGGCGCGAGGGCTGAGGCCGGGGAAGGTGAAGGCGATCCAGAAGACGCAGCGGAGTCCTTCTGCCGGCATTCATTGCGATAAGTCAGTGCGGTCTCGTAGCGGTGATGGCCGTCGGCGATGATGAGCTTTTTGTCGCTCATGGCGGACCGGACCGAATCGATCAGCGAAGGGTCGCTGACCTGCCACAAGCGATGCAACACTCCATACTCGTCGGTCACCGCAATCTCAGGCTCCGCCGTACGATGAAGCATGGCGTCGATCTGCCCGGAATCTTCATACAACATGAAGATTTGTCCAAAGTGCGCCCGCGTCGCCCGCAGCAGATCGAGGCGGTCGGCCTTCGGCTTCGCCAGCGTCTGTTCGTGACGAAACACTACGCCTGCGGAATAGTCCTCGATCCGGCCCAGCGCGATAAAACCCTGGCGCTCCAGCGGCTTGCTACTGCCCGGCAAAGTGAAAGTCTGCGAGTAGGTGTAGAGGGACGGGGAGCCATCTTGGCGGAGGATATTCTGCGCCCGCCAATCGCGCAGGTAGCCAGCCGCCCGGGTGTATACGTTTTTCTCCGGACTGTCATCTGACTCTCGGCGTCCGAGGATGATGCGCACCAAGTTGTACGGGCTCGCCTCATAATAGCGCTCTTGCGATGCCGGCGTGATTTTGTCGTAGGGCTGGGTGACTACCTGCGACGGAGACACCCGTTGCGGATCATAGCGAAACGCGCGGAAAGGTTGAATGTTGGCCATGGAAACTCTTGATTGTAGCAAGGCCCTGGCGATCCGCGGATCCATGAAACATGAATTCCGAAATGCAATCGCTAAAACCGATCTGAGAAATATTATTTTCGATTTCTCTGCGCAACCTTTGGAACGGGGATCAAAGTCTTGGACCGTAAACTCCGAAACGGGCGTGAGTCCCAGCTTTGTCACGGATTTTTGACAAATTTGTCGCGTGCATTCGGAGAAACCTATGGTACTATCGCCACCAATTGAGGTGCTTATGTCCTTTTCGGGTGAGCGCCATCCGTCTTTCCTCCTGGCTCAAGTGCAATCGCGTGTTCTGGTTTCTGGCTGCCCTTCAGGCCGTATGTCTTTCGGGGTGATCCAATCCGGTTCGTCGGGTCTTCGCGTGATCCGGTTCCTGTGCCTGCTGCTGGCTGTCTCGGCAGGCTTTTCCTTCTCGATCAAGGCGAAGGCGCAGACCGATGTGAACCAGGTGCACGTGGACCCGCGCCCGGTGGAAAAAGCCAAGGTGGAAGAGTTGGCCAGCGGCAACGTAACTTCCTCTGGCCTGACGACGCATGTGCGCCCCTTGAAAGCCACGGCAGATCTGGTTCTAGTTCCGGTCACAATCACCGACCCCATGAACCGCCTGGTGACAGGTCTGGACAAGGAAAATTTCCAGCTCTTTGAGGGCGGCGCAAATCAGGAGATCAAGACTTTTTCCAGTGAAGATGCCCCCGTTTCCCTGGGGGTGATCTTCGATTCCAGCGGCAGCATGAGCAGCAAGATGGACCGGGCCAAAGATGCCGTGGTTGAGTTCTTCAAGACCGCCAACCCGCAGGATGAATTTTTCATGATCACTTTCTCGGATGAACCCGAGATCGTCAGTGACTTCACCAGTTCGGTCGATGACATCCAGAGCAAGCTTGTGTTCACCGTGCCCCGCCGCCGGACCGCCCTGCTGGATGCAATCTATATGGGCGTCAGCAAAATGCGGCAGGCCAAGTACGCCAAGAAGGCCCTGCTCATCATCTCCGATGGCGGCGACAACCACAGCCGCTACACCGAAAACGAGATCAAAGCCCTGGTGAAGGAAGCCGATGTGATGGTCTATGCCATCGGCATTTACGACCGCTATTTTGCCACCCAGGAAGAGCGACTGGGCCCGGAACTTCTGGGGGAAGTCGCCGAGCTTTCCGGGGGGCGCGCCTTCACTGTGGAAAATCCCAACGACCTGGCCGATGTGGCCACCAAGATCGGTGTGGAACTGCGCAATCAGTACGTGCTTGGGTACCGGCCGCGCAACGGTCAGCGCGACGGCAAATGGCGTAAGATCAAGGTGAAGTTACTGCCTCCGAAAGGATTGCCGCCCCTGCGTGTCTATGCCAGGACCGGATACTACGCGCCAGAAGAGTAAAGGCCTGAGTCAGTTCGCGGTCACAAATTACGCCATCGCGCTTCTGGTCGCCCTGCTGGCTCAGCCTGCCACCGGCCGCGGTGAATCCTCCCCTCCCCGCCATCCCCAGTCAGCCAGTTCAGCCGCACCGGTCGCCACTCCGCAAGACTCTACAGAAAAATCTTCCAACACCTCCCCGCAGGAATCGTCCCCTCAGCCGCCGGGCCAGAACCCCTCCCCGAATAACGGAACCTTCGTCATCCGCAAGACCGTCGACGAAGTCGTGCTGCGCGCCACCGTCGTGGACGACCGGCAGCGCATGGTGACCGATCTCGACAAGGGCGCCTTCACGGTGTATGAGGATGGCAAGCCCCAAACCATCGTTTCCTTTCATCATGAAGACATTCCGGTGGCCATGGGAATCCTGATCGATAACTCCGGATCGATGCGGGAGAAGCGCGCCAAGGTCAATGCCGCCGCACTCAATCTCGTCCGCTCCAGCAATCCTCAGGATGAGGTCTTTGTGGTGAACTTCAACGACGAATATTATCTCGATCAGGATTTCACCAACGACCTTCTCAAACTGAAAGAAGCTTTGGAGAAAATCGATGCCAAGGGAGGAACCGCCCTCTACGAAGCCCTGGTCGCGTCCGCGGAAAATTTCAAAAACACCAAACTTGAGCGCAAAGTCCTTTTCGTGGTGACCGATGGCGAGGATAACGCCAGCCGCGAAACGCTGGAGCAGGCGGTGAAGCAGTTGCAGCAGGAGAATGGGCCTTCCGTTTATGCCATCGGTTTGTTAGGCGAGGAGGAGCATCCCAAGCGGGCCAAGCGCGCCCTCGAAATTATTGCCCAGCGGACCGGCGGCCTCGCTTTTTTCCCCAAAACGCTGGATGAGGTGGATGAGATCAGCAAGCAGGTTGCCCACGACATTCGCAACCAGTACACCATCGGCTACAAGCCGACTACTCCGAAAGAGGCGGGGGGATTTCGCAGCATCCGCGTGGAGGCCAAAGCCAAGGGTCATGGAAAAATGACCGTGCGCACTAAAAGCGGCTACTACGCGGGCGCCGATGTCGCCACTCGCTCGAAATAAAGCCGGCCGTTTTTCTGCGTTCCCAGCACGCAGGCTAAGGATCGAAGCGCAATAAGACCTGAACCGGAGAGGAGGCGTGGCTGGGAGAGAAGATCCACTGTTTCACGGCCCTTTCCGCCGCTTCTCCCAGGATTGGGTTGCCGCCCAGGACGCGCACCTCATCGACGTTGCCTTTGGCACACCCCCAATTTTCGCCCTTTTTAAAATCAGTGCGTCGGAACCCGAGATCGTTAAATACTGCGGCTGATCGCGTGATCTGTAATGTCCCCGAGGAAGTCAAAGGCTTTGCCCACAGCCTGAAAGAGGCCACGGGGGAAACCCGGCCGATCTTAACCCGGCCGATCTTAAAGTGTCGATCTGTTTGACGCACCACACTGGTCCATTCATCGGCGAATCGTGAGGCGGCTTCAATCTCCCGGCTGTGAAGTGACGCTCGTAACCATTTCTGCCGCTTTCGGTGATCGCCCCGATTGACGATTGCCGATTGCGCGCCTTACCCTGGAGCGTGCATCAGAAAACCTTTGAGGCCTCTCATCTCGAACATGCCTTGGCGGTCGCCGAAGATATAACGGACCTGGTAGGCGGCACACCAATGTTGCGCCTCAAGCGCCTCATCCCTCGCGGGTCGGCCGATGTCTTTGCCAAGCTCGAATATCTGAATCCCGGCGGCAGCGTGAAGGACCGCGCGGCCATCGGCATCATCCGCCGCGCCGAGCAGGATGGCAGGCTTCTTCCGGGCGGCACCATCGTCGAAGCCACCGCCGGCAACACCGGCATCGGCCTGGCCCTCATCGGGGTCAATCGTGGCTATCGCGTCAAGCTCTTCGTCCCGGAAAACTTCTCCCAGGAAAAAGTCAGCATCATGCAAGCTCTTGGTGCTGAGGTCACGCGTACTCCCGACGCCGAAGGCATGATGGGCGCCATCCGCCGCGCCAAAGATCTGGTCGCCGCCGATAAGACCGCATTCATGGCCGGGCAATTCGAGAACCTCGCCAACCCCGATTACCACTACCAGACCACCGCCGTCGAAATGTTCGAACAAATGGGGGGCCAGCTCGATGCGGTGGTTCTCGGCTGTGGCACTTGTGGCACCTTCTCGGGCATCGCCCGCTACATGAAAGAGCATCTTCCCGGCGTCCAGGCATTCGCCGTCGAGACCCAAGGGTCCATTCTGGCGGGGGGGCAACCCGGCCCCCATAAAGTCGAAGGCATCGGCGTCAGCTTCATTCCCAAGACTTTTGACGCCTCCGTTTGCGACGGAGTCATCGCCGTTTGCGATCAGGATGCCTTCGGCACAGTCAAACGCCTCGCCGCCATGGAAGGCGTCCTGGCCGGCTCCAGCGGCGGAGCCGCTGTATTCGCCGCGCTGGAGGTTGCCCTGCGCCTGGGCCCAGGCAAGCGCGTAGCCACGCTCATCCCCGATTCCGCCGAGCGCTATCTCTCCAAAAAGATCTTCGAAGGCGGAATCTAGACCTCCGTTTTCCTCTGTGCCCCTCTGTAAAACCCGCGTGTAACTCTGTGGTAAGGTTTTGACTCTGACCTGTTAACTCCGACATCTGAACTCTGACATCTGAACCGTGACATCTAAACCGTGACATCTAAACCGTGACATCTAAACTCTGACAGTCTGAACTGTGACATCTATGATTCCCCCCAAAAAACCAGGCTTCGCCACCCGCGCCATCCATGACGGCCAGGCACCCGATCCGCTCACCGGCGCGGTGACCGTACCGATCTACGCCACTTCCACCTACGTGCAACAGGGCATCGGCGACAACAAAGGCTATGAATACGCCCGCGTCTCCAACCCCACGCGTGACCGCCTGGAAGAAAATCTGGCCTCGCTCGAAGGCGGCGTAGCCGCCCGCGTCTTCGCCAGCGGCATGGCCGCCATCAATGCCATCGCCAGCCTGCTGAAGACCGGCGACCACGTAATCTGCGGCGACGATCTTTACGGGGGCACGCCCCGCCTTTTCAATCAAGTGCTCACCAATTTCGGCCTGGAATTTACTTACGTCGACACTTCCGATGCCACGAAGGTTGAGCGCGCCATCCGAAGGAACACCCGCATGGTCCACGTCGAAACCCCCACCAATCCCCTCATGCGATTGACCGACGTGCCCGCCGTCAGTCAGATCTGCCGCCGCCGGAAAATCGAATTGGTGGTCGACAACACTTTCATGTCGCCCTACTTTCAGCAGCCCCTGGCTCTGGGAGCGGATATGGTCATCCATTCCACCACCAAGTTTCTCAACGGTCATAGCGATGGTCTGGGCGGCGTTGTAGTGTGCAGCCGCCCCGATCAGGCGGAGAAGCTTGCCTTCTTACAGAAATGCGCCGGCGCCATCCTCTCTCCCTTCGAATGCTGGCTGGTCCTGCGCGGGGTGAAGACGCTGGCCGCCCGCATGGAAATCCATGATCGCAACGGCCGCATCGTCGCGGATTATTTGGCGAAGCACCAGAAAGTGAGGAAGATTTTTTATCCCGGCCTGCCGGACCAGCCCCACCACGAACTGGCAAAAAAACAGATGAGCGGCTTCGGCGCGATGATCACTTTCGAAACCGGATCGCTGAACAATGCCAACAAAATGCTCAGGAAATTGCGTGTGTGCTCGCTGGGAGAATCTTTGGGGGGAGTGGAAACGTTGATTTCACATCCCGCCACCATGACGCACGCGGCATTGGGAGAAAAAGGACGAAAAGCCCTCGGCATCACCGATGGTCTGGTGCGGATTTCCGTGGGCATCGAGGACGTGCAGGATATTATCGACGACCTGGAACAAGGACTGGCGGTCCTTTAACGCGGTTGCAGTCGAAGGGCGGTGAACGCATGCTGGGCGAAGGTTAGGGAACTGGGTGGTTGCCTGCGGAAGCCCGGTGCAACTTATTTGGCAGGGTTTGGGCCGGAGACCGCCTCGTCGATCCATTGCAGATAATTATCGGATCCGTCTCCAACATCCAGGCAGATGCATTCCGGCAGCTCGTAGGAGTGGAGCGCCGCAATCGCTTCACGGACCTGTGGGAAGGCGCCGGAGGTGGTTTTTATGATCAACAGAAATTCTCCGGCCTCCTCCAAAGTATCCTTCCAGCGATAGATCGAGGTCACCCGGGGAACGATGTTGACGCAAGCGGCGATGCGGCCCTCGACCAGTTGGCGCCCGATACTCCTGGCTTCCTCTTCCGATCCCGCGGTGGTCAGGACGATTCGTTTGTCAGTCATAATTATCAGTCATGGTTATCAGTCATATAAGATCTCTTCGGCCCGTGGAATCGAGCCGGGTCCAAAGAGCACGCAAAACGAGGGAGCGAAGACATGGTAACCCAGATCAGGTTCGGTACATCGGGATGGCGCGCCGTAATGGCCGAGGAATTCACGTTCGCCAACGTAAAGCGCGCGGTGGGGGGGATTGCGCGCTACGTGGCCGGGCAGAGGCCGGATGGCGCGAAGGTGATTGTGGGTCGCGATCCGCGTTTTCTGGGTGAAACCTTTTGCGTCATGGCGGCGAAAATTCTCCAGGCTCACGGCATCGTCCCGGTCGTGGTTGCAGAACCCGCGCCCACTCCCGCTTTTGCTTATGCCGTCGCAAGGATCAAGGCGGATGGGGTGATCAATTTCACCGCCTCCCACAATCCGCCACAATACAACGGCATCAAGTTTTCCACCCCCGATGGCTGTCCGGCGCTGCCAGAAGTGACGAAGAAGATTGAAGCCGAGATTGAGGCTGCAGATCGAGAGAACGGAGATTCAGGAAAAAACGTCACTCTGGCAAACGGCAGCGCCCCGGAGTCGCTTGACGTGAAAGAGCCCTACTTGAAGCGCCTGGCGGAGATTGTCGATTTGAAAGCCATCCGCCAGGCCGCTCTGAAAGTCTGTTTCGATCCCATGTGGGGCGCGGCCCGTGGTTACTCCGATGAATTGCTGCGTGGCGCGGGAGTGGAAGTTGCCACGGTGCACGATTACCGGGACGTGCTGTTCGGGGGACATGCGCCGGAGCCGGACGATCACCTGCTGGAAGACTTGCGAACTAGGATGCGCGAGACCGGCGCCCAGATCGGCATAGCGACCGACGGCGACGCTGACCGCTTCGGCATCGTGGATGCCGATGGAACTTTTCTCCAGCCCAACTACGTCATCGCGCTGCTGTTCGACTATCTGGTCGAAAGCAGGGGCTGGAAGAATGGCGTGGCCAAGTCGGTGGCCACCACCAATTTGATCAACGCCATCGCCAAAGCCCGCGGAGTAGAGCTTTTCGAAACCCCGGTGGGCTTTAAGTATATCGGCGAATTGATCATGCAGGACAAGATTGCCATCGGGGGCGAAGAAAGTGCCGGACTCTCAATTCGCCATCACGTGCCGGAGAAGGACGGGGTGCTCGCCGGCCTGCTGTGCTGCGAGATGGTGGCCAAACGAGGGACCTTGAGCCAGCAACTTAAGTCTCTGAGTAACGAAGTTGGTTCCTACTTTCCACAGCGCGAGAACTTCCGCTTGACGCCCGAGGTGCAGGCGAAGTTCACTGGGAAGTTGAAGTCTGATCCCCACGAGTTCTGCGGGCGCCCGGTGGGGGAAGTGGTGCGCACCGACGGATTGAAGCTCATTTTTGCGGATGGTTCCTGGGTCTGCTACCGCTTATCGGGGACCGAACCGGTGGTGCGAGTGTATTCCGAGGCCCGCAGCGAGCGGGGTTTGGAGAAGTTAGCGACGGCAGCCAAACAATGGATATTCGAATAACGGCCCTATCGCGCGCGCGAGCGCTGGCGTTGTCGGCTGATCGCCTTCGCCGGATTGCCCAGCATGCCCCCCAGGCTGAGGCTCTGGCGGAGGGATGGATTCGGAGGGCCCGTCCGTTTCTGGACCGAGCGTACGGGCTGCGGCGGCGGGCGGCGACCATCGGCGTGGGATCCCTCGCCCTATTGCTGTTCGTGCATGTCATGTTCGGCGCGAATGGGATGATCGCCTACCGGCAGAAGAAAGCGGAGTATGAATCGCTGAGGAAGAGGATCCTGCTGGAGCAGACAGAAAACGAACGCTACACAAAACAAATTCAAGATTTGAAAAGCGATCAAAAGGCGATTGAGAAGGAGGCTCGCGAGCAGTTGCATTATGCGCGGCCGGGAGAGTACGTCTATGTTCCGCCTGCGCCTGCCGATACGCTCCCTCCGGCGAATCACTCGGCAAAACACTGACCCGCAGGAGGGCCGGCTTCGGAATTTGGGCCGGGTTTTGAATCTGGAGGCAAACGGCTTCGGTTTTCTTGGGGCTGGCCGTAAGGGTTGTGCTATAGTTCGCAGCATCGACGCCCGTAAGTATGGGCGTCAAGGAGAAGATCAGCCATGAAAAAAGTTTTAGCGCTTTGCCTCGCGATGTTTTTCGTATTTGCCCTAACGGCGTTGGCATTCGATGACATGGGAAAGAGCATGACCGTCAACGGTTGGGTGAGCGACGATAAGTGCGGCGCCAAGGGTGCCAATGAGAAAGCCGAGGCCTGCACCAAGAAGTGCCTGACCTCAGGCGCGAAGATGGTGATTGTGACTGATAAAGATGCGAAAGTGCTGATGGTGGAAAATCCGGATGCGTTGAAGGATCACGTCGGACATCACATCACCGTGACCGGCAAAGTGATGGGCGATTCCATTCATGTGGATAGCGCGAAGATGATGATGTAGGGAAACTCGGTGATGCGAGGGCGGCCGCGGCCGCCCTTTGTTTTTTGGCGCGGCGAATTTGTATTCCGCCGGGGCGACCAACGAACCGAAACCCATAATAAACCGGCCAGGCTTATCGAATCACGCCTTCCAGCGGGGAACTTGCCGTGGCGTAAAGTTTTCGCGGCATGCGTCCGGCGAGATAGGCCTGGCGTCCAGCCAGCACGCCATGATGCATGGCCTCGGCCATCAGGACAGGATCTTGCGCGGCGGCGATCCCTGTGTTCATCAACACCGCATCGGCTCCCAGTTCCATGGCGAGAGCGGCATCGGATGCGGTGCCGACTCCGGCGTCCACGATCAGGGGCACGGCGGTAATCATTTCTCGCAGGATGCGGATGTGAGCTTGATTCTGAATGCCCATGCCGCTGCCGATGGGCGCTCCCAGGGGCATCACCGCCGCCGCCCCGGCGTCGATCAGGCGCTTGGCGAACACAATGTCGTCAGAGGTATAAGGCAGCACGGTGAAGCCTTCGCTCACCAGCACGCGGGTCGCCTCCAGGGTGCCCTGCACGTCAGGATAGAGCGTGGCCTGGTCTCCAATAACTTCGACTTTCACCCAATCGGACAGGCCAACTTCGCGGCCCAGCCGGGCGGCGCGGATCGCTTCCTCCGCCGTGTAACAGCCCGCGGTATTGGGCAGCAAAAAATACTTCCTGGGGTCGATGTAATCGAGGAGAGATTCCTTGTTGCGGTCAAGATTCACCCGGCGCACGGCGACGGTGACCATGTCGGCTCCGCTAGCTTCAAGGGCGCGGGCGGTTTCCTGGAACGATTTGTATTTTCCCGTGCCGACGATCAGGCGGGAGCGGAAGGAGCGTCCAGCAATGAGCAGTGCATCCGTCATGACTCTCCATTGTAATGAAAGCGGGCGGCTGCGCGCATGGTGGGTTTGAAGTAAAACTGGGGTTCCGGTAACAACCATCGTTCAGGGCATAGCTTTAGGCGCGGTTGCTTTACGGCTCTTCCACTTTCCTATTACTGTGGGAATGCCGATTGTATTCTAAGGAGGAGTGAGAGCGAGCCGCCGGGGAGGGTAGGGCGTCTCGCCGAAGGAATCTTGCATGAATGTGCTGGAGTTAAGCCTGATGTTATTCGGCGGATCGATGCTGGCTGGTTTTCTGGGCGCGCTTACGGGCCTGGGCGGTGGTGTGGTGCTGGTTCCCATGCTCACAATCCTGCTGGGAGTGGACATTCGTTATGCCATTGGGGCCTCGCTGGTTTCGGTGATTGCAACTTCGTCCGGGGCGGCGGCGGCTTACGTGAGGGAAGGCCTTTCCAATATCCGCATCGGCATGTTCCTGGAGGTTGCGACCACGCTGGGCGCGCTTACCGGTGCGACTCTCGCCACCCATGTTTCCGGCGGCGCGATCGCGACCGTGTTTGGCCTGGTGCTGATCGGATCGGCTTATCTTTCACGCAAGCCGCGTACGAAGGAGGAGCGCGCAGCCCCTGCCGATGCGCTCGCTACACGGCTCAAGCTGAACGGAAGTTTTCCGGAGAACGGAGCAGACCGCGAATACAAGGTGCAGCATGTGCCGGCCGGTTGGAGCCTGATGTTTCTCGCAGGCGCGTTGTCGGGCTTGCTGGGGATTGGCTCGGGGGCGATGAAGGTGCTGGCCATGGACCGGGCGATGAAGATTCCTTTTAAGGTTTCGACTACCACCAGCAATTTCATGATCGGAGTCACCGCGGCCGCCAGCGCCGGCATCTATCTGGCGCGGGGATACATCGATCCCGGGTTGTCCATGCCGGTTATGCTCGGGGTCCTGGGGGGATCGCTGCTGGGAACAAGGGTTCTGGTGAAAGCGGAGACGAAGTGGCTGCGGCGAATCTTCGCCCTGGTCATCGTGGCCCTGGGTATCGAAATGCTCTACAAGGGACTTTCCGGGAAGATTTGATCGGAGGACTTTTAGGATGATCGCGGACCACAGTTGGGACGACAAAAAGATGGAAAACTTCATCGGCAATCTGCTGCGCGCCGGAGTGGTGCTGTCGGCGCTTGTCGTCCTGGTGGGCGCGATCATTTATCTGGCGAGGCATGGCAATTCGCCGGTGAGCTACCGGGCGTTCCGGGGCGAGCCCGCTGAGCTGATTACGGTTGCCGGAATTCTTCGGCAGACAGTGTCGGGTCGCGGGAGGGGCATGATTCAGCTTGGATTGCTGGTGCTGATCGCTACTCCGGTGGCAAGAGTCGCGTTCTCTATTTTTGCTTTCGCGAAAGAGCGCGACTATCTCTACACCGCGGTCGCGTCGATTGTTCTGTTGATTCTGCTTTACAGTCTTGCTTTTTCTTAGCTTCCTTTCCCGACTTTAGACCCTGTATCTCAGAGAAGTGACGTCAGGAAGAAACCGATTCCGCCTGGGCGTAGACTTCTTCGATCTGGCGGTGGTAGCGCTCTTCGACCACACGGCGCCTGAGCTTCATGGTTGGAGTGAGAACTCCGTTGTCGGGGGTAAATTCTTCGGGGACGAGAAGCACACGCTTCAGCCTTTCAAAGCGTGCCAGATTCTTATTGGTTTCTTCCGCGATGGAATCGTAGAGCTCCTGGACTCTGGGGTGGGCGATAAGTTCCCCGCGGGAAGCGGACGCGACGTGGTTCTCGCGAGCCCAGGCTTCCAGCAGGGCAAAGTTGGGGGAGACAATCGCGAAGGCGAATTTTCGTTTGTCGCCGACAATGGCGGCGGCTCCGACCAGGGGATTCAACTTCAGCGAATTTTCGATGGGCTGCGGCGCGATGAATTTCCCCCCGGATGTCTTGATCAATTCCTTCTTGCGGTCGGTAACCGAAAGATATCCATCCGCGTCGATGTGGCCGATGTCGCCGGTCTTGAACCAGCCGTCCTCAAAGGCATTTTCAGTTTCTTCGGGACGGTTCCAGTAACCCTGGAAGACCGACGGTCCACGCACCAGAATTTCGCCGTCCCCGGCGATGCGGAGCTCGAGATTGGGAAGAATCTTCCCCACCGTGCCGATGCGATGGTTCACCGGAGTGTTGACGGCAATCACTGGAGAGGTTTCCGTCAGGCCGTAGCCCTCATGAATTCGGATGCCGACGGTGGCAAACCACTCCGCCAGTTCGCGCCCCAGCGGCGCGCCGCCGGAGATAAAAGTGTTTACGCGGCCACCCATTCCGCCGCGAATTTTGGAGAACACCAGTCGGTCGGCCAGCTTCCAAAGCGGTGATGTCGGCAACTTTCCGGCGAGAATCTCAGCTTTATGCGCGCGCCCCACCGAGAGCGCCCACTGATAAATGGCGCGCTTGGGAAATCCGCGCGCTGTCATTTCCGTTTTGCTGTGCACCTTCTCATACACTCGCGGAACCGAAACGCACACCGTGGGCTCGATTTCCAGCAGCACCTCGGGAAGCCGCTCCATGAAGGGGCAGTAAGCGAGCGTGACCCCGTGCGCAATCAGGGCCAGGTCGACATGACGGGCGGTGACATGGGAGAGAGGTAGAAAGGAGACGCTCACGTCTCCGGGATGCATGGCGAAGCCCAGCAACGAGCACCCGATGTTAGATGCCATATTGCCGTGAGTCAGCATCGCTCCCTTCGATACGCCCGTGGTGCCGGAGGTGTAGATGATGGTGGCGAGATCGTCAGGTTGGAGGGAGCGGGCGAGAGACTCGATCTGCGGGTCGAGCGTGGAAGGCCCCTGGCTTACCAGGGGCTTCATCGGGACGCAGGGAATGGAAAGATCGCCGGGTATTTCCATGGAATCCATGAGAACGATGCGCTGAATCCCGGTGTTGGGAAGAATCGCTTGCAGCTTGCGCAGTTGCAGTTCGCTGGAGACGAAGATCAGGATGGCGCCGGAATCCCGCAGGGTGTGCGCGGTTTGTTCGGGGGTGAGGGTGGAATACACCGGGACGGTAACCGCGCCCAGCAGGAGGATGGCGAAGTCAGCGACAGTCCACCCGGGACGATTCTCGCTCAAGATGGCGATCCGGTCGCCCTTGCGAATTCCCCAATGCTGAAGGGCGTGCGCCGTGGCCGCAACGTAGCCGCGCAGCTCAGCCGAGGAAATGGACCGCCACCGGCCATCCTTCTTCGAAAGCATGGCGCGCTCCAGGTTGCGCTCGGCAGCGGTGAAGAACACGTCATTCAGCGTGGTCAGGTTCATGGGCGAACGCTTCTGCCACTGAATTTACTGTTTCTTGGCCGGCTTCGGCAAATCGCAAAGCCTGGATCGTAAAAGCCTGGGCGCGATATACCTGGCATGTGATGGCTACTTGAATTTCCATAACTGTGAACCGGTTACGCTATGATGCCGCTAGGAGGGCGTCATGCAAAAGAAGGTTCCCAAAGTTCTGGCGGCAATGCTGGGGGTGGCGATGGTTGTCTCTGGGGCCGCACCCGCGCGGGCGCAGGTAAAGCAAACCGAAGCTGGTATGCCAAAGTTGGGCGACATGGCTCCGGATTTCAACATGAAGTATTTCGACGGCAGCGAACTGAAAGATGTTTCCTTGAGCCAGTATCGCGGCAAGAAAAACGTGGTGGTGGCATTTTTCATTTTCGCCTTCACCGGTGGTTGAACCCAGCAAATGAAAGCTATCCAGCAGGATTTGAAGCGGCTGGAAGCTACCGACACCCAGGTTCTGGGTGTGAGCATGGATAGTCCCTTCGCCAACAAAGCTTTTGCCGACCAGATCGGAGTGACCTATCCCTTATTGAGCGACTGGGGTGGGGACGTCACGCGCAAGTATGGACTCTACGTGGAAAAGTACAAAGCGGCCCGGCGGGTAAATTTTCTGATTGGCAAGGACGGGAAGATTCTGGAAGAACAGGTGGATAAAGACGCGATCGATCCGACTCGAATTGTGGACACCTGCGAACGGCCTAAACTGAAAAATTGAACCGATGAACCTTGCCAACTCAGGCCACGGGCAGGTCAAAGGAAAAGACTGATCCGTGGCCGAGCTGGCTGGTCACGCTGACCGTGCCGTTGTGGGCTTCGACGATCGCTTTGGCGATGGCGAGCCCCATGCCGGTGCCTTGCACGCTGTAGCGCTGGTCGCGGCCGCGATAGAATTTGTCGAAAACCAGAGACTGCTCGAAGTCGTCGATGCCAGGACCATGGTCGGTGACGCTGGTGACGACGCGTTCTCCTTTTTGTTCCGCCGTGATGGCAATGGCGGCGCTGGCGGGAGAATATTTGCAGGCATTCTCCAGCAAATGCTTGAGCACTTCGGCGATGCGGCCGGAATCCACCCGTACCCTAGGGAGCGCCGGTGTGACGTGAACTTCGATCGGGTGCTGGGCGAGCACGGCCTTGGACTCCTGGACAGCCGACTCGATAACGGCCGCGATTTCAACGGGAGCCAGGTGCAGCTCAACCTTGTGGGCGTCGAGCTGCGCCATCTCGGTGGCTTCGCCCACCAGCCGATCCAGACGGTCCGTCTCCTCGTTGATGACGGTGAGCAATTCCTTGCGCTGGGCCTCGTCCAGATTGTAATCGGAAAGCAAGCCGGTAACGGCGGCTTTGATGCCGGTGAGCGGGGTGCGGAGCTCGTGGGTGACGGAATCGAGCAGGACGGCACGAAGATTTTCGCTTTGGTGAGCAGCTTCCGTCTGGGAGAGTTTTTCCATGGCCCCAGCGCGTTCAATGGCAATGCCGATCATACTGCCCAGGGCTTCCAGAGTGGCGCGGGAGAGCACCGGGCCGGCGATGCCGACGGCGCCGGTGGTGCGAGTGCCGAGATGCAGCGGGGTTAAGGAAATGCCCCGATCCGCATCGATGACTGGTTCGCCGCGCGAGCTGACCATTTGAAGATCTTGGAGGGGGAACAAAGAGGCTTTGGGATCGGTGCGATAGACCTGGTGCGAGCTGAGCAAATACATGGCCGCGGAGCGGGCGCCGAATCCATCGCACACGTAGGCGGGAATTGCGTTCAGCAACTCGGCGACGTTATCGGTCGCCAGCAGACGCTGGCTGAAACTATACAGGCGTTCTACATCGCGGCGGCGATGGACGGCGTCCGCGGTTTGCCGCCGGGCGCGATCGGCGAGTTCGCTTGCGATTCCGGCGGTGACCAGAAAAGCGAAGAGCGCGACCCAGTTTTGCGGATCGGCTACGGTGAAGGTTCCGATGGGTGGAAGAAAATAGTAATTGAAGGCAAGCGTCGCGAATACGGCGAGGCAAACGGAAAAACGGAATCCCCAGTAGGCCGCGACCAGCAGCACCATCAGTAGATAAGTAAGAGCCACGGTGGTGGGATTGACGTCCAACAGATGCCGGTAGATTTGCGCCACCAGTTCCGCCCCGGCGAGGCAGGCAAAATAACGGAATAGATGTTGGGGCCAGCGAGCCTTCACGGCCACGATTGTAACCGAACCCTTAGGGGTTGATATTCGACAAGTGCCCCTCGCGCGTGGAGAATAGGCGCAATGCCCAAGAGTCCGGAAGAATGGCTGAAAGAGGTGGACACCGAGCGGCGAACGGCGGTGTTCAAACTATTCCTGGGTTATGCCCCCGGGGTAGGGAAGACCTATGCCATGCTGAGCGAGGGCGTGCGCCGCGCCAGTCGCGGCGAAGAAGTGACAATTGGGGTGGTCGAAACCCACGGGCGCAAGCCCATCGTGGAGCTTTCCTCGCGCCTCGAGACCATCCCGCGGAGGAAACTGGAATACAAGTCCACCATCTTCGAGGAGATGGATGTAGATGCCATCCTGGCGCGCCAGCCGCACGTGGTGCTGGTGGATGAGTTGGCCCATACCAATATTGAAGGCAGCAAGCACGCCAAGCGTTACGAAGATGTGTTCGAACTGCTGGACGCCGGCATCGATGTGCTGTCCACGCTGAATGTGCAGCACATCGAAAGCCTTTCGCCGACGATTCGCGAGCTGACCGGGGTGCAGGTCAGGGAGACTGTGCCCGATTGGGTGATCCGGAGGGCGGGTGAGATTGTAATGGCCGACCTGACTCCGCAGGCGCTGCAGACACGGATGCGGCGTGGCGATATTTATCCCCTGGAGCGGGTGGAACGGGCGCTGGCAAACTTCTTTCGCAACACCAATCTGGTGGCGCTGCGGGAGTTGGCCTTGCGGCAGGTGACGCAGGCGGTTGACCGGACACTTTCCGAACTCAAAAGCGAAGACGGACAGCTGTTGCATGTGCGCGAACGCATCGCCGTGTGCATCAGTTCGAACCCCGCGGCGCAGTATTTGATCGCCCGCGGCGCGCGCATGGCCCAGGCGCTGGATGGCGATCTGTTTGTGTTTTATGTGGACACGGGATCCGACGAGAGCGACGAAAACCAGCGGACGCTGTCGGAAAACATTCGTTTTGCGGAAAGCGTTGGGGCCAAGGTGGTAAAAGCCGAGGGCAAGGTAGTCGCGGAAAAAGTCGCAGAATTCGTGCGGGAAAATCATGTTACCCAGGTGGTGTTCGGGCGATCCGCCACCAAGGGATGGAGAAGATATTTTTATCTCTCCGCCATCCATAAGTTTTTGCGCGATACACCGGCGGTGGACGTGCACATCGTAACCCAGGAGATGCGCTAGGCGATGGCGACGGAGCATCGCAGAATTCTGGTGGTGGATGACGAACCGCAGATCACGCGGGTGCTACGCACCACGCTTTCCGCGCAGGGCTACGACATTCGCGTGGCCAATGATGGCGAGATGGCGCTCGAGTTGATGAAAAACTGGACGCCGCACGTCATGGTCACGGACCTCGCCATGCCGAATCTCGACGGGGTTGGCTTATGCCGGCAGGTGCGGCAGATTTCGCAAGTGCCGATCATCGTGCTCTCGGTGCGGGGGCAGGATCGGCAGAAAGTGGAAGCCCTGGACGCGGGCGCCGACGACTATGTGACCAAACCGTTCAGCATGAATGAATTGCTGGCTCGCATTCGAGCGCAACTGCGGCGCACTCCCGCCACCGAGGAACAGCCCAGCGTAATTGCGGCAGGCGATTTTCGCATCGATCTGGATGCCCGGTCGGTGAAAGTTGCAGGAGAGGAAGTTCATCTCACGCCGAAGGAATTCGATCTATTGGTCTACCTGGCCCGCCGTCCGGGAAAAGTAGTCACTCACCGTACCCTGCTGGGGGCTATCTGGGGCGCGAATAGCACGGAGCAGCCCGAATATCTCCGAGTTTTTGTAGGGCAATTGCGCAAGAAGATCGAAATTGACCCATCGTCGCCAAATTATTTGCTCACCGAGCCATGGGTGGGATATCGCTTCGAACCGGGCGCCTAGTCTCTGATCTGTCGCTCCGCCGCATGTTTCCGGTTGCGCCCTCATCCTTACGAACATTTTATAGACCCTTTATTCCAGCTTTCTGTCCATGGATGTTCAATGGGAGTGGACCGCAGAACGGTTTCGCAGGCGGGAACCGGGCTCAAGGGGGATTGAACGTCATGTGGACGCACGAAGTGGCGCCGGAGCGGCTGGCCGAACTTTTTCATCACTACCAGCAAG